>Ga0210390_10002700_pt1 | contig 15549 bp, 15 predicted proteins | sample IncBWH11OmetaG_FD_161050 | JGI IMG/M metagenome (GOLD analysis project Ga0210390, IMG submission 161050) | Forest soil microbial communities from Barre Woods Harvard Forest LTER site, Petersham, Massachusetts, United States - Inc-BW-H-11-O ... | reverse complement strand
AAATTTCGAGCGAGAGTTCGGTGCGGCTTGATTATTTCGAGATTGTCGATGCGGAGACGCTTGATCCCGTGGAGGATGTTTCTCGGGGTGCGCTCGTGGCTGTTGCGGCGTATGTGGGGAGCACGCGGCTGATCGATAATGTCGTGCTCGGCGCGAGCGACGTCCCAGCGACGGTCACGCCGAAGTAAGGCGCGTCTTTTCTTGGTAGGGCGAGGAAAGATGCGGAGGTAGTCCCCACTTCTCGCGCAAAGAACGCGCGAGAAATGGGGCACCCACTAAGACCCACCAGTTCGCAATCTGGTTAGTAGGGATACGGGTAAACGTAGTAGGGCGCGTAGTCGTAATTCCACCACGGGCTATACCAGTACGAAGGCCAGTACCAGAAGGGGTATCCGAAGCCGAATCCCCAGCCGCAGCATCCCCATCCCCAACCACCCCAGCCCCAGCCGCCCCAACCCCGACCGCCGTAGAAGCCACGGCCGCCATAGAAACCGCCGCGTCCACCGTAAAAGCCGCCACGGCCAGCAAAGTTAGCCGACGCTATTTCGCCGCGACCTGCTGCAGATCGCGCGCCTGACGCTGATCCAGTTGCGCCGCGGGCTCCGGCGAAGGAGTGCCAGTTGCCATCGGCGATGCCAGAGCCGCGAGAGGCGGACATATTACTGCCGCTGCCTCTGCTGCCGCCGACGCCTCGGCCTTCGAAGGACCAAGTGTGTCCTGCGGCACCGCTGCGTGCTCCGAAACTGCCTGAGCCGTAGCCGCGTCCTGACGAGTAGCCGCCCGATCTTCCTTCACCACCCCTGCCAGACATTCCGCCGCGTTCTGCGCCATAGCTTCCGCCGCGCGAGCCACCGCCATAGCTTCCGCCGCCGTGGTAGCCTCCGCCGAAGGAGCCACCACCACCGTGGAAACCTCCGCCGCCGCCACCGCCGTGACCTCCGCCGCCGTGTTGAGCGAGAGCGGGGATCGGAAGGCAGACGAGAGTGAAAGAAGCGATTCCTGTGAGAAGAGCCGACAACAAGGTGGGTTTACTCATTTTAATCCCTCCAACGAAAACGGAGGTGGGCTGCCCGGATGGGCAAACCGCCTACACTTATCTTACTCTGATTAGATGTTATTCCGGCACGGAAGTTGCCCGAACGTGGCGCGGAAGGATCGAGCGGAGCGGGCTTCGGGCTTGAGGTTTGGTGCGGTTTTGTAAAGATGAAAGCGACGTGATTGGAGGGGGTCGGGGCGACGCCTTGGCACGCTTTTCGTAGTGCGGGGTCGCAGGGGGTCCCTTCCCTTCGCTTCGCTCAGGATGATGGGCTAAGAGCGTTGTGCAGCTCGGTCAAGACTTCGCATTAGGGATTAGGGAGGGCTGCTGCAGTCACCGGGCTAGCGGTTAGGCGCTGACGGATGAGGCTTTCGACCTGGGACCACAGACGGGGATCGCACTGGCTCTGCATGTGGCTGGGAGTGAAAGTGCGCTGGAACCACGAGCTTCCGCGACAGGACACCGGGGTTTTCTGATAATCGAACCGGTAGTTGCCGAGGATTTCCGTTTTCGAATCGTCCGCGGCGGTGATTTGGGCGCGGCCGTGGAGAATGCCGTGGGGCTGATAGAAGTTGGCGGCCTCGACGACGTTTTGCGGGATAACGGAGTCGCTTTCCCAAGGCTTTGGGATGGAGTCGACCTGGACGGTCAGCAGCACGGGGATTCCGACACGGTTCAACTCGCGCGCGAGCATGACGACAGCAGAAGCTCCCCAGCTGTGACCGAACAGGATGATGCGGGCCTGGGCTTTTTCCGCGGCGCTTAGTATGCCGTCATGATTGGTGTCGAGCCGGCGGAGAATGGCTTCGTAGGCCGACCGGCGGTGGCGATTCTCGAAGATCTGGATGGAGGCGTCTTTCGGCAGGTCGGGCCGCATTCTCTGCGCGAGTTGAACAGGACCGTGGTAGGGATCGTCGTGGCGGATAAAACCGCCGGCAAAACCGACCAGGATGTAGGAAGGTTTTGCCGAAGGCGTGCTCGCGATGGCACCGTCAGCGGCAGTAACGAAGGGCGTAGCCAGAGCTGCAATCAAGGCAGCAAGAAACGAGAATCGCGCGATGCGAGACACTTCGACTCTTAAACCTCAACTTCCTATGTTGAGATGATGCACAGTGGAGCCGGGTTGCGGCGGATTATCTGTTCGGTGAAAAGCCGCTTCGGTTCAGGCTTTTCGACGCTCGACCCGGAGCCAGTCTACACCTGTCGTCAAGGTGTGCGGGAAAAAGCGAGCGGCCTGGCGGCCGCTGGCCGGTCTTCAGACCCGGTCTCACACAATCTCCCACGCCCCCACGACCTTTCTGGCTGACACTACTTTTGCTTTGCGCGAACTCGGGAGACGAAGGGATTTCCATGGAGAAAGTAGCGCCAGGGTTTGTCGGTGGCTTTGGTGATGCCGATGCGGGGGCTGGTGCGGATGCCGCGGACTCGGGTTCCGTCGTCGCCGATCCAGAGGCTGCTGGCTGGGGAGGTGAGGTCGCATCCGTTGTCGCGGGGGCGGGTGATGCTGAAGGCTTCGGAGAGACGCCCGGGGCCGCTGGTGAGATTGATCAGCTCTTTATGGCTCAACTCAGCATTGGTCGAATCAGAATTGGGTAAATCAAGACCCTTTGAGCCGTGGTTCTTGGGACGGTGAATTTCGAGGCCGCGGGCTTGGGCCATCTCTTCCACTCCAGAGAGCGGTTCGAGGGCGCGGAATAGAACGCCTCCGGCCTGGCCATCGGGTTCACAGGAAACGTTGAGGCAGTAGTGGTTGCCGTAAATGAAATAGATGTAGGCATGGCCGGGCGGTCCGAAGAGCACAGAGGTGCGGGCAGTGTTGCCCGCGGCCGAGTGGGAGGCGGGATCTTTTTCGCCGAGGTAGGCTTCGACTTCGACGATGCGCGCGGTGCGAGGGCGTGGGTCATTGCGGACCAGAATTTTGCCGAGAAGTTCGCGGGCGACGCGGCGCGGATCGCGGCTGTAGAACGCGCGAGGCAGGGGATGGATTTTTGCGGACGAGATTTGCGCGTCGGGCATGCTGAGGGATTTTATCTGCAGACGGTTGGCGCCGTGGGGCCGGAGGACCTCAGCGGCTAAAGCCGAGATACAAAAGGCTGGCAGGGATCGCAGCGCTGAAGCGCTGCGCCACCCAAAATCGAGCACGTGCCCGAAGCGCGGCAACTGTCTAGAATCGGCGTCAGCCAAATAACACAACGGGCCACTCGAGCGGACTGTGGCCAGCTAGATCGGCTTGGGGTCGGTGTTGGTGGCGGCGGTGACGTTGGAGGGCGGGTCGTCGAACGACTTGCCGGGCTCGTGGGCGACCTTCTCGTTCTTGCTGCCGACTTTGCGGATTGCGTCGTGCCAGCCGTCGTCCCAGGCAATGTGGGCTTCGCCATCGACGAGAGTCCAGGTGCCATGCTCCTCGCCGTGGGTCTTCTTCGCGTTTCCGTCGGATTCGAGGGTAATGAAGAATGTGTTGCCGCTGCCGTCACCGACCTCCCACTTGCCGATGAAGTGAGCGCGACCGGGGAGCATGGGGTTCTCGGGCGCTCCGAATTCAATGCGATCGATGTCGGCGGAAATTTTTTCGCGGTGGCCGTCTTTATAAACAATTACAGACGGGGCTTTGAAATCGATGCGGGCGATTTCGGCCATGGCGAAGGTTTGGTGGTGGCCGTCTTTGAAGACGATGACGACGGAGTTGCGATCGTCGGCGGCGGCAGGGATTGCAGCGGCGACGGCGAGGAGCAGAATCGTGGAGACTCCGATAAGGCGACGCATGATTGCCTCCTGAGATGGCGGAGCGCGGAACACAACGCTTCTGTGATGTTATACGAGGCGCAGGTGGAATAGTTCCATGGGTTTCTGGCTCCCCGCGCTTACCTCGGGTGCTAAAGCCTATCGGGGAGCGGGTATCGCAGCGCTGCGCCACCCCAAAATCAACCCGCCTAAATCGGCTCTCTACTCGATCGCTTAGGTAGCGCGCTAGATCAGCGGCTCAAATCAGCACCCAGGCTCCCGGCGAAAAGCGGACAACAGGGGCTAAAGCCCACGATGAATTCACGCCTTTACGCGGCCCTTAAGGGCCGCTCTTCCACGGTATCTCCATGGCTTTTCCGCGGTAGCTCCATCGGCTTTTCCGCAGTATCTCCATCGCCTTTTCCGGCGTGTCCACCGGCTTTTCCCGCGCGATGTCTCCGTCGGCCTTTCCGCGGTGTCTCATCTTGCGCGGGGCTTCTCCGGCTTTCCATGGCTACCCATGCTGCGCATGTCGTCCTGCGGACGGCGCTGCGCAGAACTCGCTTCTTGCCCGTTACGCTGCGCCTTTGGCGGATTCTTTCAGGTAGGCGAGGACTTCTTCCGCGTGGCCTTCGGGCTTTACTTTTTCAAAGATGTGCTGGATCTTGCCGTCGGGGCCGATGACGAAAGTCGTGCGCGCGACTCCCCAGACTTTTTTGCCGTACATGTTTTTCTCTTTCATAACGCCGAAGGCCTCGGCGACTTTTTTGTCGGCGTCGGCGAGCAGGGTGAAGGGCAGGCTGAATTTGTCCTGAAATTTCTTTTGCGCTTTCGGCGTGTCTGGGGAGATGCCGAGCAGCACCGCGCCGGTCTTCTGCATCTTCTTGTAAGAGTCGCGGAATTCGCAGGCCTCAATGGTGCATCCCGGCGTATCGGCGCGGGGATAAAAATAGAGAACGACGGTTTTGCCGCGCAGGTCTTTCAAGGCGATTTCTTTTCCGTTCTCGTCCTGCAAAGTGAAGTCGGGAGCCTTATCATTGATATTCATGGGAGTGTCTCCGGAGAAGTCGAAGTCGTGCGGCGGGAGTGCAGCCGAAGGGGCGTGCGGCCAGCCAGCTTGCTTTAAAATTTTACATCCAAAACTTTTACATCGCAGGACTTTACACCAGAGGATTTTATGGCGCGTATTTCTGATCGCGCTCCTGGCTGGGCTTTTGTGCTCGGCGAGTTTCGTAGGGGCGCAGGAGGAAAGGCCAGAGATCACGCCCGGAGAGCGGAAGGTACCGCGAAAAAAGGATGCGGGACCGCGAGCGGTTGCGTTGCTGCAGATGGGAGCGAACGGCAAGGTATCGCTGGTGCCGATCACGATTCTGATCGACGGCAAGTTCTGGGACGCATCGGCGTATAAAGCTGATCCGGTGCCGATGGCGCTCGATCCGGGGACGGTTTATGAGGGCGAACGCGCGGGCAGTTCGTTGGGGCTGTTCACCGTCAATAGCGCGCTGCACAGCCGAACCGTGAACTCGCAGATTCCGTGGATCGCTACGGGGAAGTGGGTTCCCGCGGGAAGCGAGCCGGCGAAGAAAGAGCTCAAGGCGGAAACTGCGCCGGTGGGAATCGATAAGGGCGACGAACCGCCGCGGCTGACGCGGGATCCTACGAAGGTAGGGACGCCGGCAGGTGCGCCGGGTTCGACGACTGCGCCAGCTTCCGGTTCGCCACAATCTGGCTCGGCACCTTCTAGTTCGTCGCCTTCTAGCTCAACCCAGTCTAGCGGGCAGTCCGGGTCGGGAGATGAACCCCCGCGGTTGACGAAAGGCGCTTCGCCACCATCGACGACTCCGCCGCCGGGATCGTCCGGGCCTGCGACCACGGGGGAATCGAAGCCCGACTCTAAGAGTGGCGATTCAAAGAGTGGCGATGCGAAGACTAGTGACTCGAAGGCTGGCGACTCCAAGCCAGCTGATATTAAGGCCGATGATCGAGGGAACGTGCCGGCGTCCGACAGCGGGGCCAGTGAGGCGAACCGGCCTAGATTGCGACGGGGGAAGCCGGTCGAACCCTTGCCTGAAGATGACGTGCCAGGCTACAGCAGGCCGGGCGCGACGGCATCCTCCGGTACACCCTCCGGTACACCCTCCGGAACCCCGACGGCGGACGCGGCGAAAGCTGCTCAGGCCAAGGCCGACGCAGCGCCGGTTGATTTGGTTCCCGCGATTTCCGACGCGACTGGACCTCAGCCACGGTCGTATGCGTATGAGTGGCTGAAAGACGAAGAGGGAGAGCGCCGGGTACAGATGGTGGCGCTGGCCAAGCAGAAGGTTCGCGCGTACGTGGAGGCACTGGCGAAGGCGACGATTACTCCGGCGGCTGCAACGGGGCAGGCGCGGCACGGTGCGTCCGCGAAGACGGCGGCGAAGACGAAGGATCCGATTCTCGATAATGTGAAGATGACCTCGTTCGACGTTTGGACCACCAACCAGCCAGTGATGGTGTTTAGTGCCCAAGCGCACATGCCGCCGGTCGCGGGCAGTGCTCAGGCCGACTCCGATTCTGCGATGCAGTATTCGGTGCTGATGGTGGTTTATCCCGACACTTACAACAACCTGCATCCGATCTATGTGGGAGTCACGGACAAGTATCATCTCGACCTGACGCCGCGGCTGGAGTTGGTCGACGTGGTGGACGCTGACGGCGATGGACGGGGCGAGTTTCTGTTTCGCGAAATTACGGATGGTGGCAATGGCTGGGTGATTTATCGCGCGACTGCCGACAAGTTGTGGAAGATGTTTGACAGCCTGCATCCGGAGTGAACCAAGACCGAGGCGTCGCGTCGACCTTTATAATCACTCGTATAATCACTCCTTATGCCGACCACGCCGGCCGATTCGATCGCCGCCCACGCAACCTATGAGCCGGTCATCGGCCTGGAAGTCCATGTTCAGTTGCTGACGGCGAGCAAGATCTTCTGCTCCTGCTCGACGCGCTTCGGCGCCCCGCCAAATTCGAATGTCTGCCCCGTCTGCCTCGGCATGCCGGGAGCGCTGCCCGTGCTGAACAAGAAAGTCGTCGAGTTCGCCACGCTGGCGGCCATGGCGCTCAATTGCCGTATCAACGAAACTTCCATTTTTGCGCGCAAGAATTACTTCTATCCCGACCTGCCCAAGGGATACCAGATTTCGCAGTACGACAAGCCGCTAGCCGAATTCGGATATATTGAAATCCTTGCTGGAAAGAGTAAGAAAAAAGTCGGCATCACGCGCGTCCATCTCGAAGAAGACGCCGGCAAAAGCCTGCACGAAGGCTTCCCCGACTCCGACGAAAAAACCGCGATCGACCTCAACCGCACCGGCGTGCCGCTGATCGAAATCGTGAGCGAGCCCGACATCGCCTCGCCCGACGAGGCCTACGAATATCTGACGCGCCTGAAAGAAATCATCCTCTACACCGGGGTCAGCGACTGCAACATGGAGGAAGGTTCTCTGCGCTGCGACGCCAACGTCAGCGTGCGCCCGCGCGGCCAGAAAGAATTCGGCACCAAGGCCGAAATCAAGAATGTTAATTCCTTCCGTTTTATTCGCGAGGCGCTGGAATACGAAATCGGCCGCCAGATCGGCGTCCTCGAATCTGGCGGCAAGATTACGCAAGAGACGCGGCTCTACAATTCGAACGAAGGCAAGACCTACAGCATGCGCTCGAAAGAGCAGGCGCACGATTACCGCTACTTCCCTGAGCCCGACCTGCTCCCGCTGGTAGTCGACGAAAAGTGGAAGGCAGAAATTGCCCGTTCCTTGCCCGAACTCCCCGAAGCCCGCCGCGCCCGCATCGTCAAGGACTACGGCATCACCGAATACGACGCACAGGTTTTAACGTTCTCGAAGGCATTGGCCGATCAATTCGAAGAGGCCGCGAAAGCCGCGAAGAATCCCAAGCGAGTCGCGAACCTGGTGCAAAGCGAGCTGATGGGCCGCCTCAAAGCGAAAGGCATCACGATCGAACAATCTCCCATCTCGATGAAGGGAGTGGCCGCGTCCGCCGACTTGGTTGAGTCCGGCGCAATTTCCGGCAAGATGCTGAAAGAGCTCTACGACCTTGCCTTCGAACGCAGCAAGGATTTCCCCGTCATCTACGAAGACGAAGGCCGTCCGCAGCAGTCCACTGACACCTCGGCGCTGGAAAAGATGATCGACGAAGTCCTCGCCGCCAACCCCAAACAACTCGAGCAATACCGCGCCGGCAAAACCACCATGCTCGGTTTTTTCGTGGGCCAAGTCATGAAGGCCTCCAAAGGCCAAGCCAGCCCCCAGATCGTGAACGAACTGCTCGCCAAGAAGTTGGGGTGATTTGGCAAGTGATTCTGATTGTGTGCAGGTTTTGAATGTGTGGGCCCGGGTCTCTGACCCGGTCGGTCGGCCCGAAGCGACGAAGGCCGCGATGCAGCCAAAGTATGAATACCGCCGTCGCCTACCTCACTGCCAAAAAGACGATCACCCGCTCTTCGTCACCTTCACAACGGACCGCCGCTGGCAACTTCCACCTGAAGCTCGAAATATTGTTCTCGAATGCTGCCTAAAAGAAAACGGCCAGAAGTTCGAGCTACATGCCGCCGTCGTCATGCCCGATCACGCGCATCTGATTTACTCCCCACGCCGCCGCACCGACGGATGGAGCTACACACTGCCCGAGATCATGAAGTCCATCAAAGGCCGCTCCGCCCGCCAAATCAACGTAGCCTTAAAACGCAGCGGCCCGGTCTGGCAGGAAGAATTTTTCGACCACGTTCTCCGATCGAATGATAGCCTCGTCGATCGCGTGGATTATGTCTGTCAGAATCCCGTCCGGACTGGGATCGTGAAAACCGAGTCTGAGTATCCGTGGATTTGGAAAGGTAAGATTCCAGTCCTCTGAGACGTGGCAAGGAGATCCAGCGGCCCTTCAGGCCGCCCGACCGGGTCAGAGACCCGGTCCCACACCAGCATGTCACTTTGGTCATCTGATATCGACTGCGCACACGCGCTACCATAAGTTCTGGGCTCTTCTGTCCTTGGGCCGACCGATCGGGAATTTGCCTTGAAAATCAAATTCGATCGCATCATCAGCATCGCGACCTTAACCGCGTCCGTAGTCGCGATCGTTCTCGTTCTGAGGAAGCCAGCTCCGCCGGTTCAGCCGCCCGCCTCCGCGGCGGTCGTGGAACATTCCCCCGAGCCGAAAATGTCTCAGCCCCAACAGTCGACACAGCCTTCATCCGCGAGCGTCGCCGGCGGAAGTCGATCCCCCGAACCCACACAGTCTCCATCACAGGGCCCAACCGCCCCCAGCGCCAAGGCAGGCTCTCAAGTTAATTCGGACGAAATCAGCGCCGTCGTGGCGCAAATGCTGGGCGCTTCCGGCGGAGGTGGCAGCCTCTCTCCCGACTCCAACCTCGGCAGCGGCACGCCCAACATCAAAGACCAGCAGGTCACCATGGACGGCGACATCGTTCACGGAAAATTTCTCACCGAGATTGGCGGCAAAGATGTCTGGGTCACAATCTCTGGCCACATGGGCGAAAAGGACGGCTACGCCACGTTCGACCCCACGGAGTTCAAAGTCGGAGACCTCGAAGTCCCCGTGTCGCTGGTGAACCCTGCCCTGCAGAAGAAACTGGCCGAGGAGCGCGACCGCCTCAAGGTCCCGAACAACTAGCGCGCCGCAGACCGGCGACCCGCGAACGCCGCCGCTGACCGAAATCCCCACGCCTGTGTTATCGTTCCGCCATTGCCATGGCAAGTTCGCCAGAAATAGTCGATCCTCCGCGCGTCGATCGCCCATCATTCCCTGTTCGGTTCGCGCGTTCGAGACCACTCACGCTTTTCTTCCTGCTGACTTATGCGTGGACGTGGGTTTGGTGGCTGTGCGTGCCGCGTTTCGTACCAGATGACAAAGCTGAATCCTACGGGGAGTTGCTGTTCCTCGCCGGCGCGTTCGGCCCGACCGTGGCGGCGCTGGTCACTCGCTGGCTGGCAGCTCGCGATCTGAAAATCTGCCACATCTGGACGGGTTGGCGCGGCCTGGCCACTGGTCTGGGGTTTGGCTTGACCGCCTTCTTCGTCACCACGCTTCTGGCGCCGTCAGCCGCCGTAGCAAGAGCGCCCGCCTACGCGCTGCATTGGTCGTCTCTTTTGCACTGGAGCACCCTCGGATTTAACTACTCAACATTCCTCGGTGGCCCGGTGCCTGAGGAACCCGGATGGCGCGGCTTTGCCCTGCCCAGATTGCAAGAGCGCTACGGTCCCGTGCGCGCAACGCTGATTCTCGCTCCGCTGTGGGCGGGCTGGCACTTGCCGCTATTTCAGATGCCGGGCTGGAGCAGCGCGACTCCCTGGCAGTTTCTTCTGATCCTGATCGGTATTGCTTTCTTATTCACAGCGGCGGCAAATATTTCGAAGTTCAATATGCTGGTCGCCATTGTGCTGCACGCGTTCTTCAACACCAGCAGCAGGCTCGGGAACGCTCTGATGGCCGGTTTGCCGCGCCGCTCGCACGAGATGATGATCTATACCTTGGTTGTATTCGTTGGCGGCACAGTAGTTGGGCTGGCCGCACTCTGGATTACTGCGGCTTCAATCGATTCTCCGCCGCCACTTTCCCATACCACCGCCCCGAGTCTTTAATCGTGCGCTGCTGCGTCTTGAAATCGACATATGTCAATCCAAACCGCTGGCTGAATCCTTCTGCCCACTCGAAGTTATCCAGCAAACTCCAGGCGTGGTATCCGCGTACGTCCGCACCCTCGGCGATGGCCCTCCCCAACGCGGCCAGATATTCGCGGTGATATGCCGTCCGGTGCCGGTCGTGAATCGCTCCACTCGCGTCGGGTCCGTCGTTATACGAACACCCGCTCTCGGTAATCTCGATCGCCGGCCGGTTGTAATCCCGCGTGATGCGCGTGACCATGTCGTACAGCGCTTTCGGCCACACTTCCCAGCCCAAGTCGGTCTTCGGTCCCTGCTGCCCGCCATCCATCTTCACCGGAAATAACCATTCCTGCGTGTGCGAGAAGCGTTCCATCGTGCCGACGGCGGACGCAATCGTGCGGTAATACAGATTGATGCCGATAAAATCCAACGGCGCGCGCGTCTTCTCCATGTCGCCTGCCTGTATCCTCATCGCCGTCTCCGGCAGAAACGCGAGCGCTTCGGGATAGCTTCCGCGCAGCGCAGGCTCCAGAAACCAAGTGTTGGTAATGGCGTGCGCGCGCTCCGCCGCCAGCTTGTCTTCCTCGGAATCGGTGGCTGGCTCGCACGCTGACATGCTAAACGCCGTGCCGGCCCGCGCCGCAGGACGCGCCGCCTTGAGCGCCCGGAACCCCTCGCCCTGGGCCAGATTCACCACGTGCGTGGCCCGCAGAAAGTCGAGCAGGCTCTTGCGCCCGGGAGCGTGCGTGCCTTCCAGATGACCGAGATCGACAAACGCATCGGGCTCGTTAAAGATCGTCCAATCACTCACCCGGTCGCCCAGCGCCTGGGCCACCAGTTGTACGTAGTCGGCAAAGCGCCCCGCGGTATCGCGATTAGGCCATCCACCCGCATCCTCGAGCGCCTGCGGCAGGTCCCAGTGATACAGCGTGACCAGCGGCCGAATCCGCGCCTCGAGCAACGCATCCACCAGACGGCTGTAATGGTCGACGCCCTTGGCATTCGCCGCGCCTGACCCAGTCGGCTGAATCCGCGGCCACGATATCGAGAATCGGTGGCTGTTCAGATTCATCGCCCGCATCAGCCCGATGTCTTCACGCCACCGGTGGTACGAATCGCAAGCCACGTCGCCCGTGTCGCTATTCTTGATCTTGCCCGGAGTGTGCGCGAAGCGGTCCCAGATCGATTCACCCTTGCCGTCTTCATTCCAGGCACCTTCGATCTGGTAAGCGGCAGTGGCCGTCCCCCAGAAAAATCCTTTCGGAAATGTGCCTTCGAAAGATGCGTCAAACTGGTGAGCCCGCACGCTCGCCACAGGGGACGTTCCCGCCTTCGACGAAACGCTGCATCCGGAAAATGCCGCGGGTAGCCCCAAAGCGGCGCCGGCGCCGAGCATCGATTGCACAAACCTACGGCGTGTCAGACGCAACGAGAAGAAGTCTCCTTCAAGAATTGTGCCGCTGTCGTCCTCAGATTGGTTTCAGGGCACGGGATGAAATTTTAAACCGCGCGGATTGCGGCGGGAATAGCTCAAAAGAGACCCAACCTCGACCATCGTTCCTTAGCGATGTTTGGTCTCATTGCCTGGAACCCACGGTTGCGCCGTAAGGCTGCATTCTTGCGACGCTCCGCGGCTTGAAGTGCTTCACGTCATCCGCGCCACGTTGCAGAACGGTCAGTTTGTTTTTGGGGCGTTCAGATATTTGTCGGGGGAGATTTCGAAGTAGAGCAGCTCATTGCCCTTGGCGTCGTTGACGCCAGTGATGTCGATGGTTGCGCCGGGCAGGGGCGAGGAGATGCCGCCGATGTCGAAGAACAGAAATCCCGATTGCGTGGTGTGAGGCTCGACGGCGCGGGCTTCGAATTGTGAGGACTCGATCTCATCCATTTCTTTCTTGCTGATGCCGCCCTTGGCTTTGTGCGGCAGAGGAATGGGGCTGGGCCGTGTGCTGACTTGCGGATTGGAGAGACGCCGGTAAAGATCTTCTGTAGTGATGGGAGTGAGCTTCGAGTTGTTGGCGGTGAGGAGCGTGATGTGCATGTTGGCGATGGAAATGGGCTGGTCGCCATCGTTGGTCACAATGAAGAAAACGGGCAGGAAACCGTGCGCGGCAAAATTCGTGGAAAAGATTTTGGCCTTTTCGGGCGTGTCGTAGGGATCGGCGGCGATGGCGGCTTTTTCGTCGCGATGAAAATCGTGGGCGGGATAGTTGATGGCGGCCTTCGCCACCGGCTTCTCGAAGTTCTTCGCCATCAGTAGCGACGGCAGCAGCACAGTGCAGAGCACCAGGATGACTGAGCGATGCACGATTGAGCGATCGACGATTGAGCGATCGACGATTGAACGCTCGACGATTGAACGATGAACGGCCGAGCTGACGAGTGAACGCCGCATCGATTGTAAAGATACTTGAAGCATGTCCCCAATTATAGAAGGGCGGCGCGCTAGCCGCCGATGAGCGGTTTAGAATGGCTCAGCTTGAGCTATTTTCTCTACAGTCTGGCGCTGGCGTTGGGAATGATTGTGAGCCTGCCGTATTGGCTCTATCAGATTCTGCGTCACGGCAAGTACCGCACCGGATTCGTGGAACGGATGGGAAGCGTTCCGGCGCGGTTGGTGACCGGCAGCGCGGGCTCGCAGGCTGGTCGCGTCATCTGGGTGCATGCGGTTTCGGTGGGGGAAGTGGCGGCGGTCAGCGGACTGGTCGGGGAGATGCGGCGCAACTTTCCGCGGCATCGCGTGCTGGTTTCGACCACGACCGATACTGGGCAGGAGCTCGCTCGCAAGCGCTTTGGTGAAGAAAACGTATTTTACTTTCCGATCGACCTGGGATTCGCGATCGGGCCGTATCTGGAGGCGTTGCGGCCGGAGTTGGTAGTGCTTGCAGAAACGGAATTCTGGCCGAACTTTTTGCGACTCGCGCACGCCAGCGGAGCGCGCATGGCGGTGGTGAACGGGCGCATTTCTGACCGGTCGTGGCCGCGCTACCGGCGATTTCGCTGGGCGCTGCGCAGGATGCTGGTGCACATTGATTTGTTTCTGGCGCAGACTGCGGAGGACAGCGCGCGGCTACAGTCGATTGGCGCGGAAGCGGAACGAGTGCGGGTGACGGGGAATCTTAAATTTGACGTGAGTTTGTCGACGACGCCGCTCATCGTGGAAAGCTTGCGCCAATCGCTGGCGGTCGAGCGGGCCGGGCCGGTGCTGGTTTGCGGCAGTACGGTGGAGGACGAGGAGCCGCCGCTGCTGAAAGCGTTTGAAAATTTGCGGGTGGGTCATCCGCGGGCGGTGATGATACTCGCGCCGCGGCATCCAGAGCGTTTCGACGATGTGGCGATCCTGCTGCAGCAATTGGGGATTCCGTCGTTTCGGCGTTCGAAGTGGCAGGGAGAATCGCTGGCGGGTGGAGTGCTGCTGGTGGATACGATCGGGGAACTGGCGGCGCTCTACGCTCTAGCTGATATTGCGTTCGTAGGTGGAAGCCTGGTGCCGCGCGGCGGACACAACATTATTGAGCCGGCGCAGCACGGCGTGGCCATCGTGACCGGGAACCACACGGAAAATTTTCGCGACATTGTGGGGCTGTTTCAAAGCCGCGACGCGGTGCGCATTGTGGGACTGTCGGAGTTGCCGCTGACTCTGATGCATCTGCTGGCGAACGATGCGGAACGACGAGACTTGGGGCGACGCGCGCTGGAAACGATGCGGTCGCAGATGGGTGCGACGCAGCGAACTATGGAAGCGCTGCGAAGCTTGATCGCAGTCGACCGCGATTCTCGGGCCGTCCCGGCAAAAGCTGCGCACGTTGATTGAACATTGATTGAACTCTGATTGAACCCTCTCTCAGCCATCTACGGCGGCGTGGTTAAGGCGCGGAATGCACTCTATGACCGAGGGGCTCTGCGGACGCGGAGACTACAAGGCGCCGTGGTCAGCGTGGGGAATCTTTCGGCGGGAGGGGCGGGAAAAACTCCGTTCGTAATGTTGCTGGGCGAGTTGCTGAGGGCACGAGAAATCACGTTCGATGTGCTGTCGCGGGGATATGGGCGCACGTCGAGGGGCGTACGGTTGGTGGATCCTGCGGGTTTGCCCCAGGAGTTTGGCGATGAGCCGCTGCTGATTGCGCGCAAGCTGCAGGTTCCGGTGGTTGTGGGCGAGGATCGGTACGAAGCGGGTCGCTTCGCTGAATCGAGGTTTGGGCCGCAACTTCATCTGCTCGACGACGGATTTCAGCATCGGGGGCTGGCGCGGGATTTTGACATTGTCCTGGTGACGCCGCAGGATGCGAACGACCAGCTTCTTCCTGCTGGACGGTTGCGAGAACCGCTGTCTGCTTTGCGGCGCGCCGATGCGGTTGTGCTGGCGAGCGGCGCTTTGGCAGAGTGGTTTTCGGTTCGGGGAGAGATGGTGTGGAGAGTGCGGCGAGGGATCGTGCCGCAGAATGTTCCGTCGCGTCCGGTGGTTTTTTGCGGTATAGCACGGCCCCAAAATTTTGTTTTGCAATTGCGCACGGCAAACATTGAGCCGGTCGCAGAGGCTTTCTATCGCGACCACCATGCATATGGCGAGAAGGACGTTCGCGAGCTTCTCGAACTGAAGCGCAAGAGTGAGGCCGGCGGTTTCGTCACGACTGAGAAGGATGCGGTGAATCTGGGAGGCTATCTCACGGCTCTGGAACCACTGGCGATTGTGCCGGTGAAAATGGAGTTGGCGGACGCAGCTAACGCCGTCGATACCATGCTTCGCAAGATTGGCGAACGAAAGCGCGGCGCATGAGAGAATCTGTTTTCGTAGCAGCGCGTCGGCTAAGCGAGAAAATCCCCACTTCTCGCAAAGGACGCGAGAAATGGGGCACCCGACGTGGATAGGATAGGCGCAATCTGAAATCGTCGCGAACATGACCAAGCATCCTAAAGAAGCCGACCGGCTGAAAAAGATACTCGACGAGTTTCCCAAGCTGACGGTGACGGTGCTGGGAGATCTGGTGGCGGACGAGTTCGTGTTTGGCGAGATTTCGCGTGTGTCACGCGAGGCTCCGGTGCTGATCCTGAAGCACCGCGAGCGAACGGTTTTGCCGGGTGGCGCCGCCAATGCGGCGAACAATCTGGCAG
>Ga0210390_10002699_pt1 | contig 15552 bp, 12 predicted proteins | sample IncBWH11OmetaG_FD_161050 | JGI IMG/M metagenome (GOLD analysis project Ga0210390, IMG submission 161050) | Forest soil microbial communities from Barre Woods Harvard Forest LTER site, Petersham, Massachusetts, United States - Inc-BW-H-11-O ... | reverse complement strand
ATCACGGCACGATGGTTTACGGAACGATGACAGCTGCACCGTCTATCGAGTCGCTTTTGACTGCAGCCAGAGCCTGGTGTGCCTGGTCCAGCGGAAAGACCGTGATCTTGGGCCGAAGGTTTACCGCGGCAGCGATTTGAAGAAAGTCTCGTGCATCCGAACGAGTCATGTTCGCGACACTACGAATCTGACGCTCGCCCCAGAGGAGCTGATCGTAATTGAACTCCGGGATGCGATCCAAGTGAATTGCATTGATGGCGACAACTCCTCCTTTACGCAGGCTGGCCAAGGCCGCAACCACAACATCCCCGCTCGGGGCAAACGTGATCGCACGGTCTAGGTTGACAGGCGGTTTGTCCAACTCGCTGCCGACCCATGCAGCTCCCAGCGATTTCGCCAGTTGGCGGTGCGACGCACCTCGCGTAGACACGTACACCTCACACTTCCACGCATGCAAAACCGCGATGGCCAGATGTGCGGAGGCTCCGAAGCCAAACAACCCCACTCGCTCACCCGGTTCAACTCCAGCGACACGGATGCTTCGAAATCCGATGATGCCGGCGCACAGAAGCGGCGCGGCCTGCAGATCGTCGAGGGCGGAAGGAAGGGAGTACACGAAGTCAGATCGCGCCAGCGCATACTCAGCATAGCCCCCATCGACCGTGTATCCAGTAAAGGTTGGAGAGTCGCATAGATTTTCCAGACTTTTTTTGCAATACCAGCATGTCCCATCGATGCCGCCGAGCCAGGACACGCCCACTCGGCTCCCCATCGGGAACTCTGTAGTCACGCCATCGACGATCTCGCCCACGATTTGATGACCCGGGATCAGCTCTTCGCGACGTGGAGGTAATTCGCCTTCTACGATGTGTAGGTCAGTCCGGCACACTCCACAAGCACGCACCTTCAACAGAACGTGCCCGGACGTGACTGCAGGGCGTGGAACCTCGACTACCCGCAGCGGACGCAGCAAAATGTCTTGCGGCGAAGTTAGAACAGCAGCCTTCATCTGCGGCATTTCTAAACCACTGCCTCCACTCTGGGGCTAAGGAAAACGCACATCCAGACTATAAATCTCCTGCGTACTTCTATCTCGCATCATCAATAACGAGTCATCGGGCGCCAACCCGACCCAGAACTCCCAAGGATCGAACCCGCGCGGAACTTCCTTCAGGGTGAGCAAACGTTCCAGTTTGCCATTGATCACGTTCACCCGCACCAGATCATCGGTGTTGTCGGAATAATCTTCCGCATACAGATATTTTCCATCGTGCGACCAGTTCTCAAAACCGAAGCGCGACACCGCCAGCTGCGACCAACTCTTCTTTTCCGTATCGTAGAGCATTAGCTTGGTGGAGTCCGCGGACAGCGCAACAATGTGGCGCCCATCCAGCGAACAGCGGGGGCTGAAGAGATTTTCAGAGCCCGGGACATCGGAGATTTGCGAAGTCTTCAAGTCCACGATGTGAATGTTGGGGCCGGTTGTGGTCCCATATTCCAGCCAGGGCATTCCTGCGAACACGATTGAATCACCTTTGGATGTCCACGTGGGATCGCCCTGGTTGTGGTCACCCGCGGTCACTTCATGAGGCGCACCGCCTTCGGCGGGCATCACGAAAATCTTCCAGGGTTTTCCCGGACGAGAAGCCATAAATGCGATTTGGGTTCCATCCGGTGAAAAACGTGGGATATGTGCCTGCATCGGCGCATATGTCAGCTGAGTGCGGGAACTACCATCCGGCTTGCTCCTCCACAACGTGAGTTCCGGATGCGCCACGTAGGTCATCCACTCGCCGTTCCGCATGATATCGGCCTCACCCGCCGACACACCGGGCACGTATATAGAAAACTGCGACTTGCCATTTAAACGAATCAAATCGAACCGGCGCTGCTGGCCAATCACGAACAGCTTCTTTCCATCCGGGCTCGGGGTCGGATCACTGAACATAAGCGGCCCCACCGTCAACGGTGTCGGTGCCGTTCCGGCCTTGCGAAACAACGACCCACCCTCGCGCAGCGCCCAAATATTCTGACTGTGGTCGCGAGTCGATTCAAACAGAAAGTATTCTCCATGGGGAGTCCAGCTCCCGCCAAACTCCTGCGCCGGTTTGTTCCAGTCCGGCAACACCGGACGCAAATCCTTGCCATCGAACGCAACTTCCCATAACGAAGAAGTGCGCTGATCGGTGTTGCGGATGGTGAAGCGTAAGCGGCGGCCATCGGGAGAAAACCGCGGCGCTAGAGGAATGCCTTGTACGGTGATGAGTTCGTGCGAATCGGTTCCGTCCGCATTGCAAACATACAAAGTGGAATTCTGCGCATAAACAATGTGTTGGCCATCAGACGCCCAGGCCGCGGCGTGCGCGAGGATGTTGCCCACAGGTCGTAATGACCCTCCTGGCACCGCCAACACCCATACGGGCCACTCCGTCTTCGAGCCCTCGGCCATGCCTCTCACCAGCAATTCAGAACGGCCCGGGAAAAAATCATAGATGTCGGCACTGGCCAACGAAGTTTGTACAGGCGCGGTTTCTCCTCCCGCGGTCGAAACCTGTCTTAGGACAGAGTGACCGCTTAGATGTTCAGAAAAATACAGCCGAGTGCCATCCGTGACCAAAGAACGTTTCGATGCCCCGTCGTTGGTAATCTGCAGCGACGAAATCACTGTCGGCGGGGACTCCGGCGGTTTCAGGTACAAGACGACTACGACCAACACGGCGAGCGCCGCGAGACCCAGCGCCAGCCACGGGGTAAGCTTTGCTTTGGGTTCCGGCTGAACCGTGGTCGCAGCCGTGGCAAACATGGCGCGGAGTCGGTCCTTCGAATCCGGCGCTGGCCTGGAGGCCGATGCGGGTGGCGAGCCTTGTCCTGCCTCCGTTTCGCGGCGCAGACGCAATAAATCCCCTCGCATCTCCGCCGCGCTTTGATATCGCATCGGCGGCTCTTTCTCAAGGGCCTTCCGCACAATGCGTTCAAGTTCGGGAGGCGTCGCCGGATTAAATCGCAGCGGTTCTTCCGGTGCGCGGTGAATGAGCGAGTCGAAAAACGCAGCCGTAGTCTGCCCTTGAAAAGGCAACACGCCCGTCGTCATTTCATAGAGCACGACCCCAAACGAGAACAGATCGGTTCGCGCATCCAATGGCTGGCCCAGAGCCTGTTCCGGCGACATGTAGTGGATGGTTCCAAGAGCAGAACCCACGCGAGCCAGTTCTTCCGGCGACTGCGTAACTCCGCCGAAGGTATTGCCGCTGACTTCGGCTTCGCCCCCCGCCATGCTTGGCCAGACCAAAGTCCAGAATTTTGGCATGCCCGCGCTTGGTGACAAAAATGTTCGATGGGTTAATGTCGCGGTGGACGATGCCATGGGTGTGGGCGGCGTCCAGCGCATCGGCGATCTCGGCTCCGAGCGCCAGCAACATTCCAATCTCCAGCGGGCGCCCGGCGATGCGATTGCGGAGCGGCAACCCGTCCAAAAACTCCATGGCGATGAAGGCTTCGCCGCGTTGCCCGCCGATGTCGTAAATGGTGCAAATATTGGGATGATTCAGCGCGGAGGCGGCCTGAGCCTCGAGTTGAAATCGCGCCAGCGCGTGCGGGTCTCGGGCAACCTTTTCCGGCAGGAACTTGAGGGCCACGAAGCGATGCAGCCGCGTGTCCTCAGCTTTGTACACCACGCCCATACCGCCACCACCCAGTTTCTCGAGGATGCGGTAGTGCGAGATGGTTCGTCCGATCATGTTTGTGTGATCATATTCGCCAATCACTGGAGCAAAAATCCTACGTCTGCGGCACGGGCAAGTCAATGAAAGGCGCGCCATTCCTCAAAAGCCGAGTGATTTTCTCCGCAATCTTTGGTTCAGTTGATTAAGTTATGCACACGCGCCAACCCCAGATCGATTCCCCGCCTCCAAAGACCTGCGGTCCGCAGGTCAATCGATGCAGCCGGTAATGGTTCAGACGTCGTCCACAAACAAGCAAAAACTTATCGTCCGCGCTGCGCTCGTGATTGGCGCTATTGTTGTTGTCGCGTTCGTGTTTCTGGCATCGTATTGGCCATTCCGTCGCGCAGCTGTCCTCAAACAATTGGAGGACGCGAGCCTGAGCCGGGTGAATGCCTCTGCCTTTCACGAGACCTACTTCCCGCGCCCAGGCTGCGTCCTCGAACACGTCACCTTTCAACACGATTCAATACCTGGGTCACCCCCGCTGATCACTGTTGAGAAACTGAGAATTGAGGGAAGTTTTTCCGGTCTTTTCTCCAAGCACGTTAAGTTCGTTCGGGCTGAGGGCATGCATATTGTGATCCCTCCTCGGGGAGCCGGCGAGCGCTTTCAAACGCCGCAACGATCCGCGATCGTAATTGGCGAATTGGTCGCCGACGGAGCAGTTCTCGAAGTTTCGCGCGGAGCAGACAAGCAGGCCCTGAAGTTTTCCTTTCACAGCTTTGACCTCAGCAATATTGGCAGCAATGGCCCCGCATCATTTAGAGCCAAGTTTTCGAACCCCGAGCCGCCAGGAGAAATAACCGTCTCCGGCAACTTTGGCCCCTGGAGCGCGGAAGCTCTGGGCACAACCCCGGTGTCGGGTGAATATTGGTTTCAACAGGCGGATCTGGGTGTGTTTCAGGGCATCTCCGGATTACTTTCATCTTCCGGTAAATTCTCCGGCGTCATCGATCACATTGAAGTGCAAGGACAGACCGATGTCCCGAACTTTGCGGTCACCACCAGTTCCCATCAAGTGCAAGTGCGAACTCAATTCCATGCCGTGGTTAACGGCGAAAATGGAGACACATTTCTGCAGCGCGTTGATGCGACTTTCTTGAAAACGAACGTTTCCTCGCAAGGAAGCGTTGTAGGACAGTCCGGACAACGAGGCAAAACCACCGCGGTCGAACTGACGACGAATGAGGGGCGAATCCAGGATCTCCTGCTGCTCTTCGTCCAGGCGAAGCAAGCGCCCATGTCTGGATTTACGAGCTTCCACGCGAAAGTCTACATCCCCCCGGGAGCGCGGCCATTTTTAGGAAAGGTTGAATTGCAGGGGGATTTCGGAGTAAATGCTGGCAGCTTTACGAACTCCTCCACGCAACAGGGCGTGAATCATCTGAGCGAGGGCGCACTCTTTGACGAAAAAGGCCGTCGTGAGCCTGAAAAGAACGAACCTGATCCAGAAACTGTGCTCTCCAACTTGAAGGGTCACGTCGTGCTCAAAGATGGCACGGCAAAATTCTTCAATCTTTCCTTTGGAGTTCCGGGCGCCTCGGCTCAAATGCAGGGGACCTTCAACCTGATAACCGAAAAGATTAATCTTCACGGCACCCTCAAAACCGAGTCCCAGCCATCTAAAACGACCAGTGGGGTGAAAGCCGCGATGCTGAAGATATTGAGCCCTTTCTTTAAGAAAAAACCGGTTGGCTACGTGATGCCGGTAAAGATTACGGGTACGTACGAGCATCCGTTGTTCGGCCTGGACTTGACGGACAACGACAAAAAGTCTCACAAATAAATCTGGCGAGGCCTGGCGACCTGGAGGTCAGTGAAGGCGGTCCGCTATTGAGTGTCTATCTTCATCGGTTTCCACCACCACTGATGGTGCTTACACTGCGACTCGAACTCCGGATTGCAGCGGGTGTGGAAGGTCTTCTCGGCGATGGCAAGGCCCAACCCTGTGCCTGCAAACATGTCAGAGGCCCAATGATCTCGTGCCATGAAGCGCGTGAAGGTCACCGTGAAAGCCGCGCCGTAACTCAGCACCCGCGCCCAAGGCTTGGGATATTCATCGGCGAGCACTGAAGCCATCGCCCAGGTGAACATTGCATGGCCCCCGGGGAATGAAGTGTTCAGGGCATGATGCTTGAAGAAGTCTCCGTGATTGTTGCCCTCATCGGGCCGCTGGCGGCCGGCAATCAGTTGCATCGGGGTGTAAATAAGGAAGGTATTAACCAAGGTTTCCAGTTCGAGTTCGCCCGTTTCTCTTGCGTGACTATGGTCATCCTTGAGTCCGTAAAGGTACATTAAAGCCGCCGAACCGGCCAACCCTCCCAGGGCGGTATCGGAAATGGCTTGATAAGTCGGGAAGTTTGAGTGCGAAATGTTGTTTTCAATGTGGCGGTCGGCGGCGAGAAAAGCGCCCGTGCCGACCAGAATTACGGCGTCCCACTTGAGGTTATGCGCTTCGAACGGCCCTCGGTAGAGATGCTTCTGGTCTTGTCCAATCCGTATGATACTTCGTTTCACAAGCCCCTGCTGCTGGTCGGCGCCTGCTGAACTGCCGGGCGGCCCGTCGGGCTCCGGCCTACCTGCGTCCAGCGTCGGAAAATCGCCAACGCGGAAGGTGGGCCTTAGAGCGGTCCGCTGGAGCAACGGTGTAGCAGGCATAACCGGGGCTGAAGATGATTCCTGAGAGCTGGCAGCGCCGGCAACCATGGTTACCGTCAACGCAGTTAGCGTCAGTCGGAGGGTTAAATTCTTCAATGTCTTCGGCCTCTTGAGGCGCCTCAAATGTTCGAGGAAAGCGCTGTCTTTGGATGCAGATTGCGGGGAAAGGTTTTTACGAGAAACTATCGGTTTGGCACTGTCAGAGCCGTCCCGCAATGGCTTGCGCCAGCAGGAGTGCTCCGACCCCCATTAATCCGAGATAGAGGTATCTTAGAAATGCATCTCCGTGCAGGCGGTGATTGATCAGCCTGCCGAGGAATATCCCGAGAATGGTGAGCGGCAGTGAGATCAGATAGTAGTGGGTCACGGCCGGAACCCAGAGACCGGCCAGCCAATAACCCACCATGCCAATGATGCTGGCGGGCAGGAAATATCCTTGCAGAGTTGCCCGGAAGTGCTGCGCTGACCACCGCCGCATGGCTCCGTAAATCACCAGGGGTGGGCCATTCATTCCATAGGCTCCGCCCAGCACGCCCGCACAGAAACCACAGAGTAGAAGCCACCCTGGACTGTCGCGTTTTAATTCCAGTGGCGCGCGTCCGATCAAAGAGTAGCCCGAGAACCCAATGAGAATAATTCCAAGCGCCGCTTTCACTGCTCGTTGATGACTGCTGGTGAGCAACAAAAGGCCCAGAGGAATGCCCAGCAACGTGGAGAGCACCAACCACCCCGCGCTGCGCAGATGAATTTTCTCCCAGTCCTGGACAACGACGATCCCCGCGATGGTGATCGACACAAGTACGGCCAGCGGCGCAGCCACCTCCAGCGGAATGCACAGGGCGAGAAGCGGAACCGCGACTAGAGCCTCGCCGAAGCCGAATGCTGATCGAATCAGCGTGGCCACGAACACGATCAATAAAACCAGCAGCGTAGTGGCGTCGATTATGATCTCCGAGGTGAGCAGAAGCATTTTCTCACGACCCCTAAGATGCCATTCTCTGCGTACTCCGCGGCTGTTCTCAGCGACCTCTGCGATTCAAGATTTGCGTTTCCCTAATGTCCAACGTACTGGCTGCGATGACTTTGCCGCGGCTTTGCAGTATGCTCGTAACGCTGCTGGTATGTCTTCTGCCTCGGTTAATCTGAACGTCGGCCAAACTGTAGGTGATTACGAAATCCTGTCTCTGCTCGGGCGCGGAGGCATGGGAAAAGTCTTCAAGGTCCGCAACCTGATTTCGGACCGCATTGAAGCCATGAAGGTTTTGCTGCCCGATGCCGACGCCGCTCCTGACCTGGCAGAACGCTTCGCCCGCGAGATCAAGCTGGTAGCCAGTCTCGAGCATCCCAACATCGCTTCGCTGCGCACCGCGCTCCGCGACGGCAGCCAGATGCTGATGATCATGGAATATGTCGACGGGAACTCCCTTGAGCAGAGGCTGCAATTGCAAAAGCCCGATGGTGCGTGGGCGGTTCAATGCATGGTTCAGGTGCTTGCAGCCCTGAGCTACGCGCATCAACGTGGTGTTGTTCACCGCGACATCAAACCCTCCAACATCCTGGTGCGCGCCGACGACAGTGTTAAGCTAACCGATTTTGGTATTGCCAGCCGCACCGGAGATCCCAGGCTCACCGGGGCGGGAATGGCTCTCGGCTCTCTTTATTACATGTCGCCCGAGCAAGTGAGGGCGCAACCCTTCGATGCCAGGTCGGATATCTATTCGGCCGGAGTAACGCTTTACGAAAGCGTAACTGGGCGCCGCCCTATCGATGGTGACAGCTTCCACGCCATTATGACGGCACACCTCAACCAGTCGCCGATTCCGCCCGCCCAACTTGCGCCCCAGATCCCTGCGGAACTCTCGTCCATCATTGAACGTTCTATCGAGAAAGCCCCTGAACACCGCTTCCAGAGCGCGGGAGAATTTCGCGCGGCCTTGCTGAGAATCTATCCTGAAGTTCGCACTGCAGCGTCTGACGCCTATGACAACGTTTCTGCAACCCCGACCATTCAATCCCCGGCGGCGGCGACACAATCGAGCAGCACGAAGTCTTTTGATCCCGCATTGCTCGAGACTGCAAGAAAGAACCTCGCGATTTACATCGGACCCATGGCCAAGGTCATTGTCAATCGCGCCGCCAGGAATGCGCGCTCCCGCGCCGACCTCTACGAAAAACTGGCAGCCGAAATTCCGTCCTCCGCGGATCGCCAAACATTTCTGCGCTCGCTTCCTCTGTAAAGATCTACTTACGATTCGAGCAGACGGATGGCTTTCACCATGCTGACGTACATCCGGTTCAAGGACTGGGCCAGTTGCGAGATTTCATCTGAGCCTTTCACGGGAATTTCCGGGACATTGAAATTGCCATTGCTGATTTCGTCGGCTGCCGCCGCCAGCCGGCTGACCGGCCGAATCACAATCGCGACCATGGCCAGATCCAGCAGGATCAGCGTAGCCAACGCCAGTCCACCCAGATAAATCATCAGCGTCCGGAAAGCCTGGTCGGCAATCGTCAAGGGAACAGACATTGGAACTGAGACAATCTGCGCCGCTACCGTGTCGCCGAGTTTCCAATCGAATCCGTTATTCGTGCCATACAGTTTAATCATCGCCGCCGGGGCTGCAGACGGCGTACTGTGGCACTCCAGACAAGGTCCGACCGCGACGATCGGGCGCGCCAGGTACAGCGCACGGCCGCCCGGAACCTCTCTTTCTCCAGAGAACTCCTTGGCCTCTGCGTGAGTGCGAAAATTCTCGATAATATCGGCCTCCCAATCCACCGCGCGATCGCGCAGGTTGGTGGGATTCAGCGTTGCCTCTTTGTAGATGTAATCTGGATAACTGGATCGCAGGTAGTTGAATACTTCAGTCGCGGAGAAAGCTGGAACCGTTTGCGGCAGAAATGCCCGGATGCGGGCTTGATGAGCCTGCAGTAAAGGGCCGATCTGCTGCGACGTATACGTCCGCATCCCACCGGCCGCACCCATCATCAAGCGCGCCTGCTGCAGAACCTGCTCGCGGGCGCTGCGCTCCAGGAAGTTGCGTGAAATGTATCCCGCGATGCCGATGCCAGCGCCAAAAACCACAATCAGCACCAGATTAAACTTGATCAGAAGTTTCATAGGCCGCCATTATAGAAGGGCTGGGACTGCGAGACGGGATCGCGGCCCCGCTACTCTGCCAATCCAACGCGGCGCACCAATGCCTGGAAGCGGGGATCGCTACGGAGCGGATCGTATATCGGATCCACTTTGAGGGCAGTGAGACTACCGGAATGTTCTCTGTAGGCTTTTTCCAGCCAGGCCAAAGCCTGGTCGTTGTTTCCCATGCCAATATAGGCGACCGCCAGGGAGTGCGCGAACTGGGCAATGGAAACTCCAGCGTGAGATTCGATTACCGCATCACCGCTCTGCGCAAGAACTACGAGAAAGTCCGGTTTGCCGATCATTCTCGCGAATTCCCCATGAACCGCGACGGACGCATACGGCCCGCAACCAAATAGAAGCATTAAATATCAGGACCAGTCCACCTCGACTGGTAAGGCGCGGGCTTCGTACCCGCGCCTTTTCTATTTTGCGTGTAAGCAGCCATGCGGGGCTACGTGGGCAAGGCGGGGTTTTCTGGCAGAGTTGGTTCGGCGTTAATGCTTGGAAGCATCCGCGACTGTGGTCGGCGGGATTCCCTTGGCTTCTATGATCGCCCAATGCCACTCCTGGCCTTGGTCCGGGATTGCGTCCAGGTTTCCCTGGTAAACCGTCGTCGCGAGGGGAGGGGCCGAGCCTTTCAGGTGAAGCAGCAAAGTTAAGTCGGGACGTCTCTCGGTTGGGAGCGCGTCTTCGACGGCGGCGGGCAGCGGTTTTTCGGTCGCGTCACTCGTTGAACTCACCTCGGGGCGGCGAACGATGGTCAGGCCTACTGTGATCTCCCGCACACTCCAGGTGCTGGCGTTGTACATGGAAACTTCCAGCGTGTCTCCGTAAATGTTCGCGGGGCCATCCAGCTTTGCGAGTTCGCTGGGCGGGAGATCCTGCGACACGTAGGGATTAGAAAGCAGCGCGGTGGCGTTGGCGTTGAATGAGAGGCTGCAGGTTCCGTCGGGCGAAGACATGCGGAAGTTCTGTCCTCCGCCATCAAAGGAAAACACGGGTTGCGCGGTGCGCCGGAAGTGTTCGACGTCTTCAATCACCTGGGAAAGATTGTCATCGTCGATGACACTAGGGGCGGCCGGTTGGTTGGGCGTCTTGCTCTGGCGCAGGGAGCGGGCCAGGTCCCCGAGGGATACTGCGTTGTCCTCCTGTGCGGCGGCGCAAGCCGGGAGCATCAGGCCCAGGCCGACCACGCCCAGAAAAAACAGAAAGCCGCGGAAATAACACGGACGCCTCATGAAGTATTCGCGAACGAAGTGCTCCTAGGCAAATTGTAGTCAGAAACGGGCTGGGAATTCAGCACCGAGGGACGAACCTTGGTCGTAGAACCTTAGAGAAGCATTTAGCAGTCAGCCATTTTGTTGCGGCAGTGGAGGAGTGCCGGGAGAGAAGGATCACGGACGTGCGGGACGAAGTAGCCCGCGCAACAGGGCACGCACGTCCGTGAATGTTACAGCAAGCCAGAGGAGCGGAAACGAGTGACTGGATCAGCTATCGGCATGGGCTCCCGCTTAAAGATCCAGCGAGCCACCGCAAATCCCAACGCCGCGTAGCACAGATGAACTAGTTTCATATACTCACCCCCAAGAAGATGCGTCCACAGCACCGAAGGGGAGGCTCACTGAGCTCAAAGTAGCAAGCCCACACCAGTAGTGCAACGCCCGAATGGGCCATAGACGTAGCACGAAAGTTTGAGAGAGGTAACCTGCGAGTAACCAGAAACGTCATGCTTGGGAGGGTTGCAACGATTTGCAACTAGTCGAGCCGGACAAATTTTACGATGACTATTGGCGGAGTGAAGGCGGGCCCACCCTTTTCGCCGATGGCGCGAAAAGGGTGGGTCACGCGGTTAGCGGATTTATTTTTCCTTAGGACGCGGCGGTTGCTGCTTCTGCTGCAAGTGCTGCTGCTGCTGCGTGTGTTTCTGCTCCAGTTGCTGGGTTTGTTGCTGGTGTTTTTGTTCGATCTGCTGGGTTCTGGCGTCATTCGCCTTCTGTTGCGCCAGGCGCTGGTGTTCCTGCTCCTGCCTCTGCTGGAGCTGTTGGTGTTCCTGATTTTGCTTCTGAGCCAGTTTCTGCTGCTGTTGCTGATATTTCTGATCCCGCTGTGCGTTACCCGTGCTGGCCGGAGTAGCCGGTTGGTGAGGTTCAAGTTCCTTAGCGTGGTTCGCTGGGGGGCGGGGAACATTGTTCTCCGGACGACCAGCGCTTTCCGGACGAGCAGCCTCCGCGTTGCCCGGACGCGGAACATTGTTCTCGGGACGACCGGCGTTTTCTGGGCGAGCAGCATTGTTCTCCGGACGACCAGCCTCGGCTGGGGCATGGTAGGGAGCCCCTGCTTCCCGGGCGGGTACGGCTCCTGCACCTTTAAATTGTCCAGGCCTGTCGGTAGCGGCTACCGCCGGCCTGCCATGATTGACCGAAGCGCGCTGCTGCGGGTCACTGCGGGCAGCCTGCTCATGCTGAGTTTGCGCCGCTACCGCCGAGATATGTCTGTCACGCTCAGCCGCTTCCTGTTCAGAAGTAGCCCGCGCGGTTATCCCTCCTTCGCCGCCGTTGTAGCTGACCCGGTTGACCGTGGTGTTGTTGATCACCGTGGTGTTGTAGACATTATGAATGTTGGTGACGTTTACGTTGTTGACGGAACGGTTGTAGAAAAAGTGTCCGCCATCCCAGCGTCCACCTTCATAGCCGTTGCCGAAGTAGCCAAATCCATAGTTAATCCCGCCGTAGAACCCGATGTGCGGGCCCCAATAGCCGGCATGGAAAAGAAATGCGCTGCCGCCCCAACCCCACCAGCCGGGAGTCCAGAGGAAGCCGGTTTCGGGGGCCAGCACCCAGGTGCCCGGCACCCAATAGTAGTCGGCAGCGTCAGCATCCCAGGCCCAATAGCCGGGAGTCCAGATGTAGCCCTCAGCGGGGCAAGGCGGTTGCTCGTACACGGGAAGGGCCGGCGGGCCAAACCGGACGGATATGCCGATGCCGATTTGGGCGAACGAAGCCGCGGACATCGCCAGCACTGCCATTGCCATTAACAGAATGCGAACATAGCGCGTAATACGCATTGCGTTTCCTCCGCCTGACCATCCTTCGCTTGCCCGGTGCTGCTTTGCTGCTGCGGGTTGCGTGGATCGCGAGGCGATCATCGACTGCTCTACGCTAAATACAAAGTTCAAGCTTCCGAAATCTTACCTGCTTACTCGTCATAATGAAAACCTATGGTGCCCGTTCCTCGAACCGGTTCAGCAAAAAGGCCCAAGGTAATAAACCCAGGGCATCTGATTTTGTAGCGCCGGCTAGGATGTTTTGTCCTGCTTGTGTCGCGCTGTTGTTTCCTGACCGTGGCGCAGGCCGGGTTGATGTCGCAGTGCCTGGGATTGCTGGCAGCTATCCTTGTTTTGCATTCGTGTGCCCCGGCTTTGGTTGCGAAATCCTGGTACAGGGTTGCCTGTACGACTCCCGAGAGCACGAGCGCGGACGCTCGCGCCTACATTGGCTCCGCTGATGTAGACTGCATCTTTCCAGGATGCGGGCACCGGGAATGGAGGGTTAAATGAGTTGGGCAAGCAAGCTGGTTAAACCCTATCGGGTGGAGGATGGCAGCAAGTTCCGGCTGAAAGATTTTGATCCTGGGGATACCGGAGAGATTCACTCCAAGGAGCACGCGGAGGATCTGCTGACTCAAGGCATCGCGGCCATGGCCGAATTGCAGAACAAGCTCTACGCGCAGGATATCTGGGGAGTGCTTCTTATTTTTCAGGCCATGGACGCGGCCGGCAAAGATGGCGCAATCAAGCATGTGATGTCGGGAGTAAATCCTCAAGGCGTGCAGGTGTATTCGTTCAAGACGCCATCGTCGGAGGAGTTGAATCACGATTACTTGTGGCGCACGATGCGGAGCGTGCCAGAGCGGGGCCGGATTGGCATCTTTAACCGGTCTTACTACGAGGAAGTGTTGGTGGTGCGAGTGCATCCCGAGGTATTGAAGAATGAAAGAATTCCTCCGGCGCTGGTGGGCAAGGACATTTGGAAGGAGCGTTTTCAGGACATCCATTCGTTCGAGCGTTATCTCTGGCGCAACGGAATTGTTATTCGCAAGTTCTTTCTCAACCTCTCGAGAAAGGAGCAGAAGAAACGCTTTCTCGACCGTCTGGATCATCCGGAAAAGAACTGGAAATTCTCTTCGGCGGATGTCCACGAACGCGAGTATTGGAAAGACTACATGAAGGCCTATGAAGACATGATCGTCCATACGGCCTGCGGGCATGCGCCCTGGTACGTGATCCCGGCGGATAACAAATGGTTCGGCCGCCTGGCGGTGGCGGCTGCGATCGTTGAGACGCTTGAAGATCTGAAACTGGCTTACCCCAAGGTCGATCCGGCCGAGCGCAAGCGGTTGCGGGCCGCGCGAACGCTGCTTGAAAAGAAGAACGCGTAGAAAGTGCCGTTTAAAGGGGCGAGTGTAGGCGCAAGCGTCCCGTGTGCAGTTCCATGACATCCTTTCGCAACACGGCTTCAGGCGGTAAACTAAGACTTCCGTTTTTTCCTGGAGATGAGTCCAATGAATATCTTTAAGGTGGCAGCCGGTCGAACCTTGTGGATCGTAAGCATTCTTTTGATATGGGTTGCGAGTGCGAGTTTGGCGCAGACTCGAGAGAAAGAGCGCAAGCCGGCTGAGTTGCAGAGCGACACTCAGAAAACCTCCTCTACCGATACCGAAAACGAAGACCCGCAATTCAAAGGCATGAAGTACCGCCTGGTCGGACCGTTTCGCGGCGGGCGCTCGCTGACGGCATCCGGTGTGGCAGGCGATGCCACGACCTACTATTTTGGCGCGACCGGCGGAGGCGTGTGGAAATCCACAGACGGTGCGATGACTTGGACGTCGGTTTTCGACAAGCAGACGGTCGGCTCGATTGGCAGCCTGGCGGTTGCACCTTCGGATCCGAATGTGATTTACGTGGGCACGGGCGAGGCGTGTATTCGCGGGAACATCTCGCAAGGGGATGGAATTTTCAAGTCAGTCGACGGCGGCAAGACCTGGCACAACGAGGGCTTGCGTGACTCGCGGGCAATCGGCAAGGTGATTGTCGATCCCAAGAATGCGGATGTGGTTTATGTGGCGGCGCTGGGCCACCCTTTCGGGCCGAACACCGAACGCGGAATCTTTCGCACCACTGACGGTGGCAAGAACTGGGACAAGGTGCTGTACAAGGACGAGAATACGGGAGCAATCGACATTGCGTTTGACCCGCGCAACGCTCACATTCTTTTCGCATCGCTGTGGGAGGCGCGGCGGACGCCGTGGGGTCTTTCGAGCGGAGGTCCGGGGAGCGGGCTCTATCGCTCGAACGATAGTGGAAGCACGTGGAAACGGCTTGAGGAACACGGTCTGCCACCGGGACCTTACGGAAAAATTGGGATTGCCGTGGCTGCAAATTCCGATCGTATCTACGCGCTGATTGAAGCGCCCGAGGGTGGTCTCTACCGCTCGGACGATGGCGGCGATACTTGGGAACTGCTGAACAACGACCGCGCCTTCTGGCAGCGCGCCTGGTATTACATGCACATCATTGCGGACCCGCAATCCGCGGATGTGGTCTACATCGCGAATGTGGATTTTTATAAATCCAGCGATGGCGGGCACACCTTCAACAAGGTGAAGGTGCCACATGGCGACAATCACGGCATGTGGATCGATCCGAAGAATACGGACCGCATGATCGTCTCGAATGACGGCGGCGTCACCGTAAGCCTGGACGGGGGCAAGAACTGGACGCGCCAGGATAACCAGCCGACGGCGCAGTTTTATCACGTGATCGCGGACAGTCGTACACCTTACTACCTGTATGGCGCGCAGCAGGACCTGGGCTCGGTCGCGATTGCCAGCCGCAGCGACGACATCGCGATTGAGCGATCCGACTGGTATTCGGTGGGCGGCGGGGAGGCTGGCTACATCGCGCCGTATCCGCCGGATCCCAATATTGTTTATGCCGGCGAGTACGAAGGTGTGATTACCCGCTTCGAC
>Ga0210390_10002696_pt1 | contig 15565 bp, 12 predicted proteins | sample IncBWH11OmetaG_FD_161050 | JGI IMG/M metagenome (GOLD analysis project Ga0210390, IMG submission 161050) | Forest soil microbial communities from Barre Woods Harvard Forest LTER site, Petersham, Massachusetts, United States - Inc-BW-H-11-O ... | reverse complement strand
TGAATCGTTGTGTTCCTCGCCATAAAAAACCACATCATAATTCTTCATGTCAGCAACAATATCCTGCATGGTTACTTCCTTACCAAGCTTTACCGAATATATACGGTAGTTCTTTTCTGAAAGTCCTTTGGCGGTATCCTTATTCGCTTGAGCAAACAGGATAACCGGTGAACTGAGTAAAATAAGTACTTTGAAGAAACTCTTGATCATGACCTTATATTTTTGTTTCAGGAACAAAAGTAGTAAAGCCTATCAATGAAATAGAGAATAAACTATCAGGATTTGCTTATTACTTAGCGTTATGGTAAACCGCTACCACATCATCGTCCTCTTCCATCTTCTCTATCATAGCAAGCAGATCGGCTTCCTGTGCGTCGTTTAACTCCTTATGCGTAGTTGGAACAAATACTTTCGAGCTCTCTTTTATCTCAATCTTTTTATCCTCAAGAGCCTTTTGCATATGGCCAAATTCAGTGAAAGGAGTTTGAATGATCAGTTCGTTATTTGCATCATCCCAGGTAAACTCTTCAGCACCAAAGTCAATAAATTCAAATTCGGTTTCTTCTTTATTTAGTCCTACCGATGATACTTTGAACAACGCCTTGCGTTCAAACATAAAACTCACCGAGCCATTTGTGCCCAAAGAGCCATCGCTACGCGAAAAATACATTCTGATGTTCGCAACAGTACGGGTTGGGTTATCAGTAGTGCATTCCACCAACACGGGTACTCCATGTGGTGCATAGCCTTCATAGATAGCCTCTTCGTAGTTCGATACATCCTTATCTGATGCTCTTTTAATAGCAGCATCCACATTTGTCTTGGGCATGTTCACGGCCCTGGCATTTTGAATGCACATACGCAACCTTGGGTTGGTATCAGGGTCTGGCCCACCAGCCTTTACAGCAATAGCTATATCCTTGCCAATTTTTGTAAACGTCTTTGCCATTTTAGCAAAGCGGGCAAACATGGTATATTTTCTTTTTTCAAATACGCGTCCCATTTCTCAGTAATTTTTAACCGTTTCCGGATAGGCTTCAAATATAGTAAAAGTCCATTATTTAGACCCTGATTGAATACTTTTATATGATTGAAACCCCATTGGCATCGGTGGTCAGCACCTCACTCATGAAATTCAAGAAAGGACGCATTTTTTTGTACCCGTCATTTACTTTATTTACAAAATCGGGGCTACAAACCTCCTTATCGGTAAACTCCTTTTTGAATAAGAATTGCTTATACCGCAAGAGGTCTATTGCAGGATGATCTTTAGAATATCCACGGGGTGATGAACTTATCTGCTCGCCTCTCATTTTCCCAAATGTCTTTACCAGGGTTTTATCAGCAAACATTTTCTTCCATTCCTTATAGCACATATCAATATCTTGCCTTATTCGTTGCATATCGGCCGGCTCAGGGCCCCAAAAGCCACCAACTATATATGAATTTCCGGGAGCAATATGGAAATAATACCCGCCTCGCAACTTTTTGGTAGCTCTTTTAAAACTACCACTCCAGTGGTCACTATAGGGGGTTTTGTCCTTAGAAAAGCGTATATCCCTGTATATCCTGTATAGAGCCTTCTTTCCTGAGGGAGTTTCTATCTTGTCATGCTTATTCATTTCAATAAGCAGGGCATCGGCAAAGGCTATTATGTTCTCATGCGCTTGCAGGTATTTGTCCTTATGCGCATTAAACCAATCGCGGTCGTTGTTCTTAACAACCAGTTTTATAAAGTCGATAGATTCTTTTTTTATGGTACCAGGTTTCATAGTTCTCTGAGGCAATTTTGTTATACCCCAAAAGTACTAAATGTGCCTTACCAATCTATTTCCTAGTAAAGCCTTTCTGCTGCATCTTTATTCAGCTTCTTAATAATTGTTCTTTGCGAATTGCATGAGCCCAAACAAAATACTGATGCAACCAGAATAATGCAGATAATTAGTGTTTTCATAGCTTGCTGTTTTTGATTTATAGAACAAAGCTATGTCGCACCTAAGGCTTAAAAGATGCCTATGTAATAAAATCCTTTGAGCTTGGTAATGAATGGATAGAACTATGTAATGAATCTACTTTACCTGTAAAAGATCTGCTTGGTCAATTATCTCAGTAAGTGCATTATACAAATTATCCAAGTCTTGTTGGGAATTAAATACCTGAATAGAATAGCGCAGAAAAACAAGATTCTCCTGCCTCATCACCGGTATTTCAATTTTATATTTCTCAAAAAGAAGACGCTGCAGTTTTTCAGGAGCAGAGGTCTTGATCGGTATGCTGCACATTTGCCCCAAAAACTCATCGGTTATCGGGCACAAAGGCTTTGAGCCAAGCAATTCACAAAAACGTGTATAGTTTTTGTGGGCCAGTTCTCTGCAAGAAGCGGCCACTTCTGGCCAGTTATTCTCTTTTAAAAACTGAATTGTCTTGGGCACTGTTAAAAAAGCTGAAAAATCTCTTGTGCCTTGGCTTTGATGGTAATCCAAAAATCGAGAACTGGAAGGAAACGCACTCTCGTATCCCCAACTTACAACCAGTGGGTCAAAAAGCTCCTGAAATTCTTTCTTCACATATAAAAATGAACATCCTTTTGGTGTGCACATCCATTTATGGCAGGCGCCTGTATACACATCAGCCTTCATTTCAGCCAGATTTAATGGTATGTGTCCCGGTACGTGCGCGCCATCAACAATGGTCAAAAGGCCTTTTGATTTAGCTATCTCACAAATTTCTTTTACCGGGAATATTAGTGCAGTCGAGCTTGTTATTTCACCAATAAAAATGACTTTTGTTTTATTGGTCAGTCCTTTAAAAAAGTCTTCAATGAATTTTTCTTTTGAAACCAGCGGGAGCGTTATAGGTTGTCTTACATATTTTGCTCCTGCTTTCCTGCAATAATAGTTCCAGGTACGATCTAATGCGCCATACTCTATATTAGTGCTCAGTACTTCATCGCCGGCATTTAGCTTCAGGCTTTTTGCAATTATGTTTATTGCATATGATGGATTTGTAACATAAACCAGATCATCGGCATTACAATTAATATACTGAGCGAGTGCCTCTCGCGATTTTTTAAGATATACCGGTCCATTGACTGCAATGAACTGCACGGGTTCGGTCTCAAGTTCAAGCTGGTATCTTTGATACTCTTCAAAAATTGGCCTTGGGCAAGCCCCGAAAGAACCAAAATTTAAATACGTAATATCAGGATTTAATAGAAACTGTGATTTCAGGTTATTGGCTTGCATAAATCTTCTTTAATTGTTGAGTTCTTCTGTAAGACCAAAAGTAGCAAAACTAAAAACTAATTTGTCTTCCTGGTTATTTTAAACTCAATGCGGCGATTCACAGCAAATTCTTCTTCTGTGCAATGAACTTTAGGATCGCCACATTTATTAATTGGATGTGCTTTGCCAAAACCCTTGCCCGATACACGTGCTTTACTAATACCATGCTGAACCATAAAGGATACCGCAGCATCGGCACGTTTTTGTGAAAGCTGCAGGTTAACCGCATCGTTTCCGCGTGAGTCGGTATAAGCATCCAACTCAATTTTTATATCCGGATTAGCGATCATCACCTGCACAACTTTACTAAGTGTGTTGGCAGCAGCAGGTAAAATATCCCATTTCTGGTAATCGAAATAAATGTTCTCTATAATATCAAGGCTGCCTCCCTTCTTGCTTTTCAAATTGAGAGCAGCAAGCCATGGGTCATATAATTCAATTGCACCGATCTTTTTATAATCAGGCGGTAACACATTAAACTTATAATCTTTACCAATTTTTAATTCACGTATAACATTGCCTTTTGAATCGGTAAGGAAAACCTTGTGCAAGCCAACCAATTTAGAATCGGTAGTGTCTATTTCAACCATATAGGTTTTATCAATTGGCAGATCGGTAAATGAAAATAAGCCCGCCGCATCACTAGTAGTTGAAAACACTATCTTCCCTCCGTTATCATGCATTTTTATTTTTACCGCTACAGGCTTGTTATCCTGGTCAACAAGTCCACCTCTCACCCGGAAACGCAATTGGGTATCATCGGCGCTAAGGTGCTTAATGTTTACTGTATCTGACGCAAGTACTCTGAATTTATATCGCCCTGCACCATTTAAAATGATCTCGCTTAGTACATTGCCTTGCCTGTCGGTAACAAGTATTTTAGGGCAAGGAGGAATAGCCGCCGGTGTTATAAAAACTTTAAAATCATACTGCACATTAGGGGCAATATTATGAAACAGAAAAGAACCCAGCTCATTGGTCTCTACTGAATCAATTAATGCGCCAGTACTGTCAACCAGGCCTATACCAATATTTGTAAGTGGTTTAGAAGAGCCATCGCCACATAACAACTTACCGGCAAAGTTTTGTGAAGATTTAGTCACAGTCAATCCCACATCTGGCACTCCGCCTGCCAATAAAGTGTTATCCTCGCTTAACGCCATTGGCTTCTCAGGGCCGAGGAATGTTACTTTATAAATATCAGTTTCTCCATAGCCATCCTTTCTGGCAGATGCATAATAACCATGCTTCCCTTTTCCGGTAATACTAAAGAACACATCATCTTCCGGCGTATTAACAGGGTAGCCTAAATTCTCCGGTTCCGACCATTTACCACTATCATATGTTGATTTAAAAATATCATAGCCCCCCATTGAATTATGTCCTTTAGAACTAAAGTAGAGTGTTTTGCCATCGGCTTGAATATCGGCACCCTCTTCATCGTATTGGGTATTAATGGTTGGACCAAGGTTTACAGGGTCGGTCCATTTTGCTTTATCATTAAGGGTTACCCTATAAATATCCTTTCCACCAAAACCTCCCGGGCGATCACTCACCAGGTAAAGGGTTTTATTATCAGCAGCCAGGCTTAAAGAGGTTTCACGGTACTTTGTATTTATCTTCCCTCCCATTTTCTGGGGCTTCGTCCATTCACCACCTTCTAATACCGATTGATATATATCTCCATTATTGTCGTTCTTATAAATGTATAATATCTTGCCATCGGGGGATAAACCTGCAGTGGCCTGGTGTTCCGATGGCATATTAATTGGTTCTCCCATATTGGTAGCGGGCAGCCATTTCCCATTCCTGAAAAGTGATATATACAGGTTCTCATAATAAAGGCCTTCATCGGCATGTTTTTCTTTTGCCGAAGGGCGCCTTGAAGTAAATATCATGGATGTTTCATCGGCCGAAACTATAGGGCCATATTCTGGGTACTGGGTATTAATACTGGGGCCCATATTATCAATAAACACCGTTACCGGGTGCTTTGTAAGTTCCATACCGCTGTGGCACTCATCTATTTTCTTTTTAGCATCAGCAATTTGAACCGCATTTTTTTTCTGATCGAGGCTTTGCACATAAGCATTGTAGTGAAGTATAGCCTTATCCCATTCCATATTAATATGGTAAGCACGGCCAAGCAGGTATTGTATGGTTGGGGCCACATTAGAGTTGAGCCTTAAAGCATTCTCTAAATAAGGAATTGCCATTGCTTTAAACGGAGAGAATCGTGATACATAACATGCCCCTATCTTATAGTTTAACATAGCACTATTAGGGTTGAACTTATTGGCCGATAAATAATATGGTATTGCCTTGACCTGCCATTCAATTGACCGGGTAAAGTACTTATCACCTTCCTTAATTGAATCCATGGCTTTCTTAAAGCCCGCAGGGTCATTTTTGAAATTCTTTTTATCAAACTCAACATTTTGTGCAATAAGAAATTGCGCAATAAATAGCGCAATAAACAATAAGGTCTTTTTCATTAAAACAGGTTGTTTTGCGAACAACTTAGGAGCAAGCATTTGTAAATAATATTTGAATCCTTATAATCAGCCAGATACCCTTCAAAGATACTAAAAAGTAAAGAAGAAGAATACAACTGCAGCCCATCCTTTGGGAACACCATTAGCGCTTCCTATGCTACTGCCTGAACTATTTCTAACAGTTCCGTCATCTTCAATTTTTCCGATGCTGCTGCCTGAATCATTTCTAACAGTTCCGTCTGATTCTATTTTACCTATGCTACTGCCAGAGCTATTGCGTATAGTTCCATCCGATTCTATTTTGCCAATACTGCTGCCTGAACTATTGCGTATGGTTCCATCCGATTCTATTTTACCAACACTGCTGCCTGAGCCATTACGTATGGTTCCGTCTGATTCTATTTTGCCGGTACTGCTGCCTGATGAGCTGCGGAGCTCTTGTGCCGAAACAGAGGTGACACAAGCGAACAGAAGAAAAGAAAGGCTAAGAACTGAAATAATTTTTTTCATGGCTTTATTTATTACTGGGTTAGATTAATGGGTTAAAACAAATATAATGATTTTGTTGAGTTTATTGATTCCTTAGCTTTGTAACGATTTCTAACCATTAAGGCACTCATGAAAAAAATAACACTCTTTTTGGCTTTTGCTTTTTACACATTATGTGGATCTTGCCAGACTGATGGCAGCAAGCCTTTTGTATTAGGTACTATAATTCAAATTCATTCGGTTGAATTGGGAGAAAACAGAACACTGAACATATATCTTCCTGACAGTTATAATAAAAACGATACCGCTAAATACCCTGTTATCTATTTACTAGATGGATCAGCTGATGAAGACTTTATTCATACAGTTGGCCTGGTTCAGTTTTGCAGTTTCCCATGGGTTAATAAAATGCCACCCTCAATTGTTGTAGGAATTGCCAATACTGATAGGAAAAGAGATTTCACTTTTCCTTCTACAATGGAAGATGATAAAAAGCTATGCCCCAGCTCGGGGCATTCTGACAAGTTTATTGCATTTATAGATAAGGAATTGCAACCTTATGTAGAACACAAATACAAAACAAACGGCCAGAGAACTTTAATTGGTGAATCTTTAGGCGGATTACTTGCAACGGAAATACTATTAAAGAAACCTGCTCTTTTTACAAAGTACATTATTGTAAGCCCCAGCTTGTGGTGGGATGATGGTTCTCTGCTTAAACTAAATTCAACTGCTTTAAACGAAAATTTCAAACAGAAAACAAGCATATACATTGGTGTAGGCAATGAAGGGCTGGCGCCTACCAAAAATCCTCATAATATGAAAGATGAGGCCAAGGCTTTATCAGAAAAACTGAAAGCCATTAGCAACGAAAACTTAACTATATATTTCGATTACCTGCCTGACGAAAACCATGCTACCATATCAGAACAGGCTGTGTATAATGCTTTTAAGATATTATTCGCGGTATCACCCAATACTAAATAGTTGCATTAATTATAAGTAATCCTGGAAATGCTGATTTAAAATTTCCAACATCATTTTCTCAGTTAAGGGCTTTGTCTCAAAACCTGTTACTTCCTTTATTTCTTTAGCTTTTCTTATGTCGTCCGGGTTAGCCGAAGTAGATAAAATCATGATCACTACTCTCGCCTTTTGTTTGGCATCTAAATGTTTGTATTGTTCCAGAAATTCCCATCCATTCATCTTTGGCATATTAATATCCAGAAAGATCAATTCGGGCGGGGTCTGGTTTTCCTTTCTAAGATACTCCAATGCTTCCACGCCATTTAAAACAATATCAATACGGTTAACAATATTCATCTTTTTCAAGATGATTTGATGAAACACATTATCCTCCCTATTGTCGTCCACCAATAAAATGCAATTCAGTTTCTTCTTCATACGATGTCTGTTTATTTTTTTGGTATTGTGAAATTAAATGTACTTCCTATTGCAGGTTCCGATTCAACCCATATTCTCCCTCCATGAAGTTCAATTATTTTTCTGCACTGTGATAGACCAATTCCGGTACCTTCATATTCTGAACGAGTGTGCAGACGCTGAAAGATAAGGAAGATACGCTCGCGATATCCTTCTTCTATTCCAATACCATTGTCCTTAATTGAGAAAAGAAACTCCTTCCCTGTGTCCTTTGCCGAAATAGAAATAATTGGATGGGTTCCTTCTTTTTTAAATTTGATAGCATTGCTGATGAGGTTTTGAAAAACAGACTTCAGGTAGCTGTATCCGTTCACAACAGGCAATTTTTCAGTGTGAATTTCGGCTTCAGATTCCCTAATGCTCGCCGACAGGTCTGTTAAAACTTCACTTACCAGTTTAGTGCAATCAATACGTTCTTTACCTATATCTTTTCTTATGCGTGAATACTCGAGCAGGTCAAAAATTAGCCTCGACATACGTTCTGCTCCCCCATTGATGTAACTTACATATTCATGGAGTTCTTTATCACTATTTGTTTCCAGTTTTTCAGTTAACAGAGTCGAAAAATTAGATATGGTTCTGAGGGGTTCCTGTAAATCATGAGAGGCAACATAAGCAAATTGCTCTATTTCTTTGTTTTGCCTTTCTAATTCTATTGAATAAGCAATTATTTTATTCTCGGCATTTTTTTGCTCAGTAATATCCTGGTAAGAAGTTATGGTATATTTCTTATTATCTATTTCAATCATATCATAAGAAACAATTGCATAAAATGTTTCTCCATTCTTTCGGGTATATAAAACATCCAAACCCTTATTGCCCATTGCTTCTTTAAGCTTTATAATTAATTCCTCACTCTCTTTAGGAGTTAATGCTTGTAACTCCGCAATAGAACGGGTTTCGTTAAGATAACCAAGCAAAATAGGGTATATCCTTGCCTCCTCTTCAGGCGATATTAATTTTAATTCCTGGGTACGATGACCAATTACTTCATTTTTGCTATAGCCAAAAGTTTTATAAAAAAGGTCATTGGCAAAAACGATCTTGTCTGTTCCAACTTCCGAAAGCGACATTGAAATAGGGTTTTCATCAAATATTTTGAAAAATCTTTCACCGGAAATTGCCAATTCCTGTTCAATTTTTTTGCGCCTGCCAAGCTCTTTAATAACAGTGTATGCCAAAAATAAAGTCACCAGTAATGAAAATATACTTTCCGCAATATAAATCACCTGCGCGTCGTCAATACTTTGGTTTGTATTTGTTGTCCTTTCTTCCCTCAGCACTAATTCTTCCGCCTGCATTGACTGATTAACTTCTCGTATCCTATCCATAACGCCCTTCCCTTCCCTTGAGATGGTAAACATTGTTTTTTCATCTCCTTGCTTTTTTAATGAAATAAGGCTTCCTGTAAGTAAAAGTTCTTTATTTATTAATTGCTCAAGGGTATCCAGGTGCCGCTGTTGAATCAGGTTATCTTTAGTAAGTATTCTTAGTCGTGTAGTATTACTTGTAATATTTTGGAGCGCCAGATAATATGGCTGCAGATAATTTGTATCGGCAGTGGCCATAAACCCCCGCTCACCGGTTTCGGCATTAAGTAAAGAGATCAGGTTATCGTCTAATGCTACCAGTACAGTTGTAGTGTGAACCTGTACCGATAAATTGCTTTTCAAACGATGGATAGTGAACAATGAAAATAACATTGTGGCAATTAACAATGCCAAAATTACTCCCGTGAGTATAAAAATTGGTGTCTTAACTTTCGAATAAGCCATTGATGAGCTTGGGGAGCTTAATTACAAAATTGAAGGCCACAAAAATAATAAACCACTGAGACGGGCTTACCAAAAACCGGCAATTTGTACCGTCAGGAGTGAGAGCATAGGGCGTGTTAAATGATTTCCAAGGACTTAAAATTCAAGTAAATTCTTGTAATCGTCAATCAATAGGGTCCCATAGCTGAATCTTATTGCCTTCAGCATCCATAATATGTACAAACTTTCCATAGTCGTAGGTAGCAATATCATCAAGTATGGTTACTCCGTTTTCTTTCAGTTTGGCCACGAGTCCTTCAATATTCTGAACACGGTAATTGATCATAAAATCTTTTTTAGACGGAGAAAAAGATTCATGTCCTGTTTTGAAAGGGTTCCATTGAAGAGAGTTTACCTCATCAGGCCTGTTAATATTCCTGGATTCGAAACTTACCGAGCCCCATTTACTAACCTCAAGCCCTAAATTTTTCACATACCATTCTTTCGTTTCCTTCGGGTTGTCTGAGAAAAAGAAAATGCCGCCAATTCCCGTCACCTTTGGTGTCGTATCAACTGGTGAAGTTGATTTGCCTATTTGATTTTTTTGCTCTTCCATATGATTCAATTTTAATTACTAAATATAATAAATTTCCATTTAAAGCTAATTCTATTGGATAGTTGTGTTTATTGATTTCACTAAAATTCAGAAACAAAAAAGCGGATCATAATTAAATGATCCGCTTCTGTACCCGGAGTCGGAATCGAACCGACATTCTCGTGAAAGAACTGGTTTTTGAGACCAGCGCGTCTACCAATTCCGCCATCCGGGCAAGGTAGTTTTTTTTAATGGACAGCGAAATTACTTTTTATTTTCTAAAAGACAAGTTAAAGTTTACACAAAACTCTGCAGGTCGTACAGCTTCTTGTATACCCCATTCTGGGCTATAAGATCGGTATGGGTGCCGCGTTCAACTATTTTACCCTTTTGCATGACAATAATCTCATCGGCATTTTTTATGGTTGAAAGCCTATGAGCTATAACTATAGAGGTCCTGTTGGTCATAAGCTTGTTAAGCGCATCCTGTACCAGGCGCTCCGATTCAGCATCGAGTGCCGATGTGGCCTCATCTAAAATAAGTATGGGTGGGTTCTTTAAAATAGCGCGGGCAAGGCTCATACGCTGACGTTCGCCACCAGACATTTTGCTCCCCCTATCACCAATATTGGTTTCATACCCATTCTCCATTCTGCTTATAAACTCATGGGCATGGGCCACTTTGGCAGCCTCTATAACCTGTGCATCGGTTACATCTTTCATACCGAAAGCTATATTATTCTTTACACTATCATTAAACAAAACAGTATCCTGAGATACTATACCCATCTGGTTGCGGAGTTGTGAGATACTAAGCTCGTTCAATGGGTTGCCATCAATAGTTATGGAACCATCTGTCGGGTCATAAAACCTTGGCAACATATCTACCAATGTACTTTTGCCCGAACCAGACTGGCCAACAATGGCAATGGTCTTACCCTTGGGTACTTTGAGATTAATGTTATGTATAGCATACCCAGTATCTCCACGCTGGTAAGCAAATGAAACGTTGTGGAACTCTATTTCTTTTTCAAAAGCTGTTATAGGCCGTGGGCTTGCTACTTCCTTAACTGTTACTTCGGCATGGAGAATTTTATTTATCCTTTCCATAGATGCCAGTCCCTTCTCAACATTATAATATGCCGTTGAAAAGTCCTTTGCAGGTGGAACCAATTGTGAGAATAATGCCACATAAGCAACAAATAAAGGCCCGTCAAGTACGTGGCCTGGGCCTTCTACCAGGCGGCCACCTACATATAAAAGTATAGCTAACACTATGGATACAAAAACTTCGGTAAGCGGAGAAGCCAAGTCAGTTTTGCGGTATACCCGGTTCATTATAGTAGTATACTTATCGTTCTCTTCCTGAAATTTATTAAAGGTGATTTTTTCAGCCGTAAAAGCCCTGATAATACGTATGCCGCCAATCGTTTCCTCAATCATAGAGAACAAAACCCCCATTGAACCTTTTGAACTGGAAGAACTTTTTCGGAGCGTGCCACCTACTTTAGCAATAATAAAACCGGTTATAGGCAACAGCACAATAGCAAGTAATGTTAATTGGGGGCTCATTAAAATCAGAGCAACCATAATTACCAATATGTTTAAAGGTTTTACGGTTATCATTTCAAGCGACTGCATAACGGACCATTCAATCTCAGTAAGGTCATTGGTCATACGTGCCATTATATCACCTTTCCGTTCAGCCGAATAATAAGAAAGAGGAAGCACAAGCACCTTACTGTATATCTCATTCCTCAAATCTTTAATTACTCCATTGCGAATAGGAGCCATGCAATATGCAGCTAAATATCTTGTCGAATTCTTAAGCAACATTACAGCTACAAACGATACACACAACATAATCAAAACTTTTTGAACACCATACTCACTCGTAAATAACTGAACATAGTATTTTGAGGTATCAGATAGCCAGGCACCGCTTAAATGAAATTCTGGCTTTGAGGTAAGTATAATCTGCGCTGCATCCTTAGATGGGAATAGGATACCCAGGAAAGGAATAAGCATGGCAATAGAGAATATTCCAAATAATATGGATAAGGTATTGCTGAAAACGTTAAGAAATGCGTATTTCTTATAGTTTTTTAAAAAACGAAGTACTTTGCCGAGGTCTTTAATCATAAATATCCTTCAAATATACGTGGTTAATTTTATTACATTTGCAGCCCAATGCAAAAAACAGCTGAATTTCTGGTAAAACAGTAAATAAAGCTGGTTTAAAATGGTCCTGTGGCCGAGTGGCTAGGCAGAGGTCTGCAAAACCTTGTACAGCGGTTCGAATCCGCTCGGGACCTCCAGCTTGGAGGGAGTTCGAGACATTTGGTCGTATTTCGTAACACTTTCAACCATTGGGAGCGTTTTTCTCATTTTTTTCGGGATTTTTGGAGACATTTGGAGGTACAATTGTTTCACCAGTGTTTCACCAAGAGAGCATTGTTTCACCAAATTCCTCCTTTGACATATTATTATAGGAGTAAATTAGATGTGTTCTGGTAGGCTTTTGTCTTTCCCAAAATAGAACTAATGGCTTAGATATTAAAGCCTCTTTGGAGGCATCTTATGCAATTGCAATTTAATTTAAGCAGATGTCAGGCTTAATCACCTTTGGCTGCTTCCCATCAACTTTTTCTGCCACATTAGCCAATAGTTTTCTCGACGGGCGGGCATATAAGATGGTTGACTTAAGGCTTGTATGCCCAAGTAGCTTGCTAATGATAGCTATATCAATTTCCCCCTCCTGTTGTAAAATAGTAGTAGCAAAGCTTCTGCGCCCTGTGTGTGAGGTCACTTTTTTAGTAATATTCGTTAATTCACAAATAGTACGGAGGTAACTATTCACCTTTTGATTGGACAGTCGAGGCAAAATAAACCCTGTGGCTTCACGGTATGCTTGATACTTATGGTATATTTCGACTGCCTTTGAAATAAGAGGAATCTCTAAGATTTCTCCTGTTTTCTCTTGCCGAATTAATACCCAATAACGGTTGCTCTTATTATCAAATTTTACATCCTCTGCCCTTAATGATTGTAAGTCGCCCCAGCGAATCCCCGTAAAACATTCAAAAAGAAAAAGACTTCTTGCTCTTTCTAATGATGGATTATTGCCCAAGCTATGGTTGGCAATAGTTTCTATCTCCTCTATCGTTAAAATATCAGAATGTACTTTGGTACTTTTTAACTTAAATCCCATTTGAAATGGGCTTCGGTCTATTGCACCGGAACGAACCGCATGGTTTAATACCGTTCTTATTCTACTCAGGTACTTATTCGCTGTATTACGCTGCATCTTCCGCTGTAGAGTTGGATTAACGTATTCCGTCAACAAATATTCCTCAAATCCAACGAGGTTATTAATATTAAGCTCACGCAAAAGCAGTTGCCTTTGTCCTATTGATGAAAGATAACCTGTAAAATGCGACATGGTTGTTTCATATTGCACAACCACTGTTGGGCCATATTCATTTGGGTTAAGCTTAATTTTATTGATGTGTTTTTTAAAGAATTCAAGAAAGGTCATATCATTTGGCTTGCTGCCATCCTTTAGCATGGAACGCACATCAACGATTGAGAGACGTTTCCCTTTTTTCTCCATTGAATCACGCAACTCATATACTTTTGTCTCTATGCTGGCAAGTTTATAGTTTAAGTAATTATCCTGCCTTGTGGAACCCTTTTGCTTGCCGCTTTGAGCGTCCCATTTTTTAGGGTCGGCAAAATGATAGGTAAATAATTCTGTCTTGCGTCTATTTACTATTATACGCACCCACACAGGATCCGCGCCATCCTTCTTTTTTCGGTCGGGTCGCAAGTAAAATTTTATAGAACAGGCTGTAAGCATAACGTTATTTGTTACAAATCTTATTTATAACTCCGAGTGAAATAATATTATTTGTTATCATTTTTCTTCAATAACTCCTCAATATCAGATAGTTTATAATAGATGTCTTTCCCACTGAAAGTTGTTGCGCCCAATCGTCCATCTCTCCTCATTTTATAAAGTGTGGATTTTGAAACATGCAATAGTTTTTGAACACGTTCGTCTGAAATATACCCTGCGATTGTTGTTTCCCCGGCGGATTTCTGCATGAGTATTTCATACATGGCATCAACCTTTGCTTGCATTTTTGCAAAGTTCGACTCTAAAGCTGATATGTCAACCTCCTGTAGCAATTTTAAACTGTTTTAAAGAATTTCCGTTTTAATTGTTGGTGGTGTTACGCCCAGAGAATTAAATTCAGCGTTAATTATGTCCCGGGCTTTCTGCTCATACTCGGCAGGGATGATGAAACTATCATGGACAGTAACAAATGGGACTAATCCTTCAGCGATAAGTTTTGGCGCAATCCGACCCAGGACAATCCTGCTCTCCATGCGCTGCATCATACATGAAAGATTCTTGTGTAGTGATTTCCTGCCTTCAAATGTCCCCGTCTGTGTTATGTACACATCTTTAATGAATGGCAAATCCAATTCGGTGAGAGACTTTATTTCGGCGAAGCATTTAAAAACAGAAGGAAAGAATTGTTTGAATATGGCCTTGGCTGGGTAATGACTGCTATTCTTACCAAACATTAACAGAAATATTTCCTGCTTGGCAGCATCCCTGTCTTTTAACCTGCGAATACTTTTCCAATGCTCGTATATCTTGCCTCGTGCGCATAGGTCTGCGAACCTTTTAAAATCAGGCTTCTTGGTAAATGCCTCGATCTTAGGAACACAAGCTGCAAACTCCGGCAATATTTCGGCAATTAAATTTGCATTTATCGCAATACTGCTGAAATAAGGTTGTGAATTCGCAAAGTCTAAAACAACAAGCTGTTTGTGTTCCAGTCCTTTGAAATACATAAAAGGGCGCAAATCCTTCCATAGATTACTAACGCTTGTATGTAAGCGTTGGCCATACTTATCGACATTACATCGCATGATAGCTCCCTCATTGATTGCATCAAGTAATAACAGTAAGTCTTTGTAATTCCTTTCAATGCCGCTTTTAGTTTGTCGTACTTTTATTTCTCCCTGTGATACTTTGGTAAGGAAACTTTCAGCTTTCTCCATATCAAACCTGACCATGCAAACCATATCGAAAAGCTTCTCGTGTATAGCTTCTAAAGGGACGTGTTTTCTCTCTGTGGGTTCAGTTCTATTTGATTCCTTAACCCTTTTTATTGCGCTGAGAGTGGTGTGGTCGGTAATATATTCCTTTCGATAGTGTCTTATGGAACCCTCTTTGTGCAAATACTTTTCTTCTATCTTGTACTGTGCGCTTGAACCGTTACGAGAATATTTCAGCTTGCCTGTATCCGGGTTACGACGTACAAATAACTCCCCCTTCAGTTCCAACAAGTCTACATACTTTTTATAACTGGCATTAAGTTTCTTAAGTTTATCAGAACTTAATGACACCCATCCTTCTTTATACTTGTCTGTCTTTGTTATTTTATCATTTGATGAATCTTTCAGTCTTTGCATGAATAACTGATGGCA
>Ga0210390_10002694_pt1 | contig 15568 bp, 13 predicted proteins | sample IncBWH11OmetaG_FD_161050 | JGI IMG/M metagenome (GOLD analysis project Ga0210390, IMG submission 161050) | Forest soil microbial communities from Barre Woods Harvard Forest LTER site, Petersham, Massachusetts, United States - Inc-BW-H-11-O ... | reverse complement strand
GGCCGCGACCGAGCCGATGGCCAGCACGACCATCGGCGACGTCATTACCGGCGGCGCTTCGTGCGGGTGGACGCCGTCGTCCCAGCGGCGCCCGTTGGCGAACGTCATGAACATGACCCTGGTCATATAGAACGCGGTGATTCCGGCCCCGATCAGCGCTGCGGTGCCCAGCAGGGCACCGGACACGCCGCCCTTGGCGAAGGCAGCGTCGATGATCGGGTCCTTAGTGAAGAATCCGGAGAACGGCGGGACGCCGATGATCGCCAGGTACCCGAGGCCGAACGTGACGAAGGTGATCGGCATGACCTTCGCCAGCCCGCCGAAGCGGCGCATGTCGACCTCGTCGTTCATCTCGTGCTTGACAGACCCGGCGCCAAGGAACAGGCCGGCCTTGAAGAAGCCGTGCGCGATCAGGTGCGCGATCGCGAAGACGTAGCCAGCCGGACCGAGGCCAGCCGCCAGCATCATGTAGCCGATCTGGCTCATCGTGGATCCGGCCAGCGCCTTCTTGATGTCGTCCTTCGCGCAGCCGATGATGGCGCCCCACAGCAGCGTGACCGCACCCACGATCGCGACGGCGAGCCTGGCATCCGCGGTCAGGTTGAAGATCGGCGCGGACCTGACGATGAGGTAGACACCGGCGGTCACCATCGTGGCCGCATGGATGAGCGCGGACACCGGGGTCGGGCCTTCCATGGCGTCCAGCAGCCAGGACTGGAGTGGCAGCTGCGCCGACTTGCCGCACGCGCCGAGCAGCAGCAGGAGGCCGAGCGCGGTCACCACGCCGTGGTTCGCCGACCCCACCGCGCCGAACACGCCGGTGAAAGTAACGGTGCCGAACTGCTGGAACATCAGCATGATCGCCACCGACAAGCCGACATCACCGACACGGTTGGCGATGAAGGCCTTCTTGGCCGCCGTCGCCGCCGTCGGCTTGTACTGCCAGAATCCGATCAGCAGGTAGGAGGCCAGGCCGACGCCCTCCCAGCCTGCGTACAGGACGAGGTAGTTGCTGGCCAGCACTAGCAGCAGCATGGCCGCGAGGAACAGGTTCATGTACCCGAAGAAGCGGCGCCGCTCCGGGTCATTCGCCATGTAGCCGACCGCGAAGATGTGGATGAGCGAGCCGACGCCGGTGATCAGGAGCACGAAGCAGATGGACAGCTGGTCCAGGCGCAGGCCAAGCGGGACCTGGAACCTGGCGACGTCGATCCACTGAAAGACCGTCAGCTCGCGGACGCGCTCCGCGGCCGGGTAGCCGAGCATCTGCACGTACGCCGCTATGCCGTACGCGAGGGCCAGCACTGGCATGGCCACGCCAAGCAGATGGCCCCACGAGTTAGTGCGCTTGCCGCCGAGCAGCAGCACCGCGGCACCGAACAGCGGGAACGCCAGCAGCAGCCAGGCGGCATCCTGGATGCCGGTGGCGTGCAAGGGCGTCAGCGCGGCATGCGACACCAGCGCACTGTGGACTGAGCCGGTCATGGCTCCCTCTCGTCAGTACTTCATCAGGTTCGCGTCGTCCACCGACGCGGACCTGCGGGATCTGAAGATGGCGGTCAGGATCGCCAGACCGACGACCACCTCAGCGGCGGCGACCACCATCACGAAGAAGGCGATCACCTGGCCGTCGAGTGCACCGTGTACACGGGAGAACGTCACGAAAGCCAGGTTGGCCGCGTTGAGCATGAGCTCCACGCACATGAACACCACGATCGCGTTGCGCCGGACTAGCACGCCGACGGCACCGATCACGAACAAGATCACCGACAGGGCGATGAAGTGACCTGGGGTTACCACTAGTGGTCACCTGCTTCCTGGCCGGCCGAGCCGCCCGTCCCGGCTGAGGCGCCCGTCCCGCCTGAGTTGCCTGGGCCGACTGAGGTGCCCGTCCCGCCCGGCAGCGCGGGCGGCGCGCTGGCGCCGCCGGTACGGCCCGACAGGACCGGACTCACCGACAGCACCTGGCTGACCGACAGCTCCGACTGGCTGCCGTCGGGCAGCAGTGCGGGCATGTCCACAGCGTTGTGCTGGGCGTAGGTGCCAGGGCCTGGCAGCGGCGTCGGCCGCCCGCTGGCAACCCGCTGAGCCGCGAGATCGCGCTGAGTCGGCTTCGCCGTGATGCGCTCACGGTGCGCCAGCACCATGGCGCCCACCGCGGCCGTGATCAGCAGGGCGCTGGTGATCTCGAACGGATACACGTACCTGGTGAAGATCAGGTTGGCCAGCGAAGTGACGTTGGCGTTACCGAACTTGGGGCTCGCAGGCGCTTGGGGCCCGATGACGGCATTGCCGATGACCAGGCTGAGCAGCACCAGCATGGCGATGCCCCCCACGGTCGCCCACAGCCGCTGGCCGCGGATCGTCTCGACGATCGAGTCGGCGGCCGAGATGCCGACGATCATCAAGACGAACAGGAACAGCATGAGGACCGCGCCGGTGTAGACGATGATCTGGACCAGGGCCAGGAACGGCGCGCCCAGCATCAGGTACAGGATGGCCAGCGACAGCATGACAACCGCCAGCAGCACCGCGCAGTGCACCGCCTTGCGGGCCAGCACCATGCCGAGTGCGGCGCCCACCGAGATGATCGCGAGCACCCAGAACCCGATCAGCCTGCTGGTCTCGGCCGCCGGGCCGGCCAGCACGAAGGTATGGCTCACTGCTCCCCTCCTGGCTCAGTGCGTGCCAGCATCGCGCCCAGGCGGTAGTAGTCCTCCTCGGTCTCGCCGAGCCGCATCGGGTGCGGGGGCGCCTCCATGCCGGACTGCAGCGGAGCGACCAGCTGCTCCTTGGTCCAGATCAGGCTCTCCCGGCTGTCGTCGGCCAGCTCGTACTCGTTGGTCATCGTCAGCGCCCGGGTCGGGCACGCCTCGATGCACAGCCCGCAGAGGATGCAGCGCAGGTAGTTGATCTGGTAGACCCGGCCGTACCGCTCACCCGGCGAGTACCGCTCTTCGGCCGTGTTGTCCGCGCCTTCCACGTAGATCGCGTCCGCGGGGCAGGCCCACGCGCATAGCTCGCAGCCGATGCACTTCTCCAGGCCGTCCGGCCACCGGTTGAGCTGGTGGCGGCCGTGGAAACGCGGCGCCGTCGGCCGCTTCACCTCCGGGTACTCCACGGTGTCGACCTTGCGGAACATCTGCCGGAACGTGACGCCAAAGCCCTTGATCGTATTGAGGAAGGCAGGCACCTCAGACCTCCTTCGTATCGTCGCTGGTCACAGCGGCCAGGATCGACTCACCGGGGCTGGCACTGCCGATGCCGTGGTAATGCGGTAGATCCAAAGCCGGAGTTGGGAACGGGGCCGCCGGCGGTGCTTCGTCGCCGTCCGCCTCGCGCTCGTCCGCGGCCTCCTGGGCCAGGCGTTCAGCCCGCTCCGCCGACGGCTCGAAGCGCCACAGCAACGCCAGCAGGACCACGACGATCAGGCCAGCGATGATGTACACCGGCGCGCTGCCGCCCTGGCGCCGATAGACCCGCGCGGTAGCCACCACGAGCGTCCAGGCGAGCCCGCCAGGGATGAGGACCTTCCAGCCAAGCTTCATGAGCTGGTCGTACCGGATGCGCGGCAGCGAGGCTCGCAGCCAGAAGAACACGAACACAAACGTGACGACCTTGCCCAGGAACCACAGCACTGGCCACCAGCCGCTGTCCGCGCCCGACCACACGCTGATCGGCCACGGTGCCCGCCAGCCGCCGAGGAAGAGCGTGGTCGCGAGCGCGGAGACGGTGATCACGGCGCAGTACTCGGCGAGCTGGATCATCGCGAACTTCAGCGAGGAGTACTCGGTGTGGTAGCCGCCCACCAGTTCGCCCTCGCCCTCGGGCAGGTCGAACGGCAGCCGGTTGGTCTCCCCGACCATGGTGATGAGGTAGATCACGAAGGATGGCAGCAGCAAGACCGCGTACCAGGATGGCCAGTGCCAGATGTAGCCGAAGAAGTTGAAGGCCGCGCCGTGGATCTGGCTTGAGACGATGTCCGACGTCGACAGCGAGCCCGCGTAGAGGAAGACCGGCACGAACGACAGGCTCATGGCGATCTCGTAGCTGATCACCTGCGCGGACGACCGAAGCCCGCCGAGCAGCGAGTACGGCGACTGAGAAGACCATCCGGCGAGCACGATGCCGTACACGCCCAGCGAGCTCATCGCCAGCACCAGCAGTACCGCGACTGGCAGGTCGGTGAGCTGGAGCGGCGTCCGGTGGCCGCCAATCGAGACGATCGGCCCCCACGGGATGATCGCGAAGCTGATGAACGCCGGGATCACCGATATCGCCGGGGCGATCACGAACAGCAGCCTGTCCACGCCGCGCGGCACGATGTCTTCCATCAGCGCGAGCTTGACACCGTCCATGAGCGACTGCAGCAGGCCGAACTTCCCCGCCCTGTTGGGTCCGGGACGCTGCTGCATCCGGCCGATGATGCGGCGCTCGGCCCAGATCGCGATCAGCGTGCCAAGCAGGAGGAACAGGAAGACGATGAGGACCTTGATGACAACGATCCACCACGGGTCATGCCCGAAGCTGGCCAGTGTCGGAACGTTGCTGGCTGGCGTCGCGGCAGCTATGCCAGTCATTCCGCGCTCCTCACAGGTTCCCCGCTGCTGATCGAGACGACCGAGCCATGGCCTGCCCGCAGCGCCGACCGGACTTGACTTCCGGCCGAGTTGGCCGGGAGCCAGACGACGCGGTCAGGCATATCTGCGATCTCCACGGGAACAGTTATTGCGCCGTGACGGGTTGCCACGGTGACCTTGCCGCCATCGGCTGTACCGGCTTCCGCCGCGGTGGCGGCGGACATCCGCGCAACGGCGGCGCGCGCAGTGCCGGCGAGATTCGGCTCGCCGTCCTGCAGCCTGCCGACGTCGAGGAGATTATGCCAGGTGGCCAGCAGGGCGTGCCCCGGCCCCGGATGCTCAAGCCCCAGCTGGCTGATCTGACCGTGAGGCGCCTGGTCGGCGGCCTGCAGGCTGTACCGGCCAGGGGTGGGCTGGCCGAGTGTGGGTGACAGGGCGGGCGACTGCGTCAGCATGGTGAGTTCGCGACGGGCCGCGGCCGCGTCGGGCAGGCCGAGGTGCACGTCCATCTCGTCGGCAAGCGCGGCCAGCACCTCGAGGTCGGTGCGGAGCGACGGGACCGGCAGCGCGGCGGTGAACGAACCTGGCCGGCCCTCCCAGTTCACGAAGGTGCCCTGTTTCTCGGCCACCGCTGCGACGGGGAAGACCACATCGGCCCGGTCAGTGACCGCGCTGACCCGCAGCTCCAGACTCACCACGAAGCCAGCGGTCTCGATGGCAGCCAGCGCGGCTGCCGGATCGGGCAGGTCACGAGGGTCGACGCCGGCAATGAGCAGCGCCTGGATGTCGCCGCGGCCAGCGGCCGCGAGTATCTCAGTCGTGCTGAGGCCAGGGTAGCTCGGCACCGAGGCGACGCCCCAGGCCCGCGCGATCTCGCCGCCGGCCTCGGCCGTGCCGAGACGGCGGGCGCCTGGCAGCAGGTTCGGCAGCGCACCGGCCTCGATCGCGCCGCGCTCGCCGGCCCGGCGGGGAATCCAGGCGAGCCGGGCACCGGTCCGCTCGGCGAGCCGGACGGCTGCGGACAGTGCGCCGGGCACCTCGGCCAGCCGCTCGCCGACCAGGATCACTGCCCCTGGCTTGCGCAGCGCGGCCGCGACGTCGGCGGCTCCTGGTTCTGTGTCCGCGAGGGCGGTGAGAGCAGCCGCCTCGGCTCCCGGCACCGTCGGCAGCAGGGTGCCGGAGAGCTTGGTCAGGCCGAGGCTGGCGAGGGCCGCGAGCGAGTACACCGCCATGCCGCGGTGCCGGACCGCCTTACGCAGCCGGAGGAAGACGATGGGGCACTCGTCCTCGGGCTCGAAGCCAGCCAGCAGCACCGCCGGGGCCTGCTCGAGCTCGGCGTAGGTCAGGTTCACCCGCCCTGCGACGTGATCGGCGAGGAACTGAAGCTCCTCGGCCGAGTGCGGCCTGGCCCGCATGTCGATGTCGTTAGTGGCCAGCGCGACCCGCGCGAACTTGGCGTAGGCGTAGGCGTCCTCGAGCGTCAGCCGGCCGCCTGGCAGCACGCCGGCCCGGCCGCGCGCCGCCAGCAGACCGCGCGCCGCAACTGCAAGGGCCTCCGGCCACGAGGCCGGCTGGAGGACACCGCGCTCATCGCGGACCAGCGGGCTGACCAGCCGGTCGGGCTGGGTTGCGTAGGTAAAAGCCCAGCGGCCCTTGTCGCAGTTCCATTCCTCGTTGACCGCGGGCTCATTGCCGGCCAGGCGCCTGGTCACGACGCCACGGCGGTGGTCGGTGCGCTGGCGGCAGCCCGCCGCGCAGTGCTCGCACACGCTCGGGGTGGACACCAGGTCGAAGGGCCGGGCCCGGAACCGGTAGGACGCCCCGGTCAGCGCGCCGACGGGGCAGATCTGCACGGTGTTACCGGCGAAGTAGGAGTCAAACGGCACGCCCTCGGCGACGCCGACCTGCTCCTGCGGTCCGCGGTCGAGCAGCTCGATGAGCGGGTCGCCGGCAATCTCGTCGGCGAACCTCGTGCACCTGGCGCACTGTATGCACCGCTCGCGGTCCAGCAGCACATTGGCGGACAGGGCGATGGGCTTGGGGAACGTACGCTTGGCGCCGAAGAACCTGGTCTCGCCCTGGCCAGTGGACATCGCCTGATTCTGAAGCGGGCACTCCCCGCCCTTGTCGCACATCGGGCAGTCGAGCGGGTGGTTGACCAGCAGCAGTTCCATCATGCCGCGCTGCGCCTTCTCCGCAACCGGCGAAGTCAGCTGGGTCCTGACCACCATGCCGTCGGTCACCGTGGTGGTACAGGAGGCCGGCGGCTTGGGCTGACCCTCGACCTGCACCAGGCACTGCCGGCAGGCGCCGATCGGAGCAAGCAGCGGGTGGTCGCAGAACCTCGGGATCTGGATGCCGAGCTGCTCGGCGGCCCGGATGATCAGTGTGCCCTTCGGCACGGTGATCTCGAATCCGTCGATGGTGACCTTGACGCCGTCGGCAGGGCCGGTCGCGGGCTGCACTGTCATCGGGCCGACTCCAAGGCAAAGAGGGTCGAGGCGGCCGGGTCGAACGGACAGCCGCCGAGGCGCTGGTGCTCGATGTACTCGTCGCGGAAGTACTTGATCGACGAGGTGACCGGCGCCTGGATCGAGTCGCCCAGCGCACAGAACGAGCGGCCGGTGATGTTGTCGCAGATGTCGAGCAGCTTGTCCAGGTCGGCGTCGCTGCCCTGGCCAGCCTCAAGCTCCTGCAGCAGCTGGACCACCCAGTAGCTGCCCTCACGGCACGGGGTGCACTTGCCGCACGACTCGTGCTCGTAGAACTCGACCCAGCGGAGCGTGACCCGGACCACGCAGGTGGTCTCGTCGAACAGCTGGATCGAGCGCGTTCCGAGCATCGACCCGGCGGCGGCCACTGACTCGTAATCCAGCGGCACGTCCAGCTGCTGCTCGGTGAACAGGGGCGTGGACGAGCCGCCAGGGGTCCAGAACTTCAGCCGGTGCCCCGCCCTGATACCGCCCGCCAGGTCAAGCAGCTCGCGCAGCGTGGTGCCGAGCGGCGCCTCGTACTGGCCTGGAGTCGTGACATGACCGGACAGCGAGAACAGCCCGAAGCCCTTCGACTTCTCGGTGCCGAAGCGGGCGAAGTCCGCGGCACCGTACTGAAGGATGTACGGCACGGAGGCGATCGACTCGACGTTGTTGACGACGGTCGGGCAGGCGTACAGGCCGGCCACCGCCGGGAAGGGCGGCTTGAGCCTGGGCTGGCCGCGGAACCCCTCCAGCGAATCGAGCAGCGCCGTCTCCTCGCCGCAGATATAAGCCCCGGCGCCCGCGTGCACCACCACGTCCAGGTTCAGGCCCGAGCCGAGGATGTTCGCACCCAGATAGCCGGCCTCCTGCGCCTCGGCCACGGCGTACTGGAGCCGCCTCACCACGTGGAGTACCTCGCCCCGCACGTAGATGAACGCCCGCTCGGCCCTAATCGCGTAGCAGGCGATGATGGCGCCCTCGATCAGTGCGTGCGGGTTGTTCAGCAGCGTCGGCATGTCCTTGCAGGCGCCAGGCTCTGACTCATCCGCGTTGACGACGAGGTAGTGCGGCTTGCCGTCGCCCTGCGGGATGAAGCCCCACTTCATCCCGGTCGGAAAACCGGCCCCGCCGCGTCCGCGCAGAGCCGAGTCCTTGAGGGTCTGGATCACCTGATCAGGCTGCATCGCCAGGGCCTTAGGCAGGGCCTGGTATCCGCCGTGGCGCTTGTAGCCGGCCAGGGTAAAGGAGTCGGGGTCGTCCCAGAAAGCGCTGAGCTCGGGGATGAGGATCGTCGACACTACTGCTTGCCTCCAGCACCGGTACTTGCACCGTCGTCAGTACGTGCACCGTCGGGCGTCCAGCCCTGCTCCTTGGCGATGCGCAGGCCCGCCAGCGTCGCGGGTCCGGCGGTGTGCCCTTCGGCCGCCTGACCATCGGGGAAACCGGCCAGGATCTTCGACGCCTGCTTCCAGGTGCACAGCCGCGGCGCGCCGCGCGTGGGCTTGACCTCCGCGCCTGCCCGCAGTCCGTCGACCAGATCGCGCGCCGACTGCGGTGTCATGTCGTCGAAGAACTCCCAGTTGACCATCACCACCGGCGCGTAGTCGCAGGCCGCATTGCACTCCACGTGCTCGTAGCTGACCTTGCCGTCCGGCGTGACCTCGTCGAGGCCGACGCCCAGGTGGTCTTTGAGGTCCGCCAGGATCGCGTCGCCGCCCATGACGCCGCACAACGCGGTCGTGCAGACACCGACGTGGTACTCGCCGATCGGCTTGCGCTTGTACATCGTGTAGAACGACACCACGCCGGTGACGTCTGCCTCGGTCAGGCCGAGCTGGTCGGCACAGTACTCAATGCCGTCCTGCGACACGTAGCCCTCCTCGGACTGCACCAGGTGCAGCAGCGGCAGCAGGGCCGAGCGTGTCTTCGGGTATCGCTCGATGATCTCGGCGGCTTGCGGTGCAAGCCTGGCCCGCGCCTCGTCGCTGAGCGCCATTACCTGTCCACGCCTCCCAACACGGGATCGATGCTCGCGACCGCAGCGATGACGTCGGCGATCATGCCGCCCTCGCACATCACCGAAACCGACTGAAGGTTGGTGAAGGATGGATCCCGGAAGTGCACCCGGTACGGCCGCGTGCCGCCGTCGCTGACGGCGTGGCAGCCGAGTTCGCCGCGCGGCGACTCCACAGCCGCGTATACCTGACCGGCAGGTACCCGGAAGCCCTCGGTGACCAGCTTGAAGTGGTGGATCAGGGCTTCCATCGACTGGCTCATGATGTGCGCGATGTGGTCGGGCGAGTTGCCCAGGCCGTCCGGGCCGAGGGCCAGTTTCGCTGGCCAGCCGATTTTGGCATCGCCGATCATCACCGGCTGCCCAGCCGACTCGGCTAGGCGGTCTACGCACTGGCCGATGATCCGCAGCGACTGGTCAAGCTCGTCCATCCGCACCTGGTACCGGCCGAAGGCGTCGGCGCTGGTCCGGACCGGCACGTCGAAGTCGTAGGTCTCATAGCCGCAATACGGCTGGCTCTTGCGCAGGTCCCAGGGCAGCCCCGCGGCACGCAGGATGGGGCCGGTGACGCCTAGCGATATGCAGCCGGTCACGTCGAGATAGGCAATGTTCCTGGTCCTGGCCAAAAACGCGGGGGCGGCGTCGAAGAGCGCCCGGATCTCGCCGAGCAGGCCCGGCATGATGCGCACGTACTCGCGCAGGCGCTCCAGCGCGCCGGCCGGCAGGTCCTGTGCGACGCCACCTGGCCGGATGAAGCCGTGGTTCATCCGCAGCCCCGTGATGAGCTCCAAGATGTCGAGCGTCTTTTCCCGCTCCCGCATGCCGTAGATGAATACCGTCGTCGCGCCCAGCTCCAGGCCCATCGTCCCGACTGCGGTCAGGTGCGAGCCGATCCGGTTCAGCTCCATGAGCAGCACCCGGATGACGGTGGCCCGGTCCGGAATCTCCGCGGTGATGCCGAGCAGCTTCTCGACGGCCAGGCAGTACGCGGTCTCGTTGAACAGCGGCGACAGGTAGTCCATCCGGGTGCAGAACGTGACGCCCTGCGTCCAGCTACGGAACTCCATGTTTTTTTCGATGCCGGTGTGCAGGTATCCGATCACCGGCCGCAGCTCCGTCACGGTCTCACCGTCCAGAGTCACCACCAGCCGGAGCACGCCGTGCGTGGACGGATGCTGCGGGCCCATGTTGACGACCATGCGCTCGTCGCCGGGCCTGTCGTCGCCGACGGCCGCGGTGACAACCTCGTCCCAGTCCGCGCCGCTGACGTGGTAAACGCGGCCCTCGTCGTATTCGTCGTAGCTGGCTTCGTCGCCGCCGGCCGTGCCGGTGGATGTGGCGCCGTGGCTCTGATGATCAGCCGAGGCCGTCATTCGTAGGACCTCCGCTCATCGGGCGGCGGTATGGTCGCGCCGCGGTACTCCACCGGGATGCCGCCGAGGGGGTAGTCCTTCCGCTGCGGGTGCCCGCGCCAGTCGTCGGGCATCTCGATCCTGGTCAGGGCGGGGTGGCCGTCGAAGATCAGGCCGAAGAAATCCCATGTCTCGCGCTCGTGGAAGTTGCAGGTGGGGTAGATATCGACCAACGACGGCACGTGCGGATCAGCGTCCGGCACCGTCACTTCAACCCGGAGCCTGCGGTTGTGGGTAATCGACAGCAAGTGGTAGACGGCGCGCAGCTCCTCGCCCGCCTCAGCCGGATAGTGCACGCCAGAGACGCCTAGGCACATCTCGAACGCCAGCGTGGGCTCATCTCGCAGCTTCGACGCGACCGCCCTGAGCTGCTCGCGCCGGACATAGAAGGTGAGGTCCCCGTTGGCGACGACGACCTGCTCGACCGCTGCGGCGAAAGACGAGCCATCGGCCGTCAGCGCGGCATCGAGATTGTCGGCGATCTCGTCGAAATAGGAGCCGTACGGACGCGGGCTCGGAAGCCGGGGCGCCCGGCGCACCTGCAGGCCGCCGTAGCCGGAGGTGTCGCCCGTCGTCAAGGTACCGAACATGCCGGTCCTGGCCACCTGCTCGGCGAGCCGGTCCCGGCCGGCCAGCGCGGCCGGGTCGGGCACGGCGGTACTGCCCTGGGACGGGCTGCTCTCGGATTGGCTGGCCTGGGATCCCGGTGCCTGGTCGTCGCGCTCCGTCACTGTGCTTCACCCAGGTCTGGGTCCTGAGCAGGCTGCTCGAGCAGGCCCAGCTGAATCCGCCCGCCCGGCTGCCCAATACCGGACGGCAGAGTTCCCCCGGCCGTGAGCGGCAGCCGCCGGAGCCTGGCATCCTCGAGCTCGGTCACCTGCTGCTCCCTGTTCACGCCGAGCTTCATGTTCTGGATCTTGTCGTGCAGCTTCACGATGGCGTCCAGCAGCATCTCCGGCCGGGGCGGGCAGCCTGGCAGGTAGATGTCGACCGGGACGATGTGGTCGACGCCCTGGACGATGGCGTAGTTGTTGAACATGCCGCCGCTGGAGGCGCAGACGCCCATCGAGATGACCCACTTGGGCTCGGACATCTGGTCGTAGATCTGCCGCAGTACCGGCGCCATCTTCTGGCTGACCCGGCCGGCGACGATCATGAGATCGGCCTGCCGGGGCGTGTTCGACGCCCGCTCCATGCCAAACCTGGCCAGGTCATGCCGGGGGCCGCCGGTGGCCATCAGCTCGATGGCGCAGCACGCAAGACCGAACGTGGCCGGCCAGACCGAGCTCTTGCGCGCATAGCCGGCGAGCTTCTCGACCGATGTCAGCAGGATGCCGCTCGGCAGCTTTTCTTCAATTCCCATGGCTCAATCCCATTCCAAGCCGCCGCGCCGCCAGACATAGGCGTACGCGACCAGCACCGTCACGATGAACGTGACCATCTCGACCAGGCCGAAGACGCCGAGCTTGTCGAAGTAGACCGCCCACGGGTAGAGGAAGATGATCTCGATGTCGAAGACGATAAAGAGCATGGCGGTCAGGTAGTACTTGACCGGGAACCGGATGCCCAGCGGCTGCCTGGTCGGCTCAATGCCGCACTCATAGGCTTCCAGTTTGGCCCTGTTCCACCGCTTCGGGCCGGACACCGAGCCCGCGACAAGCGAGAACACCGCGAAGACAGCCGCCAGCGCGGCGAGCAGCAGAATCGGCACGTAGAGGCTCATCGAGCTGTCACCCCTTTATTTCCTGTGTCCGGATCGGCACTGTCTGGATAGGCATTGGCTGTTAGGCCGCCGGCGTCATCTTAGACACCGCGTTGATGAGCCGGTCCACGGCGTCACCACCACGGGTCTCAGTCAGGTTGCCGAGCAGTTTCATGGTGAAGCGCATGATGTACGGGCGCTTCACGCCGTGGCGGGTGGCGAACTGCATGAACGATGGCTTGCCGATGAGCTCGACGAAAACGCGGCCGAGTGTGTAGTAGCCGCCGTAGGCCTCTTTGAGCTGCTGGGGATAGGTCTGCAGGACGCGCTCGCGGCCAGCTGCCGTCGGGCGCGCCAGCGCCTGGGTAATGACGCGGGCCGCCAGCTCCCCAGACTCCATGGCGTAGCCGATGCCCTCGCCGTTGAAGGGGTTCACCATGCCGCCGGCGTCACCGACCAGCAGCAGGCCGTTGGTGTAGTGCGGCGTCCGGTTGAAGCCCATGGGAAGGGCGGCACCGCGGACCGGCTGGGTCCGGTTCTCTTCGGTGAAACCCCATTCGGACGGCATCGCGCCCAGCCACTTGCGCAGCAGCTCGCGATAGTCGATCTCGCCGAACCCGGTCGAGGTGTTGAGCAGCCCGAGCCCGACGTTCGAGGTGCCGTCACCCATGCCGAAGATCCAGCCGTAGCCCGGCAGGAGCGAGCTGCCGTCCCACAGGTCGAGCCAGGCCTCGAGATAGTCGTCCTCGTGGCGGGGGGACGTGTAATAGGTGCGCACCGCGACCCCGAGCGGTCGGTCGTCTCGCTTGTGCAGGCCCATCGAGACAGAGAGCCGGGAGGAGTTGCCGTCGGCGGCGACCACGAGCCGTCCCCGGAACTGCTGGCCGTCCTTGGCGGTGACGCCGGTGATGCGGCCGGTCCGGTCGTCGAGCAGCGGACCGGTCACGTTGACGCCCTCGAGCAGCCTGGCACCGGCCTTCTGCGCGTGCCTGGCCAGAATCTGGTCGAAGTCTGTCCTGGTGCGAACAAGCCCGTAGCCCGGGTAGCTCGACAGGTCGGGCCAGTCGAGCTCGATCCGGCCGCCGCCGCCGATGATCCGAAGGCCCTTGTTGCGCAGCCAGCCATCGGTCGCCGCGATCGGGACCCCCATGCCGGTCAGCGCCTTGACCGCGCGGGGAGTCAGGCCGTCGCCGCAGACCTTCTCACGGGGAAAGGACGCCTTCTCCAGGACCAGCACATCCAGGCCGGCAGTGGCAAGGTAATAGGCGAGGGCTGAGCCGGCCGGCCCGGCGCCGACGACGATGACGTCGGCGCTGTCGTCGGCCCTGGCGGAGCCGCTGGCGGCGGCGCGCACGCGGCTAGCCGCTGATGCGCGGACACGCACAGCACTGACCGGCTCATGCTGAGGGGCCAAGTCTCCGGTGCCGGCGGGGGGTACTTGCTCGGTCACGGATCCGTCCTGATCTGTCTTGTGAACCTCTTCACAAGAGCTTTCGCTGTCGCAGTCTAGTCCCGGTGGCTCGCACCCGTTTCGCCGCCCCGCGGCAGGCAGACGGCGCAGGCAGAGCCACCCCGTTCCGTTTCTATAGTGGCACCGGCAGCCCGCCGCCGCCGCGCCGTGCCTCGTGCAGTGCCACGACGCCCAGCGTCAGGTTTCGCCAGCTCACCCCGGACCAGCCGGCTGCCGCGATCTTGCCAGCCAGCTCATGCTGTGGCGGCCACGCCCGGATCGACTCGGCGAGGTAGTCGTACGCCTCGGCATTGCCCGACAGCCGGCTGGCCACGAGCGGCAGCGCCCTGGTCAGGTACTGCTCGTACAGCGCGTTCAGCCGCGGCGACGGCAGGTGGCTGAACTCGCAGATGACCAGTCGGCCGCCCGGCCTGGTGACACGCAGCAGCTCAGCCAGCGCCTGCCCGGTGTCGGCCACGTTGCGCAGGCCGAATGAGATCGTGACCACATCGAACACGCCGTCGCTGAATGGCAGGTCCAGGGCGTCGCCTGCCACGAAGCTCAGGCCTGCCGCTGGCCGGCGGGCGCCCACCGACAGCATCCCGAACGAGAAGTCGCAAGCGACGCATCGGCCGCCGGCCCGGACGAACGCACGCGCTGACGTACCGGTGCCGGCCGCCAGGTCCAGCACTACCTGGCCCGGCCCGCCACCGACAGCCCTGGCCACGACCTTGCGCCAGTGGCGGTCCATGCCCAGCGACAGCGCGTCGTTCAGCAGGTCGTAGCGGTCGGCGACCTTGTCGAACATCGCCGAGACGTCGGCGGGCTTCTTGTCGAGCTGGGCGCGGGCCATACAGCAACCTTGGCATATGCCCTTATCCGCCGGACCGAACGGTCCTCGCGCCTGCCAGGACCCAGGCATCCGCAGCTGGCCGTCGGCGCAGCAAGTTAACCGACCGCGTGTCGGATCGCGCGCACTACCCGCACCTGCTGTTCCTCGGTGATCTGAGGGTACAGCGGCAGCGATAGCAGCTGCTTCGCCGCTGCCTCGGCGACGGGGAAGTCACCCGGCGCATAGCCTAGGTAGCGGAACGCCGGTTGCAGATGAATGGGCACTGGGTAGTGGATAGCCGCCTGTATGCCGCCGTCCTGGAGGCTACGGAGCACCTCATCCCTGTCCGGCACCCGCACCGTATAGAGGTGCCACACATGCTCATTGCCGGGCGCTGTCCCTGGCAGGATGATGCCTGGCACGTCTTCGAGAAGCTCGGTGTACCGGCTCGCTGCCAGCCGCCTGGCGGAATTACTGGCCGCCAGCCTGCGGAGTTTGGCGCGTAGCACAACTGCCTGAAATGCGTCCAGCCGGGAGTTGAATCCGATGGTCACGTGCTCGTACCGGCGCTCCGACCCGTGGTCGCCTAGGAGCCGCACGCGTCGGGCGAGCTCGCCCGACTCGGTCAGCACCGCACCTGCATCGCCATAGGCGCCGAGATTCTTGCCCGGATAGAAGCTCACGCCTGCCAGTAGCCCGATCGAGGCCGGCGGCTTCCCGTCCTGGGTCGCACCATGCGCCTGGGCCGCGTCCTCAACTACGAATGCCCCGCGCCGGGCTGCCACGCTGGCGATGGCGTCCATCGGGGCCAGCTGCCCGAACAGGTGCACCGGGAGCACGACCTTCGTCTCCTCGCTCATAGCCGCCTCCAGGGAGCGCGGGTCGAGCAGGAGGTAGTCGGGATCCACATCCGCGAAGGCGGGCCGCCCGCCGGCCCGAACAACGGCCTCGGCAGTGGCCACGAACGTATTGGCCGGCAGTACTACCTCGGCCCCGGCAGGAACCTCGGTTGCGCGCAAGGCCAGTTCGACGGCGTCAGTGCCGTTGGCCACGCCGACGCAATGGGCCACCTGGGTAAAGGCGGCGTATTCCCGCTCGAAA
>Ga0210390_10002693_pt1 | contig 15572 bp, 10 predicted proteins | sample IncBWH11OmetaG_FD_161050 | JGI IMG/M metagenome (GOLD analysis project Ga0210390, IMG submission 161050) | Forest soil microbial communities from Barre Woods Harvard Forest LTER site, Petersham, Massachusetts, United States - Inc-BW-H-11-O ... | reverse complement strand
GCCTCGATGCGCGATCTCGCAGCGCATCTCCGCAATACCAATTCCGCCGTCGACGTCCACTTCGCGGTCGGCGGCGACCTGGACGGCTGGCAATCCTACGACGACGCCGTGGCGACTGCCGGTGAAGCGCCGCCGGTGTCGGACGGGTCGGAGATGCTGTACTCGTCGGGCACCACGGGACGGCCCAAGGCCGTTCGCCGGTCACTTCCGACCGACGGCAACGGCTCGTGGGCCCAGTCCGTTCTGGAGATGGCGCTGATTCACAAGTACGGCATGAGCCGCGCCAGCGTGTATCTGTCGCCGGCACCGCTGTATCACGCCGCAGGGGTGAACTACACGATGGCAGTCAACCGTGTTGGCGCCGCGGCGATCATCATGCCCAGGTTTGACGCGGAAGCCGTGCTGCGCTTGATCGAAACCCACCGCGTCACCCACGCCCAGTTCGTGCCGACGATGTTCGTGCGGATGCTCAAGCTGCCGAAGGCCGTCCGGGAGCAATACGACGTCTCGAGCCTGAAATGTGTGATCCATGCGGCCGCCCCGTGCCCGGTGGACGTCAAGCACCAGATGATGAAGTGGTTTGGCCCGATCATCCACGAATATTACGGGGGCACTGAGGGATTCGCGGGCACCACCATCGGGCCCGACGAGTGGTTGGCCCACCCGGGTTCGGTGGGCATACCGATGGCGCCGGTGCACGTGGTCGGCGACGATGGGGAAGAGCTTGCCGTAGGGCAGAGCGGAGAGCTCTATTTCGAAGGTGGGCCGCCGTTCGAGTACTTCAAGGATCCCGCCAAGACCGCGTCGGTGTACAACGATCGCGGGTGGCGCTCGTTGGGCGATATGGGTTACGTCGACGACGACGGGTACCTGTATCTCACCGACCGATCGACATTCATGATCGTCTCCGGCGGGGTGAACATCTATCCCCAGGAGGCGGAGAACCTACTGGTGATGCACCCCAAACTCGTCGACGCGGCGGTGTTCGGCATCCCGAACGACGAGTTCGGTGAGGAGGTCAAGGCGGTCGTGCAACCGGTCGACGGCGTCGCACCCGGGCCCGATCTGGAGGCCGAGCTGATCGAATACTGCCGAACGCACCTGGCGGGCTATAAGTGTCCGCGCACAGTTGAATTCGACCCGGAGTTGCCGCGGGACCCGAACGGAAAGCTCTATAAGAGGCGTATCCGCGAACGTTACTGGCAAGGTCGGGCATCCCGGATCGTATGAGCTGACACAAGGGGATAGTGAGATGGCTGTAGAGATAGGCAAGGTGCGATCCGAGGTGAACTGGGAACCCCTTCCGGTGCCGTGGGCGGTGCAGACCGCCGATCGGATCCCCAAACAGCGCTACTACGACCCGGACTTCTACGCGCTGGAGAACGAGATGTTCTGGCCGCGCGTGTGGCAGATGGCGTGTCGGCTCGAGGAGATTCCCAAGCCGGGCGATTTCGTGGAGTACGAGATCCTCGACGAGTCGATCATCGTGGTGCGGGTGGACAGCCAGAACGTCCGCGCATACCACAATGCGTGCCGGCACCGTGGGGTAAAGCTGGTGGAAGGCAACGGAAATCGACGGACATTCGTCTGCCCGTTCCACGGCTGGTGCTGGGGCATCGACGGACGCAACACGTTTGTGTTGCGACCCGAAGTCTTCGCCGAAGAGAATCTGTCTCCGGATGACGTGCAACTCGTCTCGGTCAGGTGCGAGCTCTGGGGTGGATGTGCGTGGATCAATCTCGACAACAACGCCCCTTCGCTGCGTGACTGCACGGAGCCGTTTGCGTCGATCTATGACGCCTGGAAGGTGGAATCGCTGCGCGTCGAGTGGTGGCAATCGTGTCGGTTGCCGGTGAATTGGAAATTGGCGACGGCGGCGTTCATGGAGGGCTATCACGTCCCGCAAACCCACCCCCAATTGCTGCCGTCCGCGCAGTCCGGCAGTCCGTCCGCGACGGTGCATCCGGTGATTGCCAGCAGCCTGTACTTCATGCGCACCCTGGGCGACGGCATGGGAGGCATGACGCACGAGAACGACATTCGCATCGCCGAGGGCCTGCAGAACATCGAGCTGCCATCCGATCCGGCCGAGGCGATGACAGCCTGGCGCAGCGCCGTCAACGATGCCGTCGTCAGCTGGCATCGGGCGCGGGGCAGCGATATGCCCGACCTCAACGACCTTGCTCGCCGCGGGATCACCGACGCGATCGGATTCTGCTTTCCCCACCACTTCATCCTGCCCACCTACAGCAGTGCCTCGTCGTACCGGATCCGTCCGCTCGGGCCGGAAGAAACCCTCTTCGAGATCTGGTCGCTCACCCGTTTCCCTTCAGACCTGTCCGCGGGGAAGCCCACACCACCAGAACCGATGGCTCCGGACGACCCGCGCTGGCCGCCGATCCCCGCACAGGACTTCTCCAACTTGCCGCGGCAGCAAAAAGGGCTGCATTCCAAGGGATTTGAATACATGCGGCTGTCAGACCAGATCGAAGGGCTGATCTCGAACTTCGAACGCGTCGTCGACGGCTTCCTCGCCGGCTTGCCCCACGACACGCTGGTACCGGCGATCCAGAAAACCAACACCACCATCGATGTGCCGATCGTCGATCTCGGCTTCAGCTCGGAGGCACGATGACCACCCAATGGGACCGCTCCGTCGACCTGCTCATCGCGGGCAGTGGCGGAGGCGGGATGGCCGCGGCCCTGGCGGCGCTCGACTCCGGGATCGAGCCGCTGGTAATCGAAAAACAAGCTCTGGTGGGTGGTTCCACCGGACTTTCCGGTGGCATGGTGTGGCTGCCGAACAACCCGTTGATGCGCGCCGATGGCATCCCGGACTCGCACGAGGACGGTCTGGCGTACTTCGACGACGTCGTTGGCGACATCGGTCAGCCCTCATCGCCGGCACGCCGCGAGATGTTCCTCACCGCGGGCTACGAGATGATCAATTTCCTGATGCGCAAAGGCGTTCGGCTCGTGCGATGCCCGGGTTGGAGCGACTATTACCCGAATCACAGGGGCGGCAACGAAGCTGGGCGCGCGATCGAGGGCATCCCGTACGACGCGGCAGCACTGGGCAACTGGAGCGAGAAGGTCCAGCCCTCGATGGCCAAGAGCTATGGCGGGTTCGTCCTCAAGACGAACGAGCTGCGCGCGGTGCAGTACTTCAATCGATCGCCGCGGGCCTTCGCCGTCGCGACGCGGGTGTTCGCGCGTACCAGGGCGGCCAGGCTGCGTCGTCGGGAGCTCCTCACCAACGGTGCCTCACTCATTGGTCAGATGCTCAAGGCTCTGATCGACCTGTGCGGCGAGCCGCCGATCTGGACCGACGCCGCAATGCAGGACCTGATCGTCGACGACGGCCGTGTCATCGGCGCGCGCGTTACGCACAACGGCGCATCGCTGAATGTCGAGGCTCGCAAGGGCGTCCTACTGGCTGCCGGCGGCTTCAGCCGCAACGCGGACATGCGCCGCCGCTACGGCGGCGACCAGCCGAATGATGGCCGGTGGTCGATCGCCAACGCCGGCGACACGGGCGAGGTGCTTGAGACGGCGATGCGACTCGGGGCGAAAACCGATCTGCTGGATGAAGCCTGGTGGCTGCCATCGATTTTCATCGCCGACGGAGGTGACGCGGCGAGAGCGCTTGGAAGCGGTCGGCAGCGGCCCGGGGCCATCTACGTCGACGGCACCGGCCGGCGGTTCTGCAACGAGTCGAACTCGTACGTCGAGGTGGGCAAGGCGATGTACGCCAACAAGGCGGTGCCGTGCTGGATGGTCTTCGACGAGGGCTACATACATAGATACGTTTCGGGAGCGAACCCCTTCAAGAGACGCAGCCTCCCCGAAGAGCTGATCGGACGGGGCGCGGTCCTGCGAGGTAACACCATCGGCGATCTCGCGCGCCAGATGGAGGTCCCGTCTGGGGCGCTGGAGCAGACGGTAAAGCGCTTCAATGGTTTTGCGGCCAAGGGCCTCGACCCCGACTTCGGCCGCGGCCAGTCGGCATACAACGATTGCCTCGGCGATCCTGGGTACCGCACCAACGCGGCACTCGGGCCACTCGATAAGGCACCGTATTACGCCACGAGGGTTGTTCCAGCCGATGTCGGAACGTGTGGAGGGCTGGTCGCCAACGAGTACGCGCAGGTCCTCGACGAGAACGACCGCGTGATCGAGGGGCTGTACGCGACGGGCAACATCACCGCGACGGTGATGGGCCGAAACTATCTGGGCGCGGGCGGGAGCATCGCCTACACGATGGTGTTCGGCTATGTCGCCGCGCGGCACGCGGCAGGACGCAGGCTCGCAGGTGAGAGGGCCGGCGAGCGGAGCCGTTAGCCTCGCATGCCCGCCGAGTGTGCGGCCAGCCTCACGCTGGCGGCCCGGATCCTGGTTCGTCGCGGTCGACGAAATCCCTCGGCTTCAAACCTGATTGCATGAGTTCGGCCCGTCGTGCCTGAACGTCGGAAGCCGCGCCGACCATGTTGGTCAAGATGTGGCTGACCTGAAGGTGCACTCGCATTCCCATCAATTCCCAAGCCCGCTTCACGTTGTTCTTCACCGCCATCAACGTGGTCAACGGGATCCGGGCGATCTTGCGTGCCATCTCCTCGACGACATCCTCGAGATCCTCGCGCGGCACCACCTTGTTGAGTAGCCCCCAATCGAGGGCTTCCTGCGCAGACAGCGTCGGCGCCAACAACAGCCAGTCCATGGTGCGATGCCAGTTCATCAGCAGCCACGGCTCGATCATGGTGTGGCCGCCGGGCTCGCCGAGGCTCTGCGCCAACGGCATCTGAAAATAGGCGTCCTCGGATGCCACGCAGAAGTCGGTCAGCAGGCCAAGATAGATGCCACCACCCATGCAATAGCCGTGGATCTGCGAGATCGTCGGCTTCGGGAACTCCCACAGATACAACGTCGGCCATAAGAACAGGTCGGCGGTGCCCTTGTAGAGATCCTCGAACGTGTCCCCGAAGTCCGGGTACGGATTCTCGTCTGGACCCCACCGCGCCACGTGGCCGCCGCAGAAGCCGTTGCCGTTGGCCTTGAGGATCACCACCTTGATCTCGCGGTCGCGGTCGGCCTCGTGCAGGCATTCGTCGACTTCCCGCACCAGCGTCGCGTCTTTGGTGTTGGCCTTGTCGGCGCGGTTGAGGATGATCCGCGCAATCGGCGGGTCACGTTCGTAGATAACCGCTTCGAGGGTGCGCTGCTCCATGTCGGCGACCCTATTACGGCAACGGTAGGCGATAGGCGGTTACGCGTTGACCGGCTTGGAGACCTTCATCAGCTTCATCAGGTTGCCGCCCATGATCTTGGCGACGTCCTCCTCACCGAAGTCGGCGAGCTCGTCGACGAAGGTGATCGGATCCTTCAGACCCTCGGGATGCGGCCAGTCCGATCCGAACATCACCCGGTCGGTGCCCATCATGTTGACGATCTCGGCGAACCGGTCCTCCCAGAACGGTGTGATGTAGACGCAGCGCTTGAACGCCTCGACCGGGTCCTCGCTGAACGACTGGGGCATCTTCTTGTAGACACCCTTCAGGCCCTTGAACAGGTCCGGCACCCAGTCGGCGCCGTTTTCGATCGACAGGATCCGCAGCTCCGGGTTGCGGGACAGCGCGCCGTGGCACACCAGCGCACCCATCGCGTCCAAGATCGGCCGGTGGCCCATCGCAAAGCTCCGGAACGCGGTTGGCTTGAACGGCAGGAACTCGTCGCCTGGCTCCCACACGTTCGCGAACTCGGAGTAACCGCTGTCGGAGGCGTGCATGGAGACCGGGATCTCGGCCCGGATGCAGGCCTGCCAGAACGGGTCGAACTCCTCGAGGCCGAACGACCGGCTGCCGCGGTATCCGGGCACCGGCGCCGGGCGGACCAGCACGGTACGGGCGCCGCGCTCCAGGCACCATTCGAGCTCTTCCAGCGCGCGCTCGACGATGGGCAAGGTGATAACCGGGGTGGCGAAGATGCGCTCTTGGTAGTTAAACGTCCAGGTCTCGTACATCCACTGGTTGAGTGCGTGGATGACGTCGTGGGTCATCTCAGGGTCGTCCTTCATCCGCTCCTCGACCAGGCTGGCCAGGGTGGGGAACATCAGCGCGTAGTCGAGGCCGAGTTCGTCCATGACCTCCAGCCTCGGGCCCGGTTCGCGGAAGGCGGGGATGGCCTTCATCGGCTCGCCCAGGATCTCGCGGTAGGTCTTGCCTTGCGCGCCGTTGCGGAAGTAGTCCTCCTGGGCGCCGGGCTTGGCGACCTTCTCGAACGTCGGGTTGGGGATGTACTCGCTGATGTGGCCGCGCACCACGATCTTGGTCCGACCGCGTACCTGGACGTAGTCGATGACGTTCTTGCGCTTGTCCGGCAAGAACTTGGTCAGCGCTTCCTGCGGCTCGTACATGTGGTTGTCGGCGTCGAACACCGGGAAGGAAAGCTCGCGAGACGGCATGGCGATCTCCTAGCAGAAGGCTGGATTCTCAGCGGGTGGTAATGACGTTACCACCTCTGTGCAACAAGGCGTAATCGGCTTGGGGCCGGGTCAGGCGCGCGGCCAGTCGGGAACCTTCGGGGTCGCCCCGTCGATGACGGCGAAGTTGACGGTTGCCGTCGCGAGCAGCTCCTCCTGGCCGTCACTGCCGTCGCCGTAGACGTCGATCTGCATCACCATCGCGCGCCGGCCGCTGCGCAGCATCCGCGGCACCGCGAACGCCGAGCCTTGACGGATCGGCCGGAGGTAGCGGATGACCAGGTCGGCGGTCGTCATCGTGGTGCCGTCCTGCAGGTAGTCCAGGCCGAACTGTCCGGCCGCGACGTCGACGAGCGTGGCGACCAGTCCACCCTGCAGGGCGCCGGAAGTGTTGACCACTTGCGGGCTCACCGGCATCGTCATCGCGAATTCGCCATTGCGAGCGCCCGGCCGCATTCCGATCTGGTGGAACAACTCGCTCAGTGTCGGCGGCGCCAACTGCACGGCGCCGTCGTCGGTGCCCAGGGCACGGATGCAGAAGTCATACAGGTGGGCCGCATCGATTGGCGCACCGGTCAATTCGGCTCCCAGCCAATGCAATCGGAGGGCGCCCAAAATGGTCTGCATGACGATCGCCGCGGCGGGCCCGAGATCAAGGTTGGGTCGGAAAACTCCCTCGGTGACGCCGCGCTGCACGACGTCGCGAATCAGCTCGTGCAGCGGGGAGAGCACCCGGGCATAGTCACGTGGCCGGGTTTCGGCCAGATGTTGGTTGTAGAGGTTCATCGCCCGATTCAGGCTGTCCTGGGTGCTCGACTCAGGCTCGGCGCTGATCCGGTCGATGATCAGTTTGATCGCACCGGTGCTGTCCAACCCGGTTGTCTCGGCGCGCCAGGCCCGCGCCGACTGCGCCATCGTCCTCTCCAATAGGGCGATCAGCAATTCGTCTTTGCTGCTGAAGTGTTGGTAGAAGGCCCGCAGCGACGTCTTGGAGCGGGCGACGACTTCTTGCACGGTGAAGTCGGTACGCCCGGTCTCGCCGAGGATCTCGACCGCGGTCTTGATGAACCGGGCAGCACGGGTCGTCGGTTCGGCGTCGTCGGCTTCGATGTCTGCGGCCATCCCGCCTCCTCTGTCGCGTGCTCATCACGCTGTGAGAATGAGGTTACCGCGATTCGGCAGCAGACGGTGACAACGGGTGACGTACGCGGCTACATGAGGCGGTGATGCACTTCGAATGCCAGGCACAGCTCTGCGAGATCGCGTGGGTGCGACAGGGAGCGCCCGGTCCGCTCCTCGATTCGGTGTAGCCGATAGCGCACGGTGTTGGGGTGGCAGAACAACAGCTCGGCGACGGCTCGCGGCGAGCCGTCGCTTTCCACCCAGACCCGAAACGTCTCGAACAAGGTCTCTCGGTCGTCGTCGGCCAGCTCGGCGAAGCACTCGATGATCGGAGTCACCAGTTTGACCATCACCTCCGGGGCACTGACCGCGGCACAACCCAGGATCGACCCGTCGAATAGCGTGACTGGGCATCGCGGGTCAAAGCGACCGCGCAGCGCTACTCGCGCGTAGCGGAACGCTTGGGCGGTTTCTCGCAGTTCGTCGAAGCGAGGGCTGACTCCAACCCGGGTATTCGCCATTCGTGATACTGACGTCAACGCCTTTGCTAGGTGTTGCTCGGTCTTGACGTGCACTATCCCGACGTGCAGATCAGCAAGCAGCCGCCAAGCGGAGTGCAGGTCTATGCCGCGAAGCTTCGACTCGATTTGCGGCAGCGCTTCTGAGCCGACCTCGCCAACCTCGGCTGCGATGACGACGAAAGGACCGGCGGTGGGCAACCGCAGATAGTCGGCCGCCTCCCACACGGTCCATTGCTCGACCAGTCGTCCGTGTAGAAGGAAATCGATGAGAACGGAGCGCTCAGAGTTTTCAGCCCACCGCAGGCGGTTGTGTTCCTCTTGGCACGACAACGCCATAGCTGAGGTCAATCTGCCTTGAGCGCGAGCGTTTTCCCCGGTCAGATACTGCAACATCTCACCCTTCACATGCGTTCTGCCAGCCGATTCGGCACAAGATCGCCTTCCACAGTGCTACCGCGATCGTCGTCGACGTGCGACGCGTCTCTGAGCTTCGGGTGTTTGCCCGTGCACCAGCGGCAAATGACTGGTCACCTAGTGCAAACTCGGTTTTATGATCACGGGATGGCGGTGGCTACTTTCCCGGAACAGTAGGGACGCCCATGGCATTCACCCTCAACACAAACGAGGTCGCCGAGGGTGACCGACCAGAGTGGGTCCATGAGATCTTCGCGTCGAAGATCGTGCCAGTCGAGATCAGCTGGCCTCAACAGCGACGGGGGGTGAGCGCGCACGGAACCATCAACCCGCTGGGTGATCTGGTGGTCTGTTTAGGCCGAACCTCCGCCCTGAAGTTGGAGCGCACCCCCTCATTGGCGCGCGACGCGATGCAGCCTTGCATCTTCGCCTTGGTGCAACTGACAGGGTCGAGGACCATTGCGCAAAACGGCCGGGAGGCGGTTCTACACCCCGGCGATCTGGCGATCTACGATTCGACCGCGCCCTACACACTGCACAGCGACTCCGGAGTGCAGGGAGCGTTCTTTCGGATACCCCATGCAGCCCTGGCCTTGCCGCACAACATGATCCGTAACGTCTGCGCGGAATCGCTCAGTCCAGGACATCCGGTGACCTCCCTGACGGGCGACTACATCCGCCGTCTCGCGACAGACCCCGAACTGTCGACCGCGCCCAACGCTGAACTCATCGCGCATCCCAGCATGGAACTCGTGAGGGCTGTGATAGCGATTCACCTCGAAGCCGATCAGTTCGCTGCGGGGCCGCTGGCGGCCACGATGCAGCTGCGAATCCTCGAATACGCCCGCAGGCACCTCCACGACCCGGACCTGTGTGCCGACCAGATTGCCGCGGCGCACTACATATCCGTGCGCTACCTCTACAGGCTGCTGGCCGCAGGCGGGATCAGCCTCGCGGATTGGATTCGCACCCAACGCCTAAAGGCGTGCCGGCAAGAACTCGCCACAGCCTCCACCACGACGACGATCGAGGCTGTAGCGAGGCGACACGGATTCTCCAACATGTCTAGTTTTAGCCGCGCCTTTCGGACCGAATACGGACTATCACCACGTGAATGGCGCGATCGGCACGCCCGCCGCGACGATCAAAGAAACGGATCTAACGACCCACGACCGCCGGGCTAAGGACTGTGCTGGATGGCCGGGTGGCGCCGTTGCTCGCCAAGGGGCACGACGCGGTCGTCGTCATCGAGCTAGAACCTGGGTCGGGCAGTTCTCACTTCCCGATGTCCTCCAGGTTCACTCCCGCGGTCTCGATCCGGAACAGGTAGGTCACGACCGCTCCCAACACGAAACACACGACCAGACCCCAAAGCAGCGCGGTTGTGCCGATGGTCTTGAGCAGGATGGGAAATAGGAACGCCGTCAACACCGCCCCGATCTTGGCGAAGGACGCGGCGAAGCCGGCGCCCTTACCCCGGACCTCGGTCGGGAAGACCTCGCCGGCAAGCAGATAGGTCATGGCGTTCGGACCGAAGTTGACCATGAAGTAGAACAGCGTGAATCCGAGAAAGAGCAACCACATGACGTTAGTGCCGTCCGGGCGGATGGACAGCCCGGCCATTAGCAGACCCACCGCGGCGCCCATGAAACCCACGATCTGCAATTTGATACGCCCGACTCTGTCGACCAAGAAAATAGCGACGATGACACCCAAGACGAACAGCACGTCCATCATGGCCGAGCCCTTGGCGCCCAGAATGTCGTTATGGATGGTGTCCGCCAGCGCGTGCGACTTCGACTCCTTGCCGATGACGGCGCCCAGAATCGTCGGTGTGAAGATACCGATGCCGTAGACGCCCAGGTCCTGCAGGAACCACGGAACCGAGGCCAGGATCGTCGCGCGACGGTTTTTCTTTTTGAACAACGCCGCGTAGGACCCGTGACCTTCGGCGGCCTTGGCCTTGGCCTGATCGGCCAAGTGTCCCAGCGACACGTTCTTGGGGTACTGCGGGTTGCGCTTGAGCAGTTGGGTGGTGGCCTTCTCCCCGTCCGTGGTTCGGCCCTTCGCCACCAGCCAGTGCGGGCTCTCCGTGACGTACAAGCGCCCGACGACGACGAGGATCGCCGGCACGATCGCCGCCGCGTACATCATCCGCCATGCGTTCAAGTCCGGGTTCGCATACAGGACGCCGAAGCCCAATGCTGTGCCGAAGAACGCTCCGACGGCCTGAAACGCGAAGGCGCTCAGGACGAGCCGGCCCCGCATCGAGGTTGCGATGCTCTCCGAGATCACCATATGCGCGGTCGGGTAGTCACAGCCCAGCGCGATTCCGGCCCCGAACAGACAGATGACCAGCGTGATGAAATTGGGGGCGAACGTCAGCGCCACCAAGAACACAGCGAAGATAATCATCTCCGCGATGAACATCCGCTTGCGCCCGTACGTGTCCGCCAAGCCGCCAAGGACCGTGGCACCGACCAGGATGCCCGCCAGCGAGGCCGCGGTAACCAAGCCTTTGTCGGCTGCGTTCAGGTGGAATTGGATCGAGATCAGCGGCAGGGCCACCCCGGTCATGAACACGACCATGCCCTCGAAGAACTTGCCCGCGCAGGCCAGCGCCCAGATTCGGAACTGCATGGCGGTCATCGGCGTCGTCGGCAACATCGTGCCGTCAGGCCAGGTGGGCCGCTCGTCGATGTATTCCTGCACCGTCTTTCCGGTGACCTTCGGTGCCTGCGGTTTGTCGAGCGTGTCGGTCATCGCACCTCTCCCAGAGTCATCGCCATCGACCTCGCCTACCTGACGCTGTACGTGCGGCGGTACAGCACAGTTTCGCTGGTGTGCACAACTCACTGACCAGCGTCAACTCCGCAGACGCTAAGTCAGGTAACTGAACGGGTGCTAACGGCTGGATGAATTCGGCAAACTCTGGCGATCTCTGAACACAGCCCGCAAGAACGCTGTGAGTCCGAGACGCGTTGACGCAATTCAAAGCGATATCAGCGCCTTTGAGCAGTCCGAGATCCGTGGCCCTCCGAGACATTAGTGCCCGGCCGGACGGCAAACCCACCGACCCCGACGATGGCTTCACCTGTTGTTCGCTTCCGGATTGATTCGATGTCGATATTGGTGCCGTTTAATGCGAGCTGACGTGCTAAAACCGACGCGCGGCGTTGAGGCGCGTACGAGATAGCATTTCGGCCCGATAAAGCGGGCAGCCGATGTGCGGCTGACGGTTGTTTTCGAGGAGGCAAACATGAAGCAGCGCAACGGATTTCGTGCCGCCGCTGGTCTGCTCATCGCGGGTAGTCTTGCACTCTCGGCATGCACGCAACTCGACACGCCGCCGAAGTACGCCAAGGGCGTCAAGGTCGACTGCGGGGGCAAGCAGGACCTCACGGGTAGCGGTTCGACCGCTCAAGCCAATGCGATGAACCATTTCATCACCGGCTACGAGGAAACATGTTCAGGCAAGCAGCTCACCTACACGGCCAGCGGATCCGGAGCAGGCATCCAGGACTTTGACGCCGCCAAGACCGATTTCGGCGGCTCGGACTCACCGCTGAGCGGTGACGAGTACGCCGCTTCCAAGCAGCGCTGCGGAGGGGCCGACGCGTGGAACCTGCCGGTCGTCTTCGGTCCGATTGCGATCACCTTCAACGTCAAAACGACCGACGTCCTCACGCTCGACGCACCCACGCTCGCCAAGATTTTCAGCGGCGCCATCACCCGCTGGGACGACCCGGCCATCACCGCGCTGAATAAAAGCATGCCCGCCGAGGACATCCACGTCGTCTACCGCAGCGACGCCTCCGGAACCAGTGACAACTTCCAGCAGTACATGCAAACCGCTTCCGGCGGCGCCTGGACCAAGGGCACCGGCAAAACATTCAACGGAGGCGTGGGAACCTCGGCGCAAGGCAACGAGGGCACGTCGGAGGCCGTCAAGAAGACCGAGGGAGCCATCAGCTACAACGAATGGTCGTACGCCATGAAGCAGCACCTCGATGTGGCAGGCATCCAGACTGCGGGCGGAGTCGTTCACATCGGCAACGACTGGGTTGGCAAGACCATCTCGGACGTCACGATCAAGGGCCAGGGTGATGACCTCGTGCTCGATCTCTCGAAGGTCTACGCCACCACTACGCCTGGCGCCTACCCAATCCTGCTGGCCAGCTACGAAATCGTCTGCTCCAAATACCCCGATGCCGATGTCGGTAAGGCAGTAAAGGCGTTCATGCAATCGACCGTCACCGAGGGACAGCAAGGTCTTCCCCCGCTGGGCTACATCCCCTTGCCGTCCGATTTCCAGACCAAGGTTGCCGCCGCCGTCAACAGCATCAGCTGAAACATCGGAGCACGTCGGGTCCCTGGACCTGATCGAACCCGTCAATGCGTGGCGGGGATAGCGGCGCTGCTTGCGTTTGGAGCCGTCGAATTGCCGGTTGCCCTTTTAGTGCTGGGCGGGCATCTGCTGGTTAAACAGCACCACAGCCGCTACCTGTCGGTGGTCGGGGAAATCATGGAAGATGTCTTCGCCGCAAGGCGCCCTACGCGTCAAACCGGGACGCTCACCCGCCTCGGGCCTGGATCATCGCCGAGCGGTTCACTTTCGTCGCTGCGGTGCGGGGGATCTCGTCGACGAACTCCACGGTCTTGGGAACCTTGTAGGCGGCCAGTCGAGTCTTCGCGTAGGCGATGACCTGTTGCTCGGTCAGCGGCGCCGCGGGGTCGGCGAGCTGCACCACGGCGTGCACCCGGCGCCCCCACGCGGGATCGGTGAGTCCGATGACGACGACGTCGGCGATGTCGTCGTGTTCGGCCAGCGCGCATTCCACCTCCGCGGGAAAGACATTCGCGCCCCCGGTGATGATCATGTCGCTGCGGCGGTCGGCGATGTAGAGGTATCCGTCGGCGTCCAGGTGACCGATGTCACCGGCGGTCCGAAACCCGTCAGCCGTTGACGGCAACAGCGGCGCCCCACCCAGATACCGGTACCCGGCGCTCATCGGCGAGCGTAAATACACCTCGCCGAGCTCACCGGACGCCAGCGGCCGGCCCTGCGGATCCAGGATCCGCACTTCGGTGTCGCGGAAGCCACGGCCGACGCTGCCCGGATGAGCCAGCCACTCGTCGCCACGTAATGCGGTGATCCCCAGGCCTTCGGTCATCCCGTACGCCATCACGACTTGCTCCGGGCTGAGCAGATCGAACCAGGTGTGCAGCAGCGCGTGCGGCATCACCGCGGCGCCTTGCAAGATCCACGCGATGCTGGAGAAATCCCGTTGGTGGATGTCGGGAAGGGCCGCGATGCGCGAGAGCATCGTCGGTGTGGCGGTGAAGTTGGTGATCCGATACCGTTCGATCGCGTCGACAAAGGTTGCCGCATCGAACTTTTCCAGCACTACCAGTTGGTCGCCGCCCAATAGGTAGGTGAGCGGCGAAAAACCGTTGGTGTGATACATCGGAGCGGGCACCAGGATGGTCTGCGGCTGGGCCGTGGGCGCCCAGGCAGCCAGGAACGGGAAGGACGACTCTGGCGTCCAGACCCCTTGCGCTAGAGTCAGAATGACCTTGGGTAGCCCGGTCGAGCCACTACTGCATATTCCGTTGGCGTTCGGGGACACCACCTCTGGAAGCGATTCGTCGGACTGTTCGGCAGCGTCCGACGCCAACGTGTGGCGATGCTGCGCGTCGACGACGACGGACGGGTCGATTACTGCCAGCACCCGGGATCGCTCCCACTCCGGCAGGTCCCAGCGCATCGGAACTGGAACGGCGCCGATCTTCCAGCAGCCCAGTACGGCCAGCACCAGATGCTCGGAATTGGGAATTCCAAGCGCAACAAGCGAACCGAATTTCGCGCCGTCAGCCGCCAGCGCTCGTCCCCATTGATTAGCCCGGGCGTCGAGTTGCGCGAACGTCAGCTCATGCGCGGTTCCATCTCGCGCCAGGATGACTAATGCCGGCTCCTCGCCGCGTCGTTGGGCGAGATCCTGCAGTCGGGTCCCGAACGGAACCCCGTCGTCCTGTTGGCCGGGAGCCTGCCCGGCCGCGAGTGTTCCGGTGCTCAACTGCGCCGCTCCGCCGCGATCGGGTCGCTGAACAACGTCTCCAGATGACCGCTAGCTATGTCGGGTATCAGGCGCAGCGCGAGCATCTCGCTACTGACGGGCAGCCGGATCAGCGGCTGGGTGTGCCTGTCCAGGACGCTGACATCGGACTCGTCGCAAAAGCCCAGCGCACCGAGCAACTGGTGCGCGGTGCGCAGCACCTGACGCGCGGTGTCCACGGCCTTGAGCCGGAGTACCAGCGCGTCTGCCGAACACACCTGTGCCGCTGTCGATTCCGTCCGGCTGATGGTGAACTTGGCGAGTTCGAAAAGTCCGCGCACGGCCACCGATGCGTCGGCGATGCTGAACCGGACGGCCTGAAATTCGGCCAGCGGCTTGCCGAACTGCAGTCGCGCGGTGACGTGCTGCCGGGTGATCTCCAATGCCTGTTGCAGTGCCCCCAGAATCCGCCAAGACCCCAGCGTCAGGTGCGTATCGACGTCGGCCGCCGGGACGGTGCCGCCGGGCCCAGTTAGCGTGGCCGGCACCAGGAACGGCCCCAACTTGGCGTTGGTTCGTGACGACGGTTGCACCTGGTACCGCGTGCCGTCGAGGTCGGCGGCGATCCACTCGCCGGCCAGATCGCCGTGGTCGATGCGCGGCGCCTCGGGATTGACCAGGGCGAGCCGGGCTCCGTCGATCGCCAGCAGCTCCTCGGTGAGCGGGTAGGGCAGGGCCGCCGCACCGGCAGCCTGGCAGAGCACGGCCGCTGCCAGCAGATCGTCGGCGGAGGATCTGACGTCGAGGTCGAATGCGCCGAGGTCGGCCAGCGCGGACCGCGCTTCGTCCCGAAGGTGGTCCTCGGTCTCGGCGCGCAGCGCCGCCTGCGGGCCGCCGAACCGAGCGAACCTTTTGGCGGCGACGGCAGCGAACTCGGTGATGTCTTCTGGCAGAGCGGTTTTCACGCGTGATCCCCCAAAGCTT
>Ga0210390_10002690_pt1 | contig 15583 bp, 13 predicted proteins | sample IncBWH11OmetaG_FD_161050 | JGI IMG/M metagenome (GOLD analysis project Ga0210390, IMG submission 161050) | Forest soil microbial communities from Barre Woods Harvard Forest LTER site, Petersham, Massachusetts, United States - Inc-BW-H-11-O ... | reverse complement strand
TTCGCCAGGTTAAACCCAGCGGCAAAGGCTGCAAAGAGTGCCTGGAAATGGGCGATACCTGGGTTCACTTGAGGGAATGTCTCGTCTGCGGTCATGTCGGCTGTTGTGACTCGTCCAAGAACAAGCATGCCACCAAGCACTTCCATCAGACCAAGCATCCGGTCATGCAATCGTTCGAGCCCGGCGAAAACTGGCGCTGGTGTTACGTGGACGAAATATTTCTAACCTGAAGCCTCAGGACACGAGAAAAGCGCAGTCGATGAGAACTTCTTGCCCTAAGCCTCCCGAGGGCTCCAGTCGTGTAGCCGGCGGCATGTGAAAGCCCGGCACGGCAGTGCCGGGAGGGCCAAAGCGAAAACCGAGTCCGCTTCGTAGGCCGCGGGAAGACTCCAAAAAACATTGAATTCCGGGAAGGGCACGAGTTCAACTCGTGCTGCAAAGTGCTGAAATTACGTCCGGGCTTCAGCCCCTGAGGCGCGAAGATTTTGGCTCAATCGCGTTTTTCCGCTGCCTCTTAGCGGACGGCACGAATTTCGTAATAGCCCCGTTTTAAGGCGCCAATTTTGCGCTTGACCCAGGCATCCGAACTCAGTTAACATAATGACAACAACATTAGCTGTTTGATAACGGCAATGCTCTCGGTTCTTTGACAAACTTAGACTTTTTCACCAGGCGGCCTGTCGAACTCGCGCCTCCGAAATACCCCAGCTAAGCCCTTTAGAAAAGATATTTTAGAGGGGTATGTCAAATCGCATCCTGTTTTCATAGGCTTACAGAGCAGAAGTGCCGGCGATATCCCTCCTCGTAAGTCCTTTAGAAGGGATATTTTACGAGGGTATCTCCAAACCAGAGCCTTTGTTTTCATAGATCTGGCGAGAAAACGCATTTTCCAGGTATATACCCGGCACTGATCGCCTCCGCCGTCACTTGTGATACAAATTCCTGTGATCTTCATCTACCTGCAAGGCAGTCATAACTCCATCTCCACCCGCGCGGGCCAACGGTGCTAAGGGCGCTCTTTATCTCTCTCTCGGAGAGTCACTGGCTGCGCAACCTCGCCGAGCGTTCCCCCATCGGGCAGAAATTCTCCAGCCGTTTTGTTGCCGGCACACAGGTCGAAGACGTACTCCGAACCACGCGTACTGTGAACCAGGCTGGCCTGAGCGTCTCCATCGACAACCTCGGCGAAAACGTCACCAATGCCGACGAGGCGAAGGCAAGCGCGCAGCTCTATCACCAGTTGCTGGATGATATCGCTGCGCAAAAACTAAACGCCAACATCAGCCTGAAGCTCACTCACATGGGCCTCGACGTAGACCAAAAGCTGGCCCGCGACCAGGTCACATCCCTCGTGGCCAAGGCCGCTGCCATGAGCCCGCGCAACTTCGTACGCGTCGACATGGAAGGTTCGCCCTACACTCAGCGCACTCTAGATTTTGTCCATGAACTGCATCGCGTCCCCGGCAATCAAGGATGCGTGGGCGCGGTTATTCAGTCCTACATGCGGCGCTCCGAGGGGGACGTCGAGAAGTTGTTGTCCGAGGGCATCCGCATTCGCTTGTGCAAAGGCGCCTACAAAGAGCCCGCCGAGATTGCCTTCCAGCCCAAGTCTGAAGTCGACGCCAACTATGTCAGGCTGATGAAGGTCCTGATGAAGAGCAAGGTTTATCACGGCTTGGCAACGCACGACGAAAACATCATCAATCAGGCGAAGGCTTTTGCTACCAAGGAAAGAATTTCGCGCGATGCATTTGAGTTCCAGATGCTCTACGGCATCCGCCGGGACTTGCAGCAGAGTCTCGCACAAGATGGCTGGCGCATGCGGGTTTACATTCCGTTTGGGACCGAGTGGTATCCGTACCTGATGCGGCGCCTGGCTGAACGCCCGGCCAATGCCTTGTTCATCGCAAAGAACTTGCTGCGAAAGTAGACGAGGATGTGCCTGTGCGAGAATTGCTTGGGGACCGGCGCCCTCGCCCGTCCAGGCCGAGCAAAGCTCGGCAGATGTTGTTTAATCACCCATTCACCCAATTCTGCTAGCATAAAAGCATGGGCAACCTTGGCCAGACTGCAATTGCCGACGCGTTTGCCGCGCTGGTCGGCCCTCAAGTCGCCGACGAGGATATCGATCTGGCTCGCGCCGCCCTGACCATTGCTCGCAGCGAGTATCCCGAACTCGAGATTGAAGCTTACGTCGCGCGCATCGATGAACTCGCGCGCATGGCGGAGGCGCGTGTCTCCGACGTCGGCGATGCCGGCCAGACCATCACCGCGCTCAATCGCACCCTGTTCGACGAGGCCGGACTGCGTGGCAATCGCGAGGACTATTACGATCCCCGCAATTCCTTTCTAAACGATGTGTTCGACCGCGGCCTTGGCATCCCCATCACCCTGGCCGTGATCTACATGGAGGTAGCACGCCGTCTCGGATTCCCTCTGTTTGGCGTAGGCATGCCCGGACATTTCCTGCTCAAGCATTACGACATCGACGGCCGCGAGACTCTGGTCGATTGCTTCAATGGCGGAGACATCGTCAGTCCGCAGGATTGCCAGCGCCGGCTTGATGAAATCTATTCCGGCCAGATGACGCTACGTCCCGAATTTCTTTTCGCCGTCAGCCGCCGACAAATCCTCACCCGCATTTTGAACAATCTGAAAACGGTGCACCTTTCGGCGCGCAATTTCCGCAAAGCGCTGCCGCTTGTTGACCTGGTGCTGGTGATTTATCCCCGCTCTCCTGAAGACGTGAAGCAGCGGGCGCTGCTGCGCTACAGCCTAGGTCAGACCTCAGGCGCGGCGGAAGATCTGGAACAATATTTAAAGATGTCGCCAGACGCATCCGACGCCGATGAAATCCGCCAGACGGCTCTCACCATGCGCCGCATGCTTGCCTTGATGAATTAGGGGCAACTACATTCCTGGCAGCTTCATCCCGGCCAATTTGCGGGCGAAACTGGCCTTGCCCATTTGCTTGAACATTTTGCGCATCTGGGCGTATTGACGCAGAAGATTGTTGACCTCCTGCACGCTGGTGCCGGAGCCGCGCGAGATGCGCTTGCGCCGGCTGCCGTTGATGACTTCATGGTGCAGGCGTTCGTGAACGGTCATGGAGTTGATGATGGCTTCGACGCGGTTGATTTGCTTTTCATCGACTTTGTCCGCGTGCTTCTGCAAGCCGGCGAAGGGTCCGATGCTTGGCAGCATTCCCATGATGCTTTGCAGCGATCCCATTTTTTTCACCTGGCGCAGTTGATCGCGGAAATCCTCCAGCGAAAAACCATCGCCCGAAAGCGCACGGCTAGCCATCTCCTGCGCCTTTTTCTTGTCGACATTCTGTTCCGCCTTTTCGATCAGCGAAAGAATGTCGCCCATACCGAGAATTCGCGACACGATGCGATCAGGATGAAAGGGCTCGAGCGCATCGTACTTCTCGCCCACGCCGATGAACTTGATGGGCTGGCCCGTGACTTGACGGATGGAGAGCGCTGCACCGCCGCGCGCGTCACCGTCCATCTTGGTGAGCACTACACCGGTCAGCGAAAGTTTCTTGTGGAACTCATCGGCGGAGTTGACGGCGTCCTGACCCGTCATAGCATCGGCGACGAACAGGATCTCCTGCGGATTAAGCAGCCGCTTGAGCGATTGCATTTCTTCCATCAGTTGGTCGTCGATATGAAGGCGTCCGGCCGTGTCCACAATCAGCACGTCGGAGCCGGTGTTAATGGCCTCGCGGCGCGCTTCTTTCGCCAAGCGCTCCACCGTTGCCGTGTTGGCTTCAACGTCTGCGCCTTCGTAGATGTTCGCTTTGATCGCCTGCGCCACAACTTTGAGTTGCTCACGCGCCGCCGGGCGATACACGTCGACCGACACCAGCAAGGGGCGATGCCCGCCATTCTTCAGCCAATTTGCGAGTTTGCCGGAAGTCGTAGTTTTGCCGGAACCTTGCAGGCCCGCCATCAGCACGACAGTTGGCGGTTGCGAGGCAAACTTCAAGCGAGCCGTATCGCGGCCGAGAGTTTCGATCAGCTCGTCTCGCAGAATTTTGATGACCTGCTCGCCGGGCGAAAGCGCAGTAGCCACCTGTTGGCCAACCGCCTTTTCCTGTATGTGGTCTATTAGTTGCTTAACCACTTTGAAGTTGACGTCGGCCTCAAGCAGCGCGAGACGAATCTCACGCAGCGCCTCCTGAATGTTCTCTTCATTGAGGACGGCCTGGCCGCGCAGGGTCTTGAACGCGCGTTGCAGCTTTTCTGAAAGATTCTCGAACATAAGGGATTTACAAAGCGGGAAACCGGAGTGCTTATTTTAGCAGTCCACGCCCTGGAAAAGCATCGACCGCACAACGAAAAGTCTGATTCCGCGCAGACGGGAAAGCTTCCCAGCGCGGGCTGGCCAACCCGGATGGCATGTTAAACTGTCAAAACTAGCTCTTACCTTAAAGGACTACCCATGACCGAGAAGCCGAGTGCTACCTTGCCCGGAACTGTCGAGAAAATTATTAAGCCACCAGACCCCAGCGAACCGGAAAAGGCGCAAATCGCCGTGGATGGGGCCGATCACCTGTATAAAGAACTTCGTATCGAAAACAATCTGACCGACGAGAATGGGAATGAAGTACGCTTGAAACAAGGCGCCAAGGTCGAAGTCACAGTCGAAGCTGACCCGGAAGCTACTACTTCCAAGTTGCCAACGCCCTAGGGCCGGATTCGCTGACTACGTCGCTGCCAACCGTCCCATCGTCCGTCATTGAAGCAAAGTTGCTCCCAAAGTTCGTGGTATAAATTCCCCGCAAGACTTAGCCGACGGGAGGTGGATGGATCCCTCACCTCGTTCGGGATGAAACCGATGCGGTTTCAGAGACTCAATCTGAGGTTCACTACGTTGCGAAAATCTCTTTTGCCGCAATCACCGTGTTGCAATGAATCGTCACAGTATCTTCGAGGCGTCGCGCGTAGCCGCCCGCGTACGTGACCATCACTGGAATATCACGGGCATGGGCAACGCGGAAGACCAACTGGTCGCGACGTTTCAACCCTTCGATGGTCAGCGCTAAGCCTCCGAGCTGATCTTCACGATAAGGATCGGCCCCGGCGACATAGCAGATCAACTCTGGCTGAAACTGACGCAGCCCGGAACTCAGGGCATTGTCCAGCCAGGCCAGATAATCGTCGTCGCCCATATCGTCGGGCAGATCTACATCGATCGAAGACGGAGGCTTCCACATTGGATAGTTATTTTCCTGGTGAAGCGAGATGGTGAACACGTCGCCGGCGTAGGTTCCGCGCACCTGGGCCGACGAAAGCGGGCGCAGGGCGGAAGGTGAATTCGACGGCAGCGATCCCGCCGGCGTGCGCGCGCCGCCAAAAATCACAGCCGTGCCGTTGCCCTGGTGGACATCGCAATCGACAGTCATGGCGCGAGCGATTTTCTTATCACGCTGCATGCAGCGGATGGCGACGGCCACGTCATGAATCATGCAGAAGCCTTCGCCGTGGTCGGGAAAGGCGTGGTGAAATCCGCCGCCGATATTGATCGCGATTCGATTCTGCAGAGCGTAATCGGCGGCGAGCGTGGAGCCGCCAGCCGCCAGCCAGAAAGCTCGGACCAGTTCAGGCGAGTAGGGAACTTCCAACTCCAGTTCTTCGCGCGGGGAAAGCGTTCCCGTCTTCAATTTATTTACATAGGTTGATGTGTGCACCAGGAGCACATCCTCGTCTGATGCGGGTTGCGGAGTCAGGAAGTCGGAGGCTTCGGCGACTCCAGTCTCAATCAGCCGGTCATGGATCCGTCGATACTTCTCCGCGGGAAACACATGCGCGCCGATCGGAAGGTAATAGTCGTCGCTATAAACCAGTTTGAATGGGAGCATGATGGCTTGCGGCGGATTCCATAATACTCGCCTACATCAATCACGGCAGCGCTGTCTTCTGTTGAATGCCCTCTCCCTCTTTGATCGTATAGATGAAATCTGCGGGAACATCGTGCAGCGTTTCAGTTTTGCCGCTGGACCATCTGATTTCTACTTGATCCATTTTGCTTTCAGTACCGAGTCCGAAGTGCAGTCGTGGATCGTTTTGCGAGAGGTAACTGCCACCTCCGCGAACTTCGTTGAGTTGCACAAGCTTTCCTGCTCTCACAATCACGCGCGCGCCAATCGCCATTCTGTTGCTCGTTGTTCCAACCAACTTAAACAGCACGCGATGATTTTTATTTCCTTCCTGATTGAGCAGCAGGAGTGGCGGCTCTCCCGTATTCATGACCACGATGTCGATATTTCCATCATTGTTGAGATCACCAAGAGCCGCGCCTCGCCGCGATGCATCAGGTATTCCGGCAAGCACACTGGAAACATCTTCGAAAGTGCCGTTGCGATTGTTGCGGAACAACAGCATGGGCTCACGATAGCGAGGAGCGCCGGGCACCTGGTCCATCTGCGGATAGACGTGTCCGTTGGCGACGAACAGATCCGGCCAACCGTCATTATCCATGTCAAAAAAGCCCGTTCCCCAGCCCACGGGGTTGTAGGTGGGTTTCGCGAGTTGGGCGGCGTAACTCACTTCCGAAAATCCCTGCGCGCCCAAGTTGCGGTACAGGCTGTCAGGTTGTTCGGTGAAAGTGGTTACGAAAATGGAGAGGCGGCCCTCGTGCAGGTAATCACTCCAGTCCACTCCCATGTTGCCGCGCTCAGAACCATCGCCGCTGACGGCCGCTCCTGAGAGCATCCCGACTTCTTCGAAAGTTCCATTGTGCTGGTTGTGGTAAAGATAATTTGGGCCGGAGTCGTTCGCGACGTATAAATCGGGCCAACCGTCGTTATCGTAATCGCCCCAGATGGCACCCAGACCGTAGTATTTGTTGGGGTCGTCGACACCAGCCTTTTTGGAAACTTCTTCAAAGGTGCCGTCACCGCGATTGCGAAAGAGCAAGTCGGATTCGCCGAGCATGCCCCACGGCCCGCACTGCACCGCAATTCCCTTGAAGCTGCAGTTCTTCTCGTTCTTTCCGAAGTCGGGCAATTTGTTTATATCAAAGTGAACGTAGCGAGAGACAAACAAATCTACATGGCCGTCGCGATCGTAGTCAGCCCAAGCCGCGCCGGTGCTGAATCCTCCAGCGGCCACGCCAGCTTTGTCTGTGACATCTTCGAACTTGCAGTTACCCAGGTTGTGATACAGAGCATTGCCGCCGTAGCCCGTGACATAGATATCGGGCAGACCATCGTTGTCGTAATCGGCGACAGCTACGCCCATGCCCCACCCTTTGCGGGTGAGTCCGGCGGATTGGGAAATATCGGTGAATTTGAAGCCATCGTCCTGGTGATAGAGCGTGATCATAGGGTCGCCGCCCTGTTTATAGCGGTCGACGGTCGATCCGTTCACGGTGATGATGTCGAGCCGACCGTCGTTGTCACAATCGATCAGACCGGCGCCGCCGCTCATCGATTCCACGATGTAGCGTTTCTCCGGCGATGAAATGTGGGACACGGTCACGCCAACTTGTTTGGCGACGTCTTCGAACTTGGGCAGTGAACTTTTCGTGGGAGTTGTTTGGCTGAATGCGATTACGGCGAGAATTAGTGCGCAGCCCGAGGGGAGAAGCGTACGGTAGTGCGGTTTGGTTTTCATTGCCGGGCGATGCCCGCGGAAGTCCATCGTTTACGCTGCACCGGGCCGCGGCGTTCGCGCCGCCGCGATTTCTTGCAACTGTTCGGAGGTCATTCCGTAGAGTGGTGGGACGGTGACGCCGAGGATGCCGAGATAAGCGTAAAGTTCTCCGCGGTGGTGGATTTCGTGCTCCGTCATGGCGCGCAACAATTTCCAGACGGTCATGGGCGTCCCATCGGCGGAGGCGCACTTACGCAGCAAGTCCTCGTCGCTGAGCCGAGAGAAGATGCTCATGGATTCAGAATGCATGCGCTCCATAAACCTGACCACCTGATCGTAACCGTCAGCCAGGTCGCGACCGCATCCCGCGTAGCGGTTGCGTCCGCCGGCTACGGACTCTGCGAACACATTTCGCTCCACGGCGGCGATGTGACGCGCTAAGTCGCCGAGCGTGAATTTGCCTTCTTTACAGTGCCATTCCAATTGTTCGGGCGGAATACATGCGACCAGACGCATGGTACGCGAGCGTATTTTTTCGAAGTAGTCGAGAAATGGAGCGATGGTCAGAATCTCCATGGTCCACCTATATCACGGATGAAAAAGCTTGGCCATACTCAAGGCCGCGCCTCGCTGGACAGCCGACGCCACGCGCTAATCGGCGGGCGTGGGCGCCGGTTGTGGGAGGCGAACTTCGCCGCGCTCGCGCCATCCTTCAATGATCAGGTATAGCACGGGAATGAAGAAGAGATTCAGAACGGTTGACATGATCATGCCGCCGAAGACCGTAGTTCCAACGGAATGGCGTCCTTCCTGGCCGGCGCCGTGGGCCACCATGAGCGGCACCACGCCGAGAATGAATGCGAACGAAGTCATCAGAATGGGACGCAGACGGATTCGCGCCGCTTCTACCGTGGCTTCTACCAAAGGAAGCCCGCGTTCCCGCAACTGTTCGGCGAATTCCACGATCAGAATTGCGTTCTTGCTCGACAGTCCTATCAGCATCACCAACCCGATCTGGCAATAGACGTCGTTTTGCAAACCGCGCAGCGCTTGTGCGCCCAGCGCTCCCAACAGCGCCATGGGCACCGCAAGCAGCACGATGAAGGGCAGCACGAAGCTTTCATACTGGGCGGAAAGCGTCAGATACACGACCAGAACTCCGAGGCCAAACAAGATGACGGTTGTTCTGCCGGATGCCAGTTCTTCGAGCGACAATCCCGTCCATTCGTAGGTGAAGCCCTGGGGCAAAACTCTCTTGCTCAAGTCATCCATGGCGCTGATGGCTTGGCCTGAGCTGAAACCCGGACCAGGGGAGCCGTCGATTTCCGCCGAGCGAAACAGGTTGTAGTGGCTGATGACCTGCGGCGTCGTAGTCTGCGTGATGGTGGCGAGGTTCTCCAGCGGAATCATCGCGCCACTATCGGAGCGCACGTAGTACTGCTTCAAATCTTTCGCCTGCGAGCGAAATTGCTTGTCGGCCTGGACAAAAACGCGATACGAACGATTGTTGAAATCGAAATCGTTGACGTACGCGGAGCCCATGTAGACGCCGAGAGTGTCGGTGATTTGTTGTAGGGGCACGTGCAGACTCTTGGCTTTCTCGCGGTCAATGGTGACCAGGAACTGCGGATCGCTGGCGGTGTAGCTGCTGAACAAACCGGTCAGATCTTTGCGTGAGTTGCCCTGGCGAACCATCTCCTGCGTGACGTTGGCCAACTCCTCGAGCGAATGCGAACCCTGGTCCTGCACCTCATATTGGAAGCCGCCAAATTGGCCCAGACCTTGAATCGCAGGCGGCAAAAAGCAAAGAACCAGCGCTCCGGTGATTCCGGAGACCGAGCCGCGTAACCGGTTCACGACCGCGTCCGCGGAATGCTCGCTGCCCTTGCGTTGCGAGTAACCCGTCAACCCGGCATAAATAATTCCGCGGTTGGGCGCACCGTTGCCGGTGATGGCGAAAATGTTTTGGACTTCCGGCATCTTGCGCATGATTGCGCTTACCTGATCCTCGACCTGTCTGACGTAATCCGCGGACGCGCCCGGGGGAGCCTGGATAATGACCGGGAAATAGCCCTGATCTTCGTCGGGAACGAAGCCCTTGGGAACGCGCTCGAAGATCACATACGTAAGCCCCAATCCGGCCAGGAACAGGACCACGGCGGGCAGGCGGAAACGGAGGAAAGCCTGCAGCGAGCGCCGGTATCCTTCGGTGACGGCGCCAATCACGCTGTCAACGCGGCGGAAGAACCAACCTTTCTTTCCGTGCTGGCGGCCGAGCAGGAGCGCAGAGAGCGAGGGCGTGAGTGTAAGAGCGTTGAATGCGGAAATGGAAATCGAGAATGCAATGGTGAGCGCGAATTGCCGAAATAAAATGCCGGTGGTTCCGGGAAAAAATGCGACCGGAACAAACACGGCTACGAGCACCAGGGATGTGGCGATGACCGCGCCCGCTACTTCTCCCATGGCAACCGAGGCCGCTTTGTGCGCGTCGTGCTCACCCTCCTGGAGATGGCGCTCGATATTTTCAATGACGACGATGGCGTCGTCTACCACCAAGCCCGTCGCTAAAGTAATGCCGAACAGAGTGAGCGTGTTGATGGAGAATCCGAGCAGCTTGACGAAGGCGAAGGTTCCGATCAGCGAAACCGGAATCGTGACCGATGGAATGATAGTGCTGCGCCAGTCTTCCAGGAATATAAAAATAACCAGGATAACGAGGATGATGGCTTCGATCAGGGTGACCAGGACGTCTTGGATCGATTCGCCGACGGCTTCGGTGGTGTCGAATGCATTTTCGTAAGTCATGCCCGGCGGAAAATGTTTCGACAGGCGGTCCAACTCGGCCAGCGCCCGGCGATCCACGTCAAGCGCGTTGGCATTCGAGAGTTGCACAATCGCGACGCCCACCGCCGGGTGGCCGTTGTAAATCAGATCAGAGCTGTAGTCCTCCGCTCCCAACTCCGCACGACCGACATCCTTGAGCCGAACCAGGGTTCCGTCGGCGTTCGCTTTGAGGATAATATTTTCAAATTGCGTGGGCTCGCTCAACCGCCCAATGGCGCGCACGCTGATCTGAAACTGCTGTCCGGGTTTGATTGGAGGCTGCCCGACCTGGCCGGCTGCGACTTCCACATTTTGCTCTTGCAGCGCATTTACCATGTCTGATGCGGTGAGGCCGCGACTCGCCATGCGCACCGGATCCAGCCACAGGCGCATCGAGTATTTCCGTTCGCCGAAGATGAAGACGTCGGCAACTCCGGGCACACGCTTCAACGTGTCCTTCACGTAAACGTCCAGATAGTTGCTCATGAACAGCGGATCGTAGCGGTCGTCGGGCGAGTACACGCCCGCGCCAAAAACGAAGTTACTCGATGATTTGGTGATGGTGATGCCGGTGGCTTTGACCGCGTTCGGGAGACGTCCCTGAGCCGTGTTCACCCGATTCTGGATGTCGACGGCGGCCAAGTCGGGATCGCGGTCGAGTTCGAAGGTCGCGGTAATCGAACTGGAACCGTCGTTGCCGCTGTCAGAGGTTATGTACTTCATCCCTTGCGCGCCGTTGATCTGCTGCTCCAGAGGAATAGTGACTGCAGACTCGACGGTCTGCGCGCTTGCGCCCACGTATCCGCTGCTGACGTTGACCTGCGGCGGGGCGAGGTTGGGGAATTGCGCAATGGGTAAGGTCGGGATCACCACCGCGCCCGCGAGAATGATGAGCAGGGCGCATACAGTAGCGAATACCGGCCGGCGTATGAAGAAGTCTACGAACATTGGAAAACCAAAATCGGCTTCAGGCTTCGGGCGTCAGGCTGCAAAAGCCGAAATCATCAAGACGAATGTCGAACTGAAGCCTAAAGCCTGACGCCTGGAGCCTAGCTTTGCGGCGATACTGTCGCCCCATCTACCAGGAACTGGATTCCGGAGACGATTATTTTGTCTCCCGGCTTAATGCCATCGAGCACCACATAGTCATTGCCGCTCATCTCGCCGAGACGAAGCGCCTTCTGGTGCGCTACCAATTTGCCATTCTGGTCCTCAGCCACGAAAGCAAAGTACTGTCCGCCGACGCGCGAGACGGCGATCACCGGAACGACCGGTCCCTGATGCGTTCCCCAAATCACTCGGGCGCGGATGAACTGCAGATTGCGCAACCGGTCCTCATTGTTGGCGATGCGTGACTTGATCAGCACCGTCTGCGTGGTGTTGTCGACCTGCGGCGATATGAAAGTAATATGGCTGTCCGCGATCACCTCGCCGCTTCCATTCACGATCTGCACGGGCATGTTCATTTTGAGCTGGGATGAACGCTCGACGGGAATATATACGTAGGCTTCCAGGCTGCCAGGCTTGTCGACGCTGGTCAGCATCGTGGTCGTGGTAACGCGATCGCCCACGTGCACAGGAATGTCGCCGACGATTCCGGTGGATGGAGCGGTCACGCGATAATAGTGGAGCTGCACCTGCTGTTCCTGCACCTGCGCGTCGAGGGATTTCAATTGCGCCTGGGCTGTATCCAGCGCAGACTTTGCCTGGTCAAGGTCTTGCCGGGAAACCACTCCAGCGGCAGCCAGCGCGCTGATCCGGTTGTACTGCTGTTGGGCGTAAGCCAGGTTGGCTTCCTGGGCCGCACGACCGTTTTCCTGACTGTTCACCGTCGCCTGTTGCTTGGTGGGATCGATCTGCATAAGCTCGGCGCCGGGCGAAACCCGATCACCGGAATGCACCGAGATCGCCGTGATTTGTCCTTCGACTTGGGGCATGATAACGGCCGAGTCCCGTGACTTCAGAGTGGCCACGTATTCCGTGGTATCGCTGATCGGCACCGACTGCGCCACCTGAATCTTCACCGGAATCGCCGGATCCGCCTGAGGTGCGGCTCCCTTTACGGAATTCCCTCCACAAGCCACCCCCAGCGCGGCCAGGAATAACAAAGCCAGCAGCAGCACGCCGGTTAGAACCAACGGGCCAGAACCACCCACCGAAATGAAACCCCGGTTCATTTGTACCCAGTATCCTGTATCCGCAGCCTAATACACAAACTTAGACTTACGTCCCTGTTAATGGAAAGAGCAAAATGGGACTCAACAACGTCACCGTTAGACTCAAAAAGGACAGAAAAGTTATCGCGGCGAGGCCTGTTGAACCGTTCCTAGTGTGAGTCCCACACCTCCCTCTGCTACATTGTTGGTGCTATGAAACCTGTCCGCAGTTTCGCCAGCGATAACAATGCCGGCGTTCATCCCAAGGTGTTGCAAGCCGTTGCCGCCGCCAACCGCGGGCATGTTGTAGGGTACGGGGACGACCGCTATACCGAGGCTGCCCTGCGCAAATTCAGGCAGCACTTTGGTTCGGATGTTGAAGTTTTCATTGTGTTCAACGGAACCGCTGCAAACTGTCTTAGCCTGAAGACGCTGACGGAGTCCTACCAGGCTGTTATCTGCGCCGAGGCCGCGCATATCTACACCGATGAATGTGGCGCGCCGGAAAAATTCACTGGATGCAAGCTTATTCCGATTCCCACCCCTGACGGCAAGCTCACGGTTGAGTCGGTCCGCCATGCCTACCACGGCATTGGCGACCAGCATCACGTACAGCCAAGGGTGATCTCCATCACGCAAGTCACGGAAATGGGCACGATTTACACCCCGCGAGAAGTCCGCGATCTGGCCCGTTTCGCCCACCAGCGCGAGATGTTTCTGCACATGGACGGCGCCCGAATTGCGAATGCAGCGGTCAGCCTCGGCTTGACTCTGCGGGAAGCAACGCGCGACCTCGGTGTGGACGTTTTGTCGTTTGGTGGAACCAAGAATGGGGCCATGGGGGCAGAAGCGGTGGTCTTCTTCAATAAGAAATTCAGCGGCGACTTCCTTTATGTGCGCAAGCAGGGAATGCAGTTAGCTTCGAAGATGCGCTTTATCTCGGTCCAGCTCGACGCATTGCTGTCGAATGATCTGTGGCGGAAAAATGCCCAGCACGCCAACCAAATGGCTGAGTTGCTGCAGAAAGAGGTCAGCAAAATCCGTCAAGTGAAGATTGTCTACAAGGTGGAAGCCAACGGGGTATTCGCACAGATTCCGCGCCAGGCCATCGCCAAGCTGCAAAAACGGTACTTCTTTTATGTGTGGGATGAGGAACGAGCTGTGGTGCGCTGGATGTGTTCGTTTGACATGACCGAGCGGGATGTACGGCAATTCGCCAGGTTCGTGGCGGAGACGGTCAGAGGCTAACGGCCTCCATAAGCACGCTGCTATTGATTTTTGTGCGTCGTTCTAATAAATTGGCGCTTCCCCCGAAAGTATATAAATGCCGGCCACTCTGAGAAATAGGATGAATCGAAACTGGTTTAGTTTGCTCTTGATTTGCTCCCTGGCGATCATTGTGCCCAGCTGCGGGGCCGGGTCGCAGTTGGTAGGGATCGCCATTCAGCCCACCGCCGAAACCTTTGGGTCCTCAACCACGCCGGTGAACCAAGACACGGGGCTGAACGTCCAACTTCGGGCACTTGGATCCTATATCCATCCGCCGGTAACGAAGGATATTACGAGCATGGTAACTTGGGCCTCGAATACGCCAGACATCGCCACGGTCAACTCTACAGGGGTGTTAACTGCCGCGGGCCTAGCGTGCGGAAGCGCTCTCATTTCCGCAACCGTGACGACGAACAATAGCCCCGGGAATATCTCGTCAACTGGCGCTCTCGTGACCGGGTATATGACCGCGAGCGTGGTGTGTTTCTCCGGGGTGACGCTGACCGTGGATTTCGCCGGCGCCGGTTCTGGAACCGTTACCAGCTCCCCTGCAGGCCTTAGCTGTGCGGGGACATGTAGCGCAGGCTTTGCGTCGGGCACAACCGTTGCAATTACAGCCGTGCCAAGCGGTAGTTCGACATTCGGCGGTTGGTCCGGGTGCGATGCCGTATCTTCGAATGGAACGGTATGCAGCGTAACCCTTGTCAACAATCGCACTGTAACGGCGACCTTTAATTGAGGGTTTACCTACATTGCGCCTCCACTCGGACGGATGCCTAATATCGACCGTCGCACAAGGTCGGCGGCTTTATTTCCTCTCCCCGTTAAGCATTCGGTCGCGTGGTCTCTCCCCACGAACTAATCCTCATCAAGCATCTGCTCCAACGTAGGCCTGTGCCTTTCCGTTTTCTTTCTTTTGCGGTTGGGCACCACTCGCGATGCGGGAGGCGCTCCGATTTGCTCCCGGGCCATGGTCTTCACGGCTTCGACGGCGGTAAACCGTTTCGGTTTCTTCTTCTTCGCTGCCATGGCATCCCCAGCTTAGAGTAATGCGCTCCGAATGTGCAATAATTCCTAAGAGGCGGAAGGCTTGAGGCGATTGCCAAGTTTTGAAGCCCAAAACTGATTATGGAAGAGCGCGAGTTTTTCGACGAACGTCCGGAAAAGAAGATGGCGACGCTGAACTGTCCGCATTGCCAACAGGCCGCCGAATACGAAATCAACTGGCTGGTGCGCACCAAGAAGAATCAGCTTCCCGGGCGCGCCGACGAACGCGACCGCGCCCGCTTCGCTAAAGCCAAGTCCTACATGCTGCGCCGCGACGACATGATGGCCTGCAAGAATATGCGCTGCCGCAAACGTTTCGAAATCTCCGGAGTACAATCGGTTGTGTTTACGGAATAACTGGCAATACTCCATAGCTATTTTAAGTCGGCCTGCGAGTTTTATAATTGATTGAGGCGGGTGAGTGAGCAGCCCGCGATGGATAAGGAGGCTTCCCCCGTGGTCTCCAAGTGCGCGAATCCGGCGTGTCTGGCGAGTTTTCACTACCTGCACCAAGGCAGGATCTTCAATCTCGAGACAGACGCGGTTTCTTCTAAAGGCAAGAATTTGGGAATCCGCAGGATTGAGCACTTCTGGCTTTGCGAACGCTGCGCCCAGACGCTTACCGTGGTGATAGAGAATGGGGCGGTCAGCACGCGTCCCCTCCATCCGGAGCTTTCTGCGGGC
>Ga0210390_10002687_pt1 | contig 15591 bp, 11 predicted proteins | sample IncBWH11OmetaG_FD_161050 | JGI IMG/M metagenome (GOLD analysis project Ga0210390, IMG submission 161050) | Forest soil microbial communities from Barre Woods Harvard Forest LTER site, Petersham, Massachusetts, United States - Inc-BW-H-11-O ... | reverse complement strand
AGCGGCGATTCCCAGCGCGGAGGCGAGAAGAGCTTTTTCCAAAGTGGCCCGTTCTGCCGAGACGCCCCAAAGTATGCTGCCAACGGCCATGCTGCCCTGGAACACGAAGAGATAGACGGCGAGTACACGTGCGCGAACCCAATCGGGAGCGAGACGTTGGATCAACGTGTTGAAGACAGACATGAAGATCGTCCACGCGACCCCACCGAAAAACGAAAAAAGTGAGAGCATCCAAAGATTGTGAAGGAGTGCTGCTGCGGCCAGGACGCAAGCGAATGTTCCGGTAGCGACGGCAACCACGGCCTCGACAGAGTAGGCTTTGCGCAAACGATCGAGGATGACGGCTCCAAGGACGGCCCCGGTGCCAAAGAACCCGAGCAACAGTCCATATCCAAGCGAACTGTGGCTGACGTTTTTGACGACGGCAGGCAATAAGGCCCAAAAGGCGCTGGAGAAGAAAATAACGAAAGCGGAGCGGACGAGCAGGCGCCGAATGCCGGGCGAATATCGGACGTATCGAAAAGCAGCAGCGGTTGCTCCGATGAATGTTTCCGCGGGTAGGCTTCTTTTTGCGACTGGTGGTTTCCAACGAGCAATTACGACGATCACGCCGAGGAACGAAAAGACGTTCAGAAGGAACGCGGTTGCGACTCCGGCAATCGCAATAATGATGCCACCGAGCGCTGGGCCAACGGCACGAGCCAGGTTGAACTCAATGCCGTTCAGCACCAGCGCGGGAGTCAAATCTTCCTTGGACACCAGGTCCGGGAAGATTGCTCTCCACGCCGGGGACTCCAACGCGTCGCCGATTGAGAGCACGAAGGTCAGCAGAAGTAACAGCCATGGATTGATGAAGTGAGCGAACGTGGCCACCACGAGGATGACGGCCATCGCCAACATCCAAAACTCTGTGCCAAGAATCAATTTGCGGCGATCAACAATATCCCCAATGGAACCCGCTGGAAGCGCCAGAAGGAAGAAGGGAAGTGCGGAAGCTGTCTGAATGAGCGCAATTTGCAGGGGACTGCTGCTGAGCGAAGTCATCAGCCAGGCTGCCCCCACACTCTGCATGAAGGCTCCAACGTCAGAGGCAAAGTCCGCGATCAGGAGGTTTCGGAACAGCGGGATGCGAAGAGGCCGCCACGGACCTTGTGAGGCGTCATGTGTGCTCGCGACTTGAGGCATGGTTCGACCCTTTATACCGATGCACTGGCCGAGAACCATACGGCCGGTTTGGCAGAGTTAGTGGAAAAATGGGGACGTCGGAAAAATCCTGATGGTAATTATTTCTTCGTCTTGGTTTGCGGGACCGACGCGACCGCAGCTTCGCCGGTGAGCAGCAGGAAAGTGAATGACTCCTGCAGGTAAAGCTGAACCGCCGCGTCGGTGTGGCTTAAATAGCCGATGGAGACATCCTGGCCGATGTACAAAGCAAAATCCCCGCCGCGGGTTGTCAACACAAAGGCGCCTTCAATCGCGGGCGCCCAAATAATTTCATCTTTGACGAGCCGCTTGACGTGTTCCAGCACGGGGTAACCGTGATCGCTGGTCTCAGCGAGAGCCGTGTACGCATCGGCGCCCAGCAACACGGAATATGGGCCATTGACGCCAACGAGCCGCAGACGGCTCAAGGCTTGAGCTATCGCCTCCGGGTATTCGCGGACGTCGGCCGGGAGCGTTAACGTGGGATTGCTGTTGCCCTTACGAATCCCCACGATGCCGGCTGCGGCGTAGCCTTCGAAAATAGCTCCGTCTTCGGCAAATGCAATTTTGCGTGCAGCGTCCTTCGCTGGCTGCCAGTCGGAGTCATTCGCACCGCGCTCGACGTCGTCGATTGCTTGGCGCTCCAGCTCGAATGGCACGCGCAGTTCCACCAGAGCCTTTACTTCTCGCTGCCTGGCGAGGATTCCGTCCTTGGGCGCCGAGATTTTTTGCAGGTGGCCGGTGCCGACTGCCGAAAGACCGGTGCCGACTGCCGACTGCACATCGACAACGCGCCGCCCGGTCAGGTAACGCTTGAGAGTTCGTGTTGTTTCCTCTTCGATCTGCGCCCAGGCCGCATCGGAAATGGGGGCGAGCTCGCGATGAAGATTATTCATGGGAAGTTTCTCCTTTTAGGGAACCGATACCCAGCGAACCATCGGTGTCATTTGTCACGGACGGAGATGATTCGATCGTCGGCGGAGTGACGGAAGATTCCGCAGCCGCAGGTTGATCTTCCGCCACGTTGTCCAAAAATGTCGCGGACGGCACGAAGAACAAATTACCCGTGACGGCGCGGCTGAAGTCGAGCAGGCGATCGTAGTTGCCGGGAGGGCGGCCAAGGAACATGTTCTCTAGCATCTGCTCGATCGTTCGAGGCGAACGGCTGTAACCAATAAAATAGGTCCCGAACTCGCCTTGCGAGGCCTTGCCGAACGGCATATTGTCGCGCAGAATCTTGACTTCTTTCCCGTCTTCGACAATCGTCGTCAGGGCGCTGTGCGCGGAAGTTGGCTTCACCGAATCGTCCAATTCAATGTCCGATAGTTTTTTGCGGCCGATAATGCGCTCTTGCTGCTCGGTGGACAGCGCGTTCCATCCGTCCAGATCGTGAAGATATTTCTGTACGATGACGTAGCTTCCGCCGAAAAAGTTTGCATCTTCCTGGCCGACCAGGACGGCGTCGACAGCCTGCTGCCCCCTCGGGTTTTCCGTTCCGTCGACAAAGCCGATCAGATCCCGATCATCGAAATAGCGGAAGCCATGTACTTCGTCTTCTGGCGTAACAGCCTCGCCGATACGCGACATAATTTGCGTGGCAAGTTCAAAACATAAATCCATGCGCTTTGCGCGGATGTGAAACAGCAAATCGCCCGGCGTGGAAACGGCGCGACGAGTGCCAGCATGAATCTCCCGAAAAACGTGCAGCTCTGCCGGCCGCGGTGTTCCAAATAGCCGGTCCCACGCGTCAGATCCAAATCCGAGGACACAGGATAGGCCCGCTTCAATATCGCGAAATTCCACGGCGCGTAAAACCGTGGCCAAGTCTCCGCAGAACGACCGAATGGTTTCGCGATGTTCAGGACCGGGTTTCAGCGTTCCGACCAGGAAGATGGCGGCTCGCGTCAGCGGCGCGGCCACCGGTTGCGCGAAACCAACAATGCTGCTTGCTTGTTCGGGCGTGCTGATCGGATCGGACGTCATCGGCTCTCATCCTGGCGGAACGTGGATTCCGCCTCTTTGAAATATCGCGCATTCCTCATATGTATACAACGGGACCGAAAGCTTAGCATCGCCTCCAAAAGACCGTCGATGTTGAGCGAAACCGGCGAAAGATCAGATGACCGCCGAGCGGAACGGGTTTCAAATTTCGATGATGCCTCGTCTCAAGGCGATGGTCACCGCGTGAGTGCGATCGTTAGCTCCGAGTTTGGACAGAATACTCCTCATATGAGCTTTGACGGTTTCTTCCGAGATAGCGAGGTGGTCGGCGACCATCTTGTTGGCATTACCGGCGGCCACCTGCCGCAAAACCTCGATTTCACGCTCCGTCAAGGAGTCACCCGTATGGTGCTCTGCTATTTCAATCGCGATCTCCGGGGGGATTCGCTTTCGGCCCGCATGCGCGCTTCGAATTGTTTCCAGGAGTTCCTTTCGCAACATACTCTTGAGCAAGTATCCATAAGCCCCGGCTTTGAACGCGCGCACGGCCTGCACGTCTCCGCTATAGGTTGTCAGGACGATGATGCGCGCATCTTGAAATTCCTTTCGGATGGCCATGATCGTGTCGATACCATTCATTTGCGGCATTTGCAGGTCCATAAGCGTGACATCCGGTTGAAGGGTGCGGAACTGGTCGATTGCTTCTCGTCCGTTGTTCGCCTCCCCGATCAGAACCATATCTGCTTCGCCCTGTAAGACCGCCGCGATCCCTTCGCGCAGCATAGGATGATCATCCACGGTGAGAATCTTGATTAGGTTTTCCGAAGCTGACATGTGTCACCCGTTTCGGCCGATCACTCGGCGTAACCAGAACCAGCGAAAACCTGCGGAACCTTGTTTGTAAGCCCTCGCCGCGGGAATCCTCAGATCAACTTCGGTTCCGCTCCCTGCGCGGCTCCAGATCTGGACGCGCGCGCCGATGTGGCTCGCCCGTTCTCGTATTCCCTGAAGTCCCCAATGGCCGTGGCGGCCGCCCGCGGTAAGGACTTCCGGGTCAATCCCGCGTCCGTCATCACGGACCCGCAAACGCAATTGCCCGGGTTCATACGCGATATCAACTTCGATGTGAAGGCTATTGGCGTGGCGAAAGGAGTTGGTGATGGCTTCGCGTCCGATGGAATAGATCTCTTCTCGAATCAAAGGATGCAGCTCGCGCGAGATGCCTTCCACGACGACCGTGAAAGATGCCGCGCTGCCATTCGCAGCTTCCTGGCCGGCAAGCCGCAACGCCTCGGCAAGGTCACTCGGCCATTCGGCAGGCGCGCGCAAGTTGTGAACGCGCTCTCGCCCTTCAACCAGCACCTCGTCGGCTCGATCCAGCGCATTTTCCAGTGACTGGCGCGCCGGCTCTTGAGGTGGAATTTGCTTTGTCGCGGCATGAAATCGAAGAATCAGGCCCTGAACGCTTTGCAGCAGCGTGTCATGCAGTTCACGCGCAATACGCTCCCGCTCACCCAAACGCTCTTCCATCCTCGCGCGAATTTCCGCGGCCACCTGGCGCATTCGCAAGAGGTAAAAGAGCCACAAGATAACGATGAAGGCGCCCAGGCAGAGAGCCGCGAACCAGAATGTCTGGAAAAATGCCGGCGCCACACGGAAGTCCACCGATGTACCGGTTTCATTCCAGATACCGTCGTTGTTGCACGCCGCCACGCGGAAGCGATATTTGCCGGGCTTCAGATCGCTATAAAACGCCTGACGACGGGTCTGGGATTCCTGCCAGTCCGTGTCGTGTCCGTCCAACTTGTAGCGGAACAGCACCTTCTGTGGAACAACAAAGCTTGGGGCGGCGTAGTCGATTTCAAGATTCCGAGTGAGCGCGGGTAAAGCAAAATTATCTGGACGATGAGAATAGTTGATGCCATCCGCGATGACCCGTTCTACAAGGACATCGGGAGGTTGAGGGTTTTTCCGGAAGGCATTCGGATCAAACTCCTGCAAGAGCGTATCGTTCGCGAACCACAAACGTCCATCGCGAGAGATCGAAGCCTGCGGCTGCAAAGGAGTGAGTCCCGGCTGCACGCCATCAAACACATCGTACGTTTTCATGTTGATTTGGCTATTTGGATTGCTTTGCCAGATTTTCATTTGGCTGGCAGTTATAGAGACCAACCCACAACGTGAATAGAACCAGAAGGTCCCGCCGTCGTCCTTTACAGCTGTATATAAATCGTCGCAGGGCAGTCCATTTCTGGTCGTTAGGATTCGCCGTTGTTTGTCTTTCCACCAGACCAAGCCCTTTTGCGTGACGCTCCAGACCGAACCGTCCACCTCGGGCAGAAGTTTGCGGGGTTGGGCAGTACTGACGTTGGGGTCGGCGGCAAATACTTCCAATTGATCGTCGTGATAATGGGCGATATCCCCGTTGTCAAAGCCAAGCCAGATGCCGTGTACCGGATCGGCCGCAAGCGAATAAGATTTTGAGATTTGTGGGACGTCCACTTGCCGCCGGACTTTCAAATCCTCGATGTAAAAGAGCTTTGTTCCCGCGCGCACCCAGATTCCGTGATCTGTATCCTCGGTCACGCAGAAGGTGATTCCCATTGGTGTACCATCGGGTTGCCGAATTTCCTGAAACTTTTCCCCGGCGAACACGAACAGGCCGCTGTCCAGACCGAGCCACAAGCGGCCGGCGTGATCTTCGAACATCGTAGTGACGTCGCGTCCGGGAAGTCCGAAGCTCGTGCGGATCGCCGACAGTCTGCCGTCTTTCAGGAAGTCCAATGCTCCGGAATTTCCAATCCAGATTTTGCCGTCGCGAGTTGCCAACACCGTGCTGACACTGTCTGCCGTTAATCCTTCTCTCATGGAAAAACTGACGACCGGCAAGCCGCGAAAGCTGTCGATGCCCTTTGATGAGGCTACCCACAGTGTTCCCTCCCGGTCCTGGAAGAAGCCGGCAACGGCATCGCTCGACAATCCATCGGCGTTCGAAAAGTGATCGGTTTTGTCACCGTACATCCGGAAAATTCCGCGCCTTCCGGTTCCAACCCACAAGGAACCATCGCGGTCAGCAAAGACTGCGTATACTCCGGGGTCAGGGCCGCTGACGCCAGGCAGCGGAACGTGTTTCCACGCTTCATCCGCAAAGTGCCAGAGCTCCAGGCGCCCCCCCGGTCTTTCGAGACTGACCCACAGGTCGCCGTTGCCCGCGACCGCGAGCGCCACGATTCCTAGCAGCAGTCCATGCTCCTTCAATTCTTTTTGGAAAAATGTTGTGGAAGTTCCCGGCTTCCACCGGCAAAGACCTCTAAATCCGCCGATCCAGAAATTTCCGGACTTGTCTATTGCTAACCGTGTAGCCGTGGGGAGAGAGATTCCGTCGGCCTCGCCATAACAACGCTGAGCATTTCCCGTCACTCTGCAGAGCGGGCCACGATCGTCGGTAACGAGTGACCGCGCGATCCAGATGTTTCCATCCGCATCTTCGACGATCGCATTCACGCGGCCAGTTAGCTGCGAATATATCGATAGTTCGCCCGGCTTCCAGCGCGCGAGCCCTTTACCGGTGCCGATCCATAGGCTGCCGTCCTTCCCGCCGAGCAGAGAAAAAATCCTGGAGTCAGGAAGCTGCTTTCCGTCCGGCGAACTCCAGGGCACAAAACGAACCCCATCAAATCGAACCAGGCCTGCGTAGGTGCCAATCCAGAGGTAACCGTCGCTAGTCTGTGCGAAGCTCTCGGGAAGACCAGGAAGATATCCGTCCTGGATTCGCCAAACCGCATGGCCGTATTGTGAAGTTTGTAGCGAAGGATTGAGCGCATCCGCCGCCGGACAAACAATCGCCAAGAGCAAAACGATCAGAACTCGCGGGAAGCGAAAGACCGCTCTCATGTTTGTGCCGCTCACAACGAACGTCTCCGGGCTGGCTCCAAAAATAAACCAGGACAAAGGCTAATCTCTGGGGAGCTGCGGGCGCCCCCCTCGAAAGAGTTACAACAGCATACCTGCATTTTGGGTGTTTGGTAGCAGGGTCACTAGGTAATCTGACGCATGTGCAGCGGCTTTTTTCCATGTTTCCCCAGGGTGGCCCGGGAGTCGCGTTGTTGCTTCTCCGCGTCTCTGTTGCGGTAGTGTTTCTGGTGAATGTCTCGATGCATTTCGGTGCGTCAATCCCACATTGGCTTTGGGCCTGCCTGCTTCTGGTCGCTGCCGCACTGGTGATTGGTTTTCTAACCCCTGTTCTTTCCAGTCTGGTTTGTTTGATCGCGGTCATCAGCCTAGCGGGCGCCGGTTGGCCTGACATTGCCGTGAGGGTTTCCTGGACACTGAACGCGGTAGCTCTGTTGCTGCTCGGTCCAGGCGCGTATTCGCTTGACGCATTGTTGTTCGGCCGGCGAGTTCTTGTTCTCCCACGGGCCAAGGATCGCGATTTCGACTGACTCGTAAAGAATGTCGTGGTTATCGTCGCGTTTGAAAATCTCCGAGGATTTGGAACAACAGAAATCTCTTAGCCCTGCGATCTGGACCTCTGGGGGCAATTATGAAGGCAGCAAGGGTTCATAAGTTCGGACCGCCGGTGTGATTGTCATTGACGAATTGCCGCGGCCAACTCCGGGACACGGTGAGTGCAGGTACGGGTGAAAGCTGCCGGTGTCGGGCCATGGGATGCTTTGATTCGCGAGGGGAAAAGCGTTGTGAAATCGTCACTTCCCTTGATTCTTGGTTCCGATTTATCGGGACTGATCGAGGAAATCGGGCCGGGCGTTTCGGACTTCAAAGCTGGTGATGAAGTGTACGGTGTCACCAACCCTGACTTTTGCGGAGCGTATGCGGAGTTCGCGGTTGCTTCCGCCTCGATGGTCGCGCGCAAGCCGAATGGGCTGACTCACGTTGAAGCGGCCTCAGTTCCTGTCATCGCGGTGACAGCATGGCAAATGCTGTTTGATTAGGCCGGTGGTAAATCCGCGCAGACGGTGCTGGTTCACGGGGGCGCTGGAAATGTCGGAGCTTACGCCGTGCAACTCGCAAGCCAAGCGGGACTTCACGTTATTGCCACAGCTGCTTCCAGAGACGCCGCCTACGTCGAGAGTCTCGGGGCTGAGCGAGCGGCGGATATAGAAGCTCACGATTTGAAGATGAAGCGTCCGGCGTGGATATCGTAGTTGATACCGTCGGCGGAGAGACGCGGGAACGCTCGATACATGTCTTGAAACCGCATGGAATCCTGGTTTCGGTCGTTTCACCGTTTCCTGAATCGTCGAAACCAGCAGGCATTCGAACCGCCTTCTTTATTGTAGAGGTGACGACCGCCCCGCTGAATACTCTTACCAATATATTTGATCGCGGCAAGTTGCTCGTTTAGGCTCTGTGCTTCCTCTGGAGCAGGCTTGCGGCGCCCACGAAATGCTCGCTGGTGCAACGCACAAGCGAGGCAAGATCGTTTTGAGAGTTGGCGACGGAAAATAAGTCACGCCGACAAATGCGAGTTACATCTAGGGAATAGCGGAGGAGATGTCTTGAAGGTCAGCTGCAAATTCGGAATGGTCCTCGTTCCATTGTGTTTTTCTTTGCCGGGTCTTCCTCAGCAAAGTTCTTTCGCGGCGATTAATGTGCGCCCGCGGTAGCCAGGAAATTTCCGTATCCCACGATCAAAGTAGATCCGACCAACAAAAGCAGGGCGAGCCCCAGAAATCGCATCGCCGTCGTTCCGGCCCCACTCCACTCGCGGAATCCGAGGCCCCATAGCGTGCTGAAGATGATGATGCTGGCCATGTGTAGCGTCCAGCTGGAAAAACCGTACTTTCCCATTTGCGTCTCGCCCATCGTGTAGAAAAAAAATTGAAAATACCAGGTGGTGCCTGCAAGCGCGCACAGAAGGTAATTCACTAGAACTGGAACGGGTTGGGAATGCGCGGCCGCACTGGAAGGTATGTGTGTCACAACCTCCCGGCTGGGCGCGTCGATTGCTGTTTCAAGGATCGGTTCATTAGCAATGTTTTTGGATCGGCCGGGTTTCGCTGTGAAGTATTCGAGGCCGGTCTTGTTTTTTATATTGAGTGCAACGCACCAGACGAAGTTTGTTGTGAAACCACCAACCAACACCACAACGAGAACCGGCAAACCTTGCCAAAGAACGGGTGTGCCGTGCCGCAATGTCAAAAACTTTATGGGACCGCCCGCCGCCAGTCCGTAGGCAAAACAGGCGCTCATCACGCCGGACAACGTTGCCACCGCCAAACCCTTCTTGAGGTCAAATTCTTTAATGGCGGTCTTTTTCTGTGCCGTCGACATTGTTCGTTCTTTATAGATACCGGCGACGCCTGCCGCAGAAATTCCCATCAGGCAGACGAACACGCCGACCAAAATTACGCGACCGGAAACGGTTGCGAGAACCTGGCTGACAAAGATGCCGCTGAAGATGGGAGGCATCAACGTTCCAAATGCAGCGCACAAGCCCAGGACGACAGCCATGCCTAAAGAGAGACCGAGGTAGCGCATCGTCAATCCGAACGTGAGTCCGCCAATGCCCCATAGCAATCCCAAAAAGACGACCCAGAAGATCGTATGCAAAGGAGTTTCCGCTAGTACCGCCGACAAATCCCGCGTCAGGAAAATGGCAAGCAGCCAGGGCGCAATAATCCAGCTAAAAAATCCGCCGACCAGCCAATACGTTTCCCATGACCACTGTTTGACTCCTCGATAAGGCACGTAAAAGCTCGCCGAAGCCAGGCCGCCGAGCCAATGAAAGAAAACACCTAAAGCTGGATTAAGGATCACAGAAACCTCAGCGGCAAATCAGACATGAAAGATCTCTTCCAAGGGCGTGATTGCCTGATCGGGAAGTAAACCCTTCTGCTGAACACTTTGTATTCCTCAAGCCGTTCTGGTTTCACTCGCAACATAAAACAAACGCGCTCCATGAAACTCCCTTCGTGCTTTCGAATGAGAATCGGTTAACGCAGAAACGCTTCGCTGAGGCCGCCGTCCACCGGGATCACGTGCCCTGTTGTACGGGCGCTTTGTTCCCCGGCAAGCCAAAGAATTGCGGCGGCACAGAACTCTGGAGTGATAGGGCGCCTGGTCAAAGTCCGCTGGGCATAAAATTTCGCCAAGCTTTCTCGCAACGTTTCTGTTGAGTCGGATTCCGAGAATGGAATTTTGTATTTTTGGAGCGACTGGATGACTCGATCGCGCGGAAACATAGTGGACCCAGCGACTACCGTGGCGGGAGCAATACCGTTTACTCGCACGGTTGGTCCAAGCTTGACGGCAAGTTCACGAATCAGATGGTCGAGAGCCGCCTTGCTGGTGTCATATGCCTCGCTTCCCTGCTTCGGCACAACCGCGTTGGCCGAACTCGTGAGCACCATGGACCCCGGCAAATTTTGGTCCCGGAATACCCGCTCGACAGCGCAGGCCAACAAATAATTACCTGTGACGTTCACAAGAAACGTTGTAGCCCATTGTGAATCCGAGAGCTGCCCATCCCTTCCGGGAACCGGGTAAATCGCGGCCGTGTTTACAACGATGTCGATCCCGCCAAATTCGAGGATTGTGCTGTTCACTGCGTTGGCGAGACTGGCAGCCGAACCTAGATCGACTGCTACGGCCGAAACGAACTCGATATTTGCGAACGACGCCGCTTGTTCCGCGGCTTTTTTGGCCCCGGGCTCGTCGAAATCGGCGACCATTACATGCGCTCCCTTCCGGGCCAGGAGCAGTGCAGTCTCCCGTCCGATTCCACTTGCGCCACCAACAACCAGGGCGATTTTCCGGCTGAACTCGCTTTCTGCCGGCATGCGTTGCAACTTCGCTTCTTCGAGCGCCCAATACTCAATCCGGAAGACCTCCGACCGCGGAAGGGCGACGTAATTGTGAAAGTGCGAAAAGCCATTCGATTGCTCAGCGCGCCGTGCTTGCGGCAGGGTTTCCGGCGCCTCACCGTCCTCGAGGGCGTTTGCTCCGGCCATCACGTGAATCGCATTGACGAAAAACTCGGTAGTGATCCGCGCCTCCTTTTTGTTCTTGCCGAAGCCGAACAAGCCGATTCCCGGAATGATGACCACCGATGGATTTGCATCGCGAAGTTTCGGAGAGTCTTTCGACGCCCATTGTTCGTAATATTTCTTGTATGCGGTCCGATATTCGACGACTTTGTGCTCGAGGCTCGCCTTTAGCGCGGCGAGGTCTCGCGCAGAGGCGTCCCAGCTCACGAAGAGAGGGCAGACTCTTGTCCGCAGAAAATGGTCGGGGCAGCTCGTACCCAGAGTGCCGAGCTCCCGCGCCCATGCTGAACCGGCAAAGTTGAGTGCATCCTCGCTATCCGAATAATGAGCGATTACGCGGCGCTCGGATGACAGCAGTCCGCGTAATCTCGGTAGGATTTCAGCTGCGAAGCTCTTGCGATCCGCTCGAGGCGATTGGAGCGAACCGCCAAAAAGCACTCGTTTGACATTTTGGTGCTTGTCGATGAACTCACCCATCTGGTCGATCGTGTGGATGCTATTGAGGTAGCACTCTCGCGGCGTCGCGCCCCAGGTAAAAAGGCCGTGCCCGCCGAGAAGAATTCCATCAATTCCAGGATTGTCTTTCACCGCCTTCTCGATCAGCAGTGCCAACTCAAATCCCGGACGCTGCCACGGAACCCACGCGACTCGTCGGCCATACTCTTTGTTGAACTGCTCGAGCTTACGTTTACCGTTAGCGCTTGCGGCGAGCGCAATAGCCCAATCGGGATGCAGGTGGTCCACGTGAGGGAAGGGAAGGAGAGCATGGAGAGGCGTGTCGATGGATGCGGCAACACGATTCTCTCCAAACGCGGACAACGGGTAATAGCCGACCATTTCGTCTTCATGTTCTCCGCCGCGATACAGATCCTTAAGCTGCTCCAACCGATCCTGATACAACAGCGCAAACCCCGTTTCGGTTATCGAACCGAGGTCTCCTCCGCTGCCTTTCACTGCCAGGACAATCGTGGGTTTGCGGGTGAAAGGATCGGGTAGCTCAATCTTCGAACTGGTATTCCCGCCGCCAAAGTTTGTGATTCGCAGATCGGCGCCAAGCAAGTTCGAACGATAGCGTAGTAGCGCCAACGGATTGTCGCGCAGTTTCTCGGCCGAGTTCTCATCCCATAAGTCACGCAAGTAGGTTGTCTTTCGAATCTCAGGCATACACCGCCTCACAATAATGTTCGAATCGTTCCGCTTGCCGATTCCATTTTTCAGGATCAACCGGTGCGAATGTCTCGGCAGGATAAGAACGATCGATGATGTCGCGGACCTGCTGCAAGGAGTCAACGGCTCCGGTGGCCAACATTTGCACCGCAATATTGCCCAGCGCTGTAGCCTCCGCCGGACCCGCTAATACGGTTCTGCCCGTCGCGTCAGCTGTGAATTGGTTCAGCAGGCGGTTCCTGGAGCCTCCGCCGATCACGCGAATGCGGTCCATTCGCTTTCCCTTGAGCCGTTCGAGGCTCGAAAGTACGACGCGATATTTTAGTGCCAAACTCTCGAGCACCGCTCGAGCGAAACCGGCGGGTGATTTTGGGAGCGGCTGGTGAGTCCGCGTGCAGAATTGCGTAATCGCCGCGGGCATGTCTTTCGCCCTCAGGAACGATTCATGGTCCGGGTCGATCAGGCAATGGAAGGCCTCCTCACGCGCCGCTTGTTCGATCAATTCCACATTATCGGAACATTTCCCTTCGCTAGCCCAGGTTTGCTGACAACACTGCAATATCCATAGTCCCATTACGTTTTTTAATAGCCGAGTCGTCCCGTTCACTCCGCCCTCGTTGGAAAAGTTCATGCGCAAAGCTTCGTCGGTAATCAGGGGCTGGTCGATCTCGGTTCCGACTAGCGACCACGTGCCCGAGCTGAGAAACACAGTTCCTTCGCGCGCAGAAATTGCCGCGACCGCAGATCCCGTGTCATGCGTAGCGGGCGCGATCACGGCCGTGCCCGCCAGCGCACTGTGGCCTCCGATGTTTGGCAGCAACTGTCCCAATAGTGTACCGGGCTCGACAATCTTGCTCCATAAGTGCCCGGGCAGCGCAAGCCGGTCGATTAATTCAGTTGCCCAGGTCCGTGTAATGGGATTCACGAGTTGCGTGGTCGTAGCATTGGTGAATTCGCAGACGGCATTTCCGGTCAGCCAATAATGGAACAGGTCTGGAATCGTTATCAGCTTTTGTGCGGCCTTCAGGAGCTCCGGCGTTTCTCGTAGGGCGGCAAATAATTGATACAAGGTGTTGATGGCCAGAAACTGAACCCCTGTGACCCGATATATTTCCTCTCTCGGGAACTTCTTAAAAACCTCATCCATCACACCGGCAGCCCTCTGGTCACGGTAATGATAAGGATTTTGAAGCAGTTCGCCTTTTTCTCCCAGCAGCGCGTAATCGACTCCCCACGCGTCCACTCCAATTCCTGCCAGCGGCGTGTCGTGGAGAGACGATAAAGTCTTGCGAATCTCATGCCAAAGCCGCGCCACGTCCCAGTGCAGGCTGCCGCCATATTCGACAGGTTCATTCTTGAATCGATGGACCTGGCGAGTCGTCAGCCCTCCCGCATTGAGCTGGCCAAGAATGGCGCGCCCGCTTTCGGCTCCAAGATCGAACGCAAGATATGGCCTGGGGGAATTGCTGTCAGGCATACGAGGACACACTTGCAGAGTTCCTGGTCGCTCGTTCGCGAGTGATGCGTTCGAGGTATCCACTTTGGCGGAACGCATCCAGAGGGTCTGTAGGCAGCCCCCGCGATCTCCGCCATTCGAGAATGGCCGATCGAACGTCGGTGGCAAAGGCGTCTTGCAGTAGAGATTCCGCGATTAGGAGGTCGCAACTCTCCTGTGCTCGAACGAGCGCCGCGTAATCAACCAGCGCTGCTTTTGCATATAGTTCCTGAGCCATCTTCACCGTTTGAAGCATCGCCTCGATCTTGCCCTTCAGGTTATGGCTCTGATCGACCATATAGGCGATGTCCGCCTGCTTGCCCGCTTCCCATTCGTAGAACAGGATTTCATGGAAAATGCGAAAGACCTGATACGGATCGATAGAGCCGAGCGTCAGATCATCATCGGCGTAACGGCGATCATTGAAATGGAAGCCCCCCAGCATTTCTTCGGAGAGCAGCCAGGCAACAATTTGTTCAATATTTTGCGCGGCATAATGGTGGCCGGTGTCCACCAGGACTTTTGCCTGCGGCCCGGCTTTCGCCGCAAGGTGCATGGCCATTCCCCAATCAGCAACATCGGTGTGGTAGAAGGCAGGTTCGAAGGGCTTGTATTCGATCAGTAGTCGTTGCCCTGGAGCGAGGTCCGCGTGCACTTGCTGGAGCAATTGCTCGAAGTGTTCCTTGCGCCGCCGGATATTCGCGGTGCCGGGATAATTTGAACCATCTGCGAACCACAGCGAAATGTCCCGGCTTCGCAAACGCCGCGCGATCTCAATGCTATCCCGGGTGTGTTCGAACGCGCGCCTTCTGGAAGCAGGATCGGGGTTGCCGAAGGATCCATACTTGTAGTCCTGATCCTGAAAAAGGTTCGGGTTGATCGAACCGGCTTGCACGCCATATCGTTCGGAAAACTGCTGGACCTCGTCAACGCTAGCGACGCCATTTGGAAAATCCCATAACACATGCAGCGCGATGGTCGGACACACTCCGGTCAGCAAGTGAACCTGGCCGGCATCGCTGAATTTCTCTTCCGTGCTGGTAGCTGCCGCCGCCTGAATGAACTTTCCAAAGCGCGTCCCGGTGTTGGCGAAACCCCACGAAGGAAGTTCGATGCGGAGTTTGTTCAATGCCTGCGCGATTTTTTCGGGTGTGGATGCGTTCATGGCAAACCCTCGGCCTGACCTCAGAGAGTACACAGCGGACGGACCGAAGGTCACGCGTTATTTATGCGCTAGTCGTACGCAATCTAGCCTGAAACTAGCTGACCGCGATAGAGACTACGCTGCGGTCTCGAGGGTCTTCGCAAAATCCAGAATCGTGCGGACCACAACCTCGTCGCCGATCGTCGTATTGATCATCGTGTGATAAGCGGCGCGGTTTGGCCACTCCACGTGGAAATACCTCTGGATGAAATCAGCGCGCTCCTGGTCCACGGTATCCACGAGCTGCTCGGCTTCGCTCTCACTCTTACCGCGAGCCAACAGGCGACGAATTTTGTCTTCTCGAGGGGCGTAAAGGAACACGCGCAGTGTGTCCACGCGATTCCTCAGAAAATGCTGCGCGCCCCTGCCGACGATGACGGAGTTTCCTGATTTTGCCGCGTTCTCCACAACTCGTTGTGTGAGTTTCAAGATGCTTTCGCTGTCAACGACCTTAAGCTTGTGCGCGTTGAGGCTTCCTTCATAACTCCCGCGCAAAAAGGATTTGAATAGCCGGTAGTAAAGCGGATCGGTTCGTTCCTCGCGAACTTCGACGACAGCCTTGGGACATTCAG
>Ga0210390_10002685_pt1 | contig 15591 bp, 11 predicted proteins | sample IncBWH11OmetaG_FD_161050 | JGI IMG/M metagenome (GOLD analysis project Ga0210390, IMG submission 161050) | Forest soil microbial communities from Barre Woods Harvard Forest LTER site, Petersham, Massachusetts, United States - Inc-BW-H-11-O ... | reverse complement strand
AGATGACGTCCACCGCCGGGCGATAGTCATCGGCGACAGGAACAGGCACAGCTGGCGCAAGATTTTGTTCTGCTACGGCGTTCATCCCGGAGATTGCGCTTCCGGCGACGACAACCCGGGTCGTAACCAGCCGCTTGCTTCCAATTTCTTCGAGCAAATTGCGCTCGTACTCCTGCACCCGCCTGTTGCTCGAAAGAAAACATACGAACAACGTCTTCTCGTCCAAGGCTGCCATGGGACCATGACGCAAGCCCAACGCCGATTCTGACATAGTGACGACCTTGCCCGCGGTCAACTCCAGCAGCTTGAGAGCAGATTCCATAGCCACAGCTCGCAGCGGCCCAGACCCGACAAAACAAGCTTTTGTGTACGGCCCTCGTGCCAGTTCAGCGGCGGAATCAGCGGCAATCGGTAGAAAACTCTGTCCAGCGCGAATCAGTTGTGGCAGAACGTGCTCATATCTTTCGATGTCCCCGTAGTGAGCCAGGCATTGACCGAAGATCACCATGTTGGAGAAAGAACTGGTCATGGCCAATCCGCGGTCGTTCACGGCATCGTCCAAACAGATGCTCAAGACTTGCGGATTACCCACGCTGGCGCGGATCATTCGCCCGTTCGCATTGCAAGAAATTACAAGGTGGTAAATGTCGGGTCGGCGCTTATAAGCCCTCTCCAGGACCGAAACGCCTTCAGGGCTGTCGCCCGATCGGGAAAACGAAATCCAAAGGTACTTCCTTCCGGGAGCGCACAGCTCGTCCATGTGCGTCAGGAGGTCGGTACTTGGGACCGCGACTGCATCGCACAGCCACGTTTTTCGAAACAGATAAGCGAGGGACTTCCCAATATAGTCGGAGGTTCCGGCGCCGACGAGGAAAACCGTTGGCCTGACACGGGGGTCCACCGCCAAGCCCGCGGACGCCAGAAACTCCCCGATCTCCGCGCGCCTCCTTTTGAAGAGGTCGAATGTGGACTGCCATGTGTCGGGCTGCTGGGCGATTTCCGCGGGCGTATGAATCAGCCCGCGAGTCTTCTTCTCGCTCTCCGGCAGGTCCAACAATTGAGAAAGGGCATTCACCTTCAGGCGCTCCGCGATTCGATCCGAGATGTCTCAATCAACCTGTAAACGGTTTTCAATATCACGGTTCGAATTATCGAAACCACTCAATCTTTCGTATACTTGCGTTTATTAACTGTTACTTTCGTTTCACCGACCTGTCAAGTGTAAAATACAAAGACTCTCGAGCGAGCCCGTGCTGAACGAAGAACGACGTCGACTGATCGTTGAGATATTGAATCGCGAGGGGCGCGTGCTGGTCGGCGCCCTGGCCAAGCATTTCCGGACTTCCCAGGTCACCATTCGAAAAGATCTGGACATTCTCCAGGCGCATGGCCGTATCCATCGCACCCACGGCGGCGCCTTGCCCGCGCGGGCAAGTGCGCTGGAAGATCCCACTTTGCGGGAAAAAGAAAAGCTGCACCGCAAGGAAAAATTGCAAATCGCGGCCGCCGCTGCCCGCATGGTTAGGGAAGGCCAGGTGATAATTCTTGATTCCGGAACAACAACCACTGCAATTGCCCGGGCTCTGCGCGAATTCCAGAACCTGACCATTATCACGAACGCGGTCAACATCGCGGCGGAGCTTTCTGGCTCTGCACTCGAGGTCATTCTGACGGGCGGCACTTTGAGAAAGAATTCGTTTTCGCTGGTGGGGCCCATCGCGGAAGAAACACTGCGGCGCCTGAACGCTGACATTCTTTTTCTGGGAGTCGATGGCTTCGATGTGCACTACGGGCTGAGCACGCCAAACTTGCTCGAGGCCAAAGTTAACCGGGCCATGATGGACGTTGCCCGAATTGTGGTCGCGGCGTGTGACTCCAGCAAGTTCGGGCGGCGTAGCCTGTCTTCGATAGCGCCGCTCTCCGCGGTACATCATTTAATTACCGATGGAGGCATTCCCAAGGGCGACCTCGCGGCATTAAAGAAAACAGGAATCCAGATCACCATCGTTTAATGCCCGCGGTGAATTTATTTGTGGGCACCTATTCCACGAAACTGTCCGAAAACGCGCTCGGCATTTTCGTGGTAGACCTTTTCCAAAACATCGTCTGGCAGTTCCATCCCGTAAATCTTCCAGCGACCCTGCCCCGGATACCCCCAATAGTCGAAGTATTCGTCCCCCGTTTCCAGCCAACGAAAATGGTTACGATACATGGCTTCGTCCATGCCATTATCGGTTCCGAACATGATACGGTCCTGATACTTGAGGAAGAACTCGCGCGCGCGCCGAGGCTGGCGGCCCAGTTCGGCTTCGCGCGCGCCGAATTCGACCATCACATTGGGAAGCGTATCCAGCAAGTGAGAAACGTAGTCGAGGTTTTCCGGCCAGTTCGCGACGTGAAGCGCGATAAACGTCGTGTGCGGATGCTTGGCAAACATGCGATCGCGCGCGGCCAGGATTGACTCCTTGCTGGGAAACTGTGAGCCATAAAAGCTCCAGTCGGGATGTTCGATCAACTCCTCGTACCGCTCATTCGTGTTGTCCACCGGGTGAAAAAACGCTTCGGGATCGGTAACGTGAATGGAAACCGGGATTCCAAGCCGTCCGCATTCTTCCCAGACGGGATCGAGGCGCGGATCATCCACCGCGACCAGCTTTCCCGATTTGTCGCGCACACTCAGGCCAAGATCCTTCAATTGTTTCAGGCCACGAGCGCCTCGCGCGACCGCGTCGTCGAGCTGCTCCACCATTTCCTGTCCGAAGTTAGGATCGTCAACCTTGCTCCAGTCGATTTGCGAGAAAACCATGAATCGTCCAGGGTAAGGCTTGACCATCTCATCGATCACCCGTTGCAGTTTGTCACCCCACATGCCGGTCAGAATCACCACTGTTTTCACGTTGGTGTTATTCATGATCTCGATCACCCGCTCAGGTGGCATGTGCTCATCGATTCCCATGGCATCGTTGACGTGATTGTGAACGTCGATCACGTAGTACTTGGCGCGGTCGATGTTGTGCACCGGAGCGTGCAACATCGGGACAGGTTGAAAGTCCTTCAGCAAAAGCGTCTTTTTCTGCTCCGCATTGACGGCGGACTTGTAGCCGATCTGCCCTTGGGACTGGTCCTGTTGTTCGCTGGCCTTCTGCGCGGCCGACCACACTGACGCGCTCAATAACAAGGAACAAACGATACTCACTCTGATCGACATCAGTTCAGCCCTCATTCAATATGTATTCGCCCCTTGACAATGCCAACCAAACGAAAGTAAAAGTAATTGATCGAAATATATCGCAAAGAGCGTCTTTGTCCAAACAGGCTGCAGAAAAACTTGTGATTCGTATCGGAGTATGCCTTCAGGCATGCTGCACGTCGGCGAAAATTGGTTCGGCTCTAGCCCCTGGGTTCGATGCCCTCACCAAAAGGACGATGGAACTTCGACCACACATGATCGATGGTACGCTGCGATGATGAGATGCGCGCGGGCCATCGCTCTAGCGTTTTGTGTTTTACTCGGTCTTGTACTGCCTGGATGGAACTCACGCCAAATCGATTCAAGCCAAAAACCGATCCCGCCAGCTGTTGACAGTTCTGCGACTGATCTACAGATCCAAAGCTCAGTCTTGCGCATCGAATTCGACCGCAATCTACACAGCCGGATCGTCGCGCTATTGGACCCGAGCCCGAAACCCATGATTCCGTTTTCCGCATCCGAAACGGTCACCGGCGTCGGCCGCACGTGGACTGACTTTGCTCTAACCTCGTCTCACCGCGACACCGTGACTGACGCTTTTGGTGCGGGTGAGCGACTGTCGTTGACTGGCCAGTCCGGAGATTTGCGCAAGAGCATCTCTGTCACAATCTATGCCGACTTCCCTTCCCTCGCCATCTTTGAGGTTGAGTATTCGAACACCGGCACGGCTCCGCTGAGCATTCGTAGCTGGACCAATAATCAATATTCGCTCATTTCACTTCCCACCGCGCGAGGGCCTGCGTTCTGGTCCTATCAGAGTGGCTCGTACGAGAAGCGTCCCAATTGGGTTCTTCCCTTGCGACCCGGCTTCCGGCAGGAAAATTATCTTGGCATGAATGCCAGTGACTACGGTGGAGGCACTCCCATTGTCGACGTATGGCGCCAAGACATTGGTCTCGCAGTAGGCCATGTCGAGCCCGGACCGCGCCTTATATCACTTCCCGTTTCCATGCCGGATGCGCGTCATGCGCACGTGGCCGTCCGCTCGAATAAGGAGCGAACGCTCGAGCCTAAAGAGAGCTTCCATACTCTTCGCACATTTGTCTCGGTGCATCAGGGGGACTACTTTCGCACGCTCACGGAATACCGCCGCCTCATGATGCGGCAGGGATTTCAAATGGCCTCTGCGCCCGACAGCGCGTTTGGCCCGATCTGGTGTGCCTGGGGTTATGGCCGCTCGGTAAAGCTCAAGCAGGTGTACGACACGCTTCCGACCGTCAAGAAAATGGGTTTCTCCTGGGTTACCTTGGACGATGGTTGGCAAAACAACTATGGCGATTGGGCCGTCGACCCCAAGAAGTTCCCGCATGGCGATGCTGACATGAAAGCCCTGGTCGATCGTATCCATGCAGAGGGATTCAAAGCTCAACTTTGGTGGTCACCGCTGAGCGCTGTGCCGGATTCGCAGCTACTCAAAGAGCATCCCGACTTCCTTCTGCTGAATGAGGATGGATCGAAGCGGAAAATTTCCTGGTGGAACTCGTTCTATCTTTGTCCGGCCGACCGGGCAGTTGTGGAATATCACAAAGCATTGGTGCGGAAGATTCTCGTCGAGTGGGGATTCGACGGGCTGAAGCTAGATGGCCAGCACATGAACGCCGTCCCTCCCTGCTACAATCCCGCGCACCACCACAAACGTCCGGAAGATTCGGTTGAAGCCCTGCCGGATTTCTTCCGAGAGATTTATGAAACAGCCCGCAGCGTGAAACCGGATGCTTTGGTAGAGTTTTGTCCTTGCGGTACGGCTTACTCGTTTTTCACCATGCCACACTTCAATATGTCGGTTGCGTCCGATCCCGAGAGTTCGTTTCAGATTCGCTCCAAAGGCAAAACTTTGAAAGCTCTCATGGGCGATAACGTCCCTTACTTTGGCGACCACGTCGAATTGAGTGATGGAGCGATTGACTTCGCTTCCACTGTGGGAGTTGGCGGAGTTGTGGGTACCCAGTTCGTACTCCCGGATCTGGTCAAGAAGCACAGCACATCCGACCTGACACCAGAGCGCGAGAAGATCTTTGAGAAATGGCTCCAGATTTATAAAGAAAAAATGCTTTCGCGAGGAGAGTATCTCGGAGACCTTTACGATATCGGCTTTGATCGCCCCGAGGCTCACGTTATCCGCAAAGACAAAGAAATGTACTATGCGTTCTTCGCCCGCCACTGGAGCGGCCCGATCGAGTTGCGCGGGCTCCAGGACCGCACCTATCACATCGTGGATTATGTGAACAACAAAGACTTCGGAAGCGTCCACGGCCCCAAAGCCACAATTTCTGCTGAATTCAACAAGCACCTCCTCATTGAGGCTCAGCCCGAGTAGATCGCCGACTGTGGAACTACAGCCCAAAAACGCGAGCGAGCAATTACAGGAAATCATCGGTCGCAATCGCCACAGCGAAAAAGTGGGTGTGTACGCCGTCTGCTCCGCTCACCCCAGCGTCATCGCAGCAGCCGTCCAGCAGGCCATCGAAGATGAATCAGTTCTACACGTCGAATCGACTTCGAGTCAGGTGAATCAATCGGGCGGCTACACCGGACAAACTCCGTCTCAGTTCGCTGCGTTTATCCAATCCGTAGCGCAGCAGGCTAGACTTCCACAGCAACGAGTGTTGCTAGGTGGAGACCATCTTGGTCCGTACCCGTGGCGAGAACAGCCTGCGGCCGTGGCGATGAGCAACGCGTGTGAACTGGTTCGCGCGTGCGTGCTCGCCGGATACGACAAGATCCACCTCGATGCAAGCATGGCGTGCGCCGATGACGGCAAGAGCGGTCCGAATGAAAGTACTATCGCGCAGCGAGCTGCCATCCTATGCCACGCCGCGGAAAGCGCATTCGAACATCTGCCTCGCCGTTCTTCGCCTCTTCTGTACGTCATCGGCACTGAGGTTCCCGCACCAGGCGGAGAATCACTCGCGGGAAATCCACCGATAGTGTCCCCGGCCGATCAGGTCGCTCGAACCTTGGAACTTTTCCGCGCCGCCTTCGCTGAGCAAGGCGTGACTTCTGCGTGGGAAAGGGTGATTGGCTTGGTCGTGCAACCCGGAGTCGAGTTTGGGGAAAACGTGATCTTCGATTATGACCGCGGGAAAGCCCGCGCACTCTCATCTGCTTTGCCGGACAACCCAGCTCTCGTTTATGAAGCCCACTCCACGGACTATCAGAAGCCAGAGGCTCTAGCGCAAATGGTAGAAGATCATTTCGCGATCCTGAAAGTAGGGCCGCAGCTGACGTTCGCTTTCCGCGAGGCGGTCTTTGCATTGACCGCAATCGAGCGGGAATCGTTGGGGCGTCGCGAGGGAGTGCGCCTCTCACAAGTCCGGGAAGCGCTTGAAACCGCGATGTTGCGCAATCCGGCCTATTGGCGTTCGTACTATCGAGGCACTGAAGACGAGCTTCGTCTGGCCCGCATGTACAGCTACAGTGACCGTTGCCGATACTACTGGGGCGATGCCGCTGTTCAGAAAGAACTGGCCCAACTTCGTGCCAACCTTGACGCTTCTCCCCCGCCTCTCACGCTGGTGAGCCAATACCTGCCAATGCAGTACGAAGCGATCCGTTCCGGTAGCCTCGAAGCGAATGCCGAAGACATGATCCAGGAGCATATTCGAGCTGTCCTGCGCGTCTACGCCGCGGCTTGTGGAAACGTGGGGCAAAAACTACGGCAGGCCAAACGCATACAATGAACTGCCCGCAGCGATAGCCACGTATTGTTTTCCATCGATCGCGAACGCCATTGGGGAGGCGTAGACTGCCCCGCCCATCTGAAAGTGCCAGAGCGGCTTCCCCGACGCCGCATCCAGTGCGATGAAATTCCCTTCCGCGTCGCCGGTGAACAAGACTCCCCCAGCAGTCGAAAGCACGCCCGACCATGTGGGCGAGAGGTGACGAAACTCCCACTTTACTGCACCACTTGCGGGATCGATGGCGCGCAGCGCGCCCCAGTACGGCTCGGCTTTATCGGAGGGAAAATAGGCGCTGCCGTAATAAGCATGGCCCACGTCGTAGGGCTGTGGCGCTGTGCTAAAGATGTCGCACTGCTCTCGCGCGGTCACATAAAAGAGATCGGTTCGCGAATCGAAGCTCGGTGACATCCAGTTCGTCGCGCCCAAGGCTCCTGGGCAAACTGTTCGTCCCTCGGGCGTTGGCGAGCTTTGGTCGTTCGCAGCGGGGCGACCTTCCGCATCTTTGCTGTCGGTCCATGTGGTTCGACTATAGGCATTGGCTGAGATCAGCTTGCCCGTCGCGCGATCGAGCACATAGAAAAAGCCGTTACGGTTGGCCTGCGCGATCAGGTGTTTGTCACCGGAATCGATCATGATCGGAACCTGGGTCGCGTCCCAATCATGTTCGTCATGCTTGGTGAACTGAAAATACCAGTTCAGTTTTCCGGTATCGGCGTCGAGAGCCAGAAGAGAATTGCTATAAAGGTTGTCGCCGGCGCGTCCTTCACCACGATTGGACGGCGAAGGATTTCCGGTCGGCCAAAAGAGTTGGTTCGTTCCCGGATCATAAACACCCGTGTTCCACGCGGGCGCACCGCCGATCTTCCATGAATCGCCTTCCCAAGTTTCGTGGCCCGGCTCGCCCGGACCTGGGACGGTGTAGAAGCGCCACTTCCGCTGCCCGGTTTCCGCATCGTAGGCATCGATGAAACCGCGAATCCCGTATTCGCCGCCTGACACACCGAGGATCACCTCGTTCTTTACCGCCAGCGGCGACAAGGTGAAGCTGTATCCTTCTTTGTAATCGACTGCAACAACATCCCACACGACGTTTCCAGTTTTGGCATCTAGCGCGATGACGTGGGCGTCGAGCGTGCCGAGAAATACTTTGTCACCCAGAATGGCGAGCCCGCGATTCACGCGGCCACAACATGGCCGAATATCAGAGGGCAGTGGATGCTGAAACAGCCAGATTGGCCTGCCCGTGCGGGCATCGAGTGCAAAGGCGCGATCGTCCTGTCCGGTGGCGTACAGGATTCCGTCCACGACCAGCGGCGTCGTCTCAAACTTTCCAGTAGCGGCAGTCTGGTAGACCCACTTTGCGGTCAGTGAATGTACATTCGCCTTGTTCACTTGATCCAATGTACTGAACCGATGGCCTGCGTAGTCGCCTGAGTAGGTGAGCCAGTTCTGCGGTTCATTGGAAGCATTGAGCAGCCGCTCGAATGTGACTTGCGCCCGCATCTCGCCAACCAAGACGCAGCAGACGAGCAGCAGTGTGCAAATCCCGGGCAGCTTGTTCATTGTCGCCGCGCTCATTTCGTACCCACGCTGAGCAGGTAGGCGATGATGTCGTTCAAATCCTGATCGCTCAAAATGGTCGGGTTATAGACGGGCATCAGGGAGTCGCGGCTCTTGTGCATCGAACGCAGTTTGTCTTTTTCGAATAGATGAATGTGTTCGGCTGTGTCCATCATTTGCAGGCTGAACTGGTCCTCATTCAGAATAACGCCCTTGATCTCGTGCCCATCCGGAGTCACGACCGTGACGGTTTCATATTCCTGCGCAAACTCTTTGGTCGACTCCGTGAGCCCCCAAGCCAGCCGCTTGCTGGGAGTGCGAACGGACTCGACCAGCGACTCAACGGTTCGCGCCGTGCCCACCGTGGTCAAATCCGGGCCGAGGCGTCCTCCCTTGCCTTCCACCATATGACATGAGGAGCAGTTGGCGTCACCGTAAAAGAGCTCTTGGCCGTGGGCAGCATTGCCGACCGGCTTCGTCGGCGCCTGAACCTGAACGCTTCTCAGATACGCAATGATCTGCCAAATCTCATCGTCGGTCATGCCGACGCCTTGACCGTTGGTTCCGTTGGCGGGCATCACCGTGCCGGGGATTCCCTGGCTGATGTTCTGAAACAGATCGGCGTCGGAGTCGCCGTGACGTTTGTGGGCGCGGGTGAGGTCGGGGCCGCGGCCACCACCGCGTGCGCCGAGGCCGTGGCAGAAAGCGCAGTTTATGCGGAATTCGAATTCACCCGCTTTGGCGGCTTTGGGATCCGCTGCCAATGGATTGTGGGTTTCTTCGGCTTGAGTCGAGCAGGTCAAAAATGCTGCCAGTGCGAGCGCTCCTAGCATGGCAAACTGAATGGCGGTGCGAGCGCCGATCAGAGATTTTCCCTGAACCGACCTTATCGGCGTTACCATTCTTGAGTTTCCGAGGTCACGAGATTGCGCGAATGATAGCACGTGGCGTTGGCTCGGATTTCCCACAATGGGACCGAGTTTACTGTTTAGTACCGGGTACCCCCCTCCCCCTTTTCTTTGCAAAATCCAGAAAACAAGGGACTTAAAATATGACTATGTGCTAGATCTTTGAGTTTTAAGGAGTTACACGCAAAATCTAGACAACATGGGAGTTACGGGCGAAACAGTCCCAATCTGGAACCGAGTCTCAGATGCTCGGGCCGCGGTTGGGTTCGATTGTCAAAGAGCGGCGATTATCTCGCAGAAAACCTTATCAAGTTAAGGTTATCTTAGTTGAAAGACGCGGTCAAGGCTAAAAACCGGCACACTCCGTCACGACGGGGAGGAACGAGTGAAGCTCGCAGTCCTGCCCGGGAACTGACGTCATGCCGTATGCCTAAGAAACACTAAACGAGACTACGGCGCAGGTGCGGGCCGGACCAGTTCCATATCAATTGTTATCGACACATCGTCGCCAACCGCGGCGCCAGCTCCATTCACTCCGAAGTCTTTGCGATTGACCGTGGTCGAGGCCGAAGCTCCCATGTGGAGGTTGCCTTTCGGGTCTTTGATTGGCGCGGTGGGGCCGTCGACGTCGAGGACGACTTCCTTAGTCACGCCGTGAATCGTGAGATCTCCCACGACTTTTAGTTTTCCGGTTCCCGCTAACTCTACACGCTTGGATTTGAATGTGAGCGTGGGATACTTGGCCACATCAAAGAAATTAGGACTTCGCAAATCGTTGTCCCGCATCTCAACCCGCGTGTCGACGGAATTGGCATCGATGGTCGCATCGATCGTGGTCTTCGCCGGGTCGGAAGGGTCATATTGAACCGAACCGCTGACTCTGGTGAACGCGCCGCGAACCGTGGAAATTCCCAGGTGGCGCACGGAGAACTGAGCAGCGGTGTGGTTGGGATCAATGTTCCAGGTTTGCAAGTTTGAAGTTTGCATCTGGGCAGCTGCGGGAAGGATCAGAATCAAGGACAAGACAACAATAAAAACACGCATGTGCGATTTTCTCCTCAGAATTAGATGTGGCGTGTAGATCGCAGGCTCTTTCTTATGTTGCTTACGGTTGCAGATTAAACGAGCCCTTCAGCTTGATGTCACGCGAAGAAGATCCAACCAGAACATCGAACTGGCCAGGCTCTGCTACCCAGTCCTTCTTCGCGGCGCTGTAGAACGCCATTGCGCCGCGGTCAAGCGTGAAATGGATATCTTTTGTTTCTCCCGGGGCCAGATCAACTCGGCGAAAGCCTTTCAGTTCCTGCGTAGGGCGATCCACGCTGGAGTGTCCGTCATGCACGTAGAGCTCGACCACTTCCGCTCCTGAGCGTGATCCGCCATTGTGAACCCGAAGGCTCACTTCCACAGGCTCGCCGGACGCTACGTGGTCCGGCGAGACCTTGAGATCGCTGTAATCGAACTTGGTGTAGGAAAGACCATATCCGAAGGGAAAAAGAGGCTCTACCTTGTGCTTGCCGAAATATCTGTAGCCTACATAAATCCCTTCCGCATATTCGACCTGGAGGTTCTCGCCGGGATAGTGGCCGTAAGCCGGAGAATCTTTCCACTCCTTCACGAAAGAGACAGGAAGTTTTCCTGAAGGATTTGCATCGCCGAACAAAATATCAGCGATCGCGTTTCCGCCTTCCTGTCCGCCATACCACAAGTCCAGAATGGCGGGAACATTCGCGATCCACCTGCTCATAACGACCGGACCGCCGGCGTTGATCACGACGACAGCATTCTTATTGACCTTGGACACGGCCTCAATGAGGTCGTCCTGCCCGGCAGGCAAATCGAGCGACTTGATATCGAAGCCTTCCGACTCGAGCTTCGCCGATCTGCCTACGACGATGACTGCAGCATCCGCTTTCGCCGCGGCGTTGACGGCTTCATTTCTGAGTTGCTCTCGCGCCTCCGGTGTATCTTTGCCGGGATCCTCGCCTTCCATGGAAACGCCCAGTGCATAGCTCACTTGCATGCGCTGCCCGGCTCGATCCTGAATACCCTTCAGCGGAGTTATGGAATATTTGGGAGTGACCAGTGAACTGCCGCCCCCACCGGTTCTGGCTACCGCAGCACTCGGCCCTATGACAACGACTGAGTGAATCTTCGCCGGATCGAGCGGGAGTACATCGTTTATGTTCTTGAGGAGGACGATACTCTCGGTGGAGGCTTTCCGCGCCAAGGCCCGTTGCTCGGGAGTATCGATTTCGCCGGTTGCGGTGTGCGGCTTGTCGAATTGGCCGCTGATGAACATCACGCGTAACATGCGGCCTACGTTGTCATCAATCGTCGCCGTGGATATTTTGCCGGACGATATTTCCGGCAGCACCTTCTCAGGCACCAGCCAGCCAGCGCCGTTACCGGACGCTTGTGTTTTCGGCTTTGCCAGCCACTCTTTCATGGGTTCACCGCCGGGCATCTCCAGATCCATCCCAGCATTCACCGTTCCGGCTGTGCTGTAGGTGCTGCCCCAGTCGGAGACTACGAATCCCTTGAAGGCCCACCCTTTTTGAAGAGTGTCTTTGAGTAAGGCAGGGTTCTCGGCACAGTACACTCCGTTGAGCTTGTTGTAGGCCGACATCACAGACCAGACGCCAGCTTCCTGAACCGCGGCTTTGAAGGCGGGGAAATAAATTTCTTGCAATGCCCGCTCGTCAACTTCGGCATTGATGCGATGCCGTTCGAACTCCTCATTGTTCGCGGCAAAGTGTTTGACAGTCGCGATGACACCCTCGCTCTGAACCCCTTTGATGTAAGCCACCGCCATGCGGGTGGCGAGATAGGGATCCTCGCCGTAGCCCTCGAAGTTTCTTCCCCAGAGAGGAGTGCGGTTGATGTTCACGGTTGGGCCCAGAATCATGTCGCGGCCTAAGGCTTTCACTTCCTGGCCGATTGCTTGACCTTCGCTTTGCGACAATTCCGTATCCCATGTAGCGGCCATCGCAATTCCCGCGGGGAATGCGGTTGTAGTGACTTGTTTCCTGGCCACCTCCGCACTGGTTTCAGAGGAAGGCCCGGCCCATGATCTTATACCGAGCGGGCCATCGGCCATTTTGATCGAGGGAATGCCGAGCCGTTGATTGGGGACGCTCTGCATCCAATCGGCTCCACTCAACATGGCAACCTTTTCCTGTAGCGTCATGCGGCCCAGCAAATCTTGAACGCGCTGCTCAACCGTCAGGCTGGGATTCTTGTAGGGTGGTACATCGGAACTGCTGGGCTTTTGGGCAAGGCACACGATCGACGCGAAAAGAATCGACAGCAGACAAGGGAGACGCCTCATGGTTATACCTTCATTGATGGTCTTGAATTCACGGCTAAGTTTATCGTACATGGCATGCATTCGGTGCTGGTGCTGAATGTAGCCCGTCGGCGGGCTCCGACACGCGCGCAGTCTATTGGTGAGGTAGCAAGCAACCCTCGGGTGAGGTTTCGCAACAAAATCACGGGTCGCACAGGTTGTCTTAAAGGTGTTCGATCGCGATTAAACTAACGGAGCATTGATGAAACAAGCGGATAGCCGTAAGGAAGCGCGCAGGTCGCGACCTCATAGTGGACAGCGCAGGCAAGATTCAGGTAAAACAAAAACGGCCAAGATCAGTCCGCAAGGCCTTTTAGGAACGAACCCCAGCCGGGAAAAACAGCTCGCCGCGGAACCGGGATCAAGAAAAATCAGCGCGGGATACGTACGAAAAAGCATCGTGGTTCCGAGTGGAATTGGGACGCGTGGGGTTTATTACCTTGAGCTTTTTGTCGTGAATGGTTCCATGACAATCACGACACACATTTTTCATGGAGAAGAAAAAGCATCATGGCAGGGAGTGAAAAAGTAAAGATGTAGGAAGTTTCGAGGTTGTGCCCTGCTGGAAAAGTCGCCTCACCACCACGCAACCCGCAGCAGCAAAGCAGCACCGGGCAAGCGAAGGATGGTAGGCAAGAGGAAACGCAATGCGTATTGTAAAGTCCATTCGTACTTTGTTGTTCGCCGTTGTAGTGCTGGCAATGTCGGGGGCGTCATTTGCTCAAGTGGGGATCGGGATATCAGTGAATTTCGGCCCGCCTGCTCTCCCTGTCTACGAGCAGCCTCCGTGTCCTGCTGAGGGCTATATCTGGACTCCTGGCTACTGGGCCTACGGCCCGGACGGTTATTACTGGGTGCCGGGTACGTGGGTGCTCGCGCCTCAGCCAGGATTCCTATGGACTCCGGGGTGGTGGGGATGGGGCGGCTCGGCGTTCTTTTTCCACGTCGGTTACTGGGGTCCGCATATCGGGTTCTACGGCGGGATCAACTACGGATTTGGCTATTTCGGGAATGGTTATGAAGGTGGCCGTTGGGACAACGGACACTTCTTTTACAACCGCTCAGTAAACAATATCAATGTCACGAACATTCACAACGTCTACAACACCACCGTGATCAATAACACGACAGTCAACCGCGTCAGCTACAACGGCGGCAACGGTGGAATCACGGCGCGTGCTACGCCTGAGCAAGAAGCGGTAGAGAGGGAGCAACACATTCCGCCGGTAGCTGCTCAGACTCAGCATGAAGAAGCTGCGCGCAACGACCCACAGCAACGGGCATCGGTGAACCAGGGCAGGCCCCCGGTCGCAGCCACTGCGAGACCCGGAGAATTCAAGGGCGCAGGGGCCGTGCCGGCAAGAGAGGCGGGAGCGCCGTATCATCCACCAGCAGGCAACGGGCAAGCTGGTCGTCCGGAGAACAATGTTCCTCGGCCGGGAAATAACGAAGCGGCTGGTCGTCCGGAGAACAACGTTCCTCGACCCGGAGGTAACGAAGCGGCTGGCCATCCGGAGAACAACAATGTTCCTCGGCCGCCCGCTCCATCGCACGCCAAGGATATTCAGCCACACGAACGTCCTGCTCCTCCAAACACGGGAAACCCCAAAACGGATCAGAAATACCAGCAACAGCAGGACAAGCTTTACGCGAAGCAGCAGCAGGACCACCAGAAACTCCAACAGCAGCAGGAGCAGGAGCACCAGAAGGCGGCCCAGCAGCAGGCTAACGAAGCCAGAAACCAGCAGATGGAGCAAAAGCACGCGCAACAAACGCAGCAGATGGAGGCAAAACATACGCAGCAGCAACAGCATCTGCAGCAGAAGCAACAGCCACCGCAACAGCACAGTGAACCCAAGCCTGCAAAGTGAGTCCGCTCGCAAACGGAACGCTTAAAGGCAATCAATAAGGCTGCGGCCGCGCCGGGTGTGATCCATCCCGCGCGGCCCGGCCTCGCTTGAGTAATTCTCTCGCAACGATCAAACTTCGATCGAACTCCACAAATGCCTCCATCGCAAAATCGCGAGCGGGCATGCCTTCTCGGGTACGCTGTGGCCGCATGAGCAGGCTTTGCCTTAGACTCTCTATGCACAAAGTTTCCCGGAGGTTTCTTTGGCCAGTGTTCGCAAGATCGCTCCCGCCCTCAAGAAGCGTGCTGCGCAAATCAAACTAATCCTCATGGATGTGGACGGCACGATGACTGACGGCAGCGTCACGCTGCTCTCGCAAACCGACGGCACCGCACTCGAAATCAAAACCTTTGACGCGCACGACGGCCAGGGGCTCACGCTCGCGCACACCGCCGGTCTCCGGACCGGCTGTATTACGGGTCGCGAAAGTGCTGCGCTACTTCGCCGCGCGAATGAAATGAAAATGGAATTTGTTTACATGAAACAGCCGTTGAAGATGCCGGCGTATGAAGAAATCCTTCACAAGGCGGGGGTCCTCGATTCGGCTGTTGCTTACATCGGCGATGACCTTCCAGATATACCGTTGATGCGCCGAGCGGGCCTTGCGGTTGCCGTGGGCAATGCCGTCCCCGAGGTCAAAGACGCTGCGCACTATACGACGAAATCGCTGGCTGGACACGGTGCAATCCGCGAAGCAATTGAACTCGTTCTTAAATCCAAAGGCATCTGGGAAGCGATGATCGACAAGGCGCGTGCCTGAGACGTTAATTCTTCTTTGACGCTGGATCATTCGCCGGATCGAAGTACCGCGTGTCGGTTGGACCGTAGCCAGAGATTTGCACAATCACGGGAGAATCGTCAGTCCGGGCAAAGTGATTGACGCCGCCCGGCTCCGAATAAACGCTTCCCGGGGACAGCGTCTTCAGCGACTTCT
>Ga0210390_10002683_pt1 | contig 15593 bp, 21 predicted proteins | sample IncBWH11OmetaG_FD_161050 | JGI IMG/M metagenome (GOLD analysis project Ga0210390, IMG submission 161050) | Forest soil microbial communities from Barre Woods Harvard Forest LTER site, Petersham, Massachusetts, United States - Inc-BW-H-11-O ... | reverse complement strand
CGAGCTGTAGCTGTGCGCCTTCGCGCACATGCGCGGTGACTTGCGGCGGGACGGTGAGTGTTGTAGCCATGTCGGTTCCTCCATTTCGCGTTGGAGGCCCCGGGAGACGGGCTTCTGGCAAAGAGGCGCCCAGCTCGTCTTGGTTAGGGTGCCTGTGTGCCGGGCGAGGTTGAAGCATTAACTTTTATCCAGCCGTAGTTACCTTCGGCACCGATGTAATATCCCACTTCATTGCCGATGGAATCCCAGGTGGATTTGTTGGTTTCCGACAAGTTGGTAAATGCCGATAGCCAGCTAGTTAGACAGGCGTTTCGGATCGCACGGTCGCCAGGAAACAGGGCGTCGGCGTGATCTACGATTCTGAGGTCGCGCAGACGGTAGTTGTTTGCCGCGCGATCGGCCATGATTGCTGCGTCGAGGTCGGAGACGCTGAACAGCACGCCGAACCCATACTCGTGCGCGAAGGAGTTCAGCAGGGCGCCGGCTTCTAGTGTCCGGCTTGTGCCGAGGGCGTCGGGTAGATCATCGACTACGAGCAGCTTGGGGCGCACGGTGATCGCGCGTGCGAGGCCGACGAGCACCCGCTTCCGGCTCGATAGGGCCTGCGGGCGCCTGTGCGCGACGCAGGCGACGTCGACGCGCTCAAGTCCCAGCACTGGCCGACCACGGCGACGGTCCGCTTGACGCCTACGTCGAGCGACACGTCCTCCAAGATAGGTCCGGCACGCCCGCTGTGCCGATACCCCGCACTACATAAGACCAAATGCCGCGATCAATTCAATCGTACTATGACAAGAGTCAGAGACGCATCTCGCGTTCGCATCCGAGACTCGCTAGTTTTGCGCGGCGTAACGATTCCGAATGGAGGTACATCGCTGTGAAGATCACGCGAACAAGAATCAGCATTGCGCTCGGGCTAGCGTTGTGTGCGGTTGGCGTGGCATCGCTTGGCGATGCGTCTGCGACCCCGTCGTCAACCACTACCGAAGCCGCCACGATCGCTAAAGAAGTCCGCAACCTAGGACCCGCCAGCAGCACCGAACTAACGAACGCCTACGCGAAGGCGACCGGCGTGGCCACGCAGGCCGGCGAACCATCGCCGAGCCATATGGAAACAACCGTGACGACAATGGGTCGGGCACTGACGCTTGGAGGAGCCGTCACCACCTCTAGCGCCGTGATTGATCCGCGCACGAACGAACCGTGGATGGAAAGCGCCGTCGATGTGGTCACCATGCAAGGCCATTTTACGCTTGTCAACGTACCCCTGAAAGAGGGCGCGCCGGCGCCTAGTGGTACGTCGCTGATGGTGACGATCGACCGACAGACCGAACGAGTCATAGGTGTTCAGCTCAGCAACCAGGACTACGACCTGAGCACGCTAGGCACAGCGGTCGTGAAATGGGGCGAATCGTGACGTACTCATCTGACATCAGCCGACAAATACAAGGCGGGAGGCTAAAGCCGATGCGATCCAGACTCATACCGGCCGCGCTTATCGCGCTTACGGCCCTGCTGCTCGTCATACCATCAACAGCCTCGGCAGCCTGGGGTGGTGAAAAACAGTGCTACCAGGGAGCAAATGGCCATTGCTACGCGGTCGATTCCTGGCGTATGACGGGTAGTGAAAAAGTCGAAGGCAGCGAACTCTGGGATGACACCGAACTTATGGATGTCCCTGAATTTGGCTCGGGCGCCTTCGTCGATAATGAGATCTGGCAGGGCTTCGAACCGAAATACTGGTGGGCCGAGGTGGGGCAAACTGCCGGCGGCAACGGATTCTATCTCGAACCGGAAAATGAACGCTACGAACGCAACTGCTGTTCGCTTCATTCCTTCTGGGGCTTTGAAGGGCCTCACGGCTTCCTCGACTACTCCGCACCGTGGACGGTGAACACAAATGTGAATAACGTGTATCAGGTAAACGGCACGGGGCATAACGGCGAGTGGTGCGTCTACTTCGACCAGCTGCAAGCGTGGTGCGAGACCGGCTTCCCCGAATGGTCGAATGACCTAGAAGTAGGAGGAGAGTATTACTCGAATACAAGGCCACAAAACCAGGCACGCGATGGCGTGAATGGATGGTGGGGTGGGGCGTCGCATAACTGGCTAAAGGGCGTGATCACAACAAGCACCACCCAGCTCTGGGCGAAACCAAACGACCTCGGCGACCAGCTAGGCAATATGGAATGGGGCACCTAAAAACGGTTTAGGTCGGAACGTGTGGGGCGCCCTGACGGGTGCCCACACCCGTACCGATGGCTGCGTCTGGTATGATTCCAAGAGTTGGAGCTTTGGTGTAGCTAACGAACGAGGGAGGCAATCATGTCGTCGCTTGCGCTGCTTTTCGCTACGGTCGTAGCATGGCATGGCGAGCCCACAAAGACGTACCCGTTGACGATGCGCGCAGCCAAGGCGGCGATCGTCGCCGCTCATGCTTCGGACGTGACCAGCTGCCACCGTTTGAGCGGCCGCACGGTGTCTTGCAGCGTGATTCGCAATCGCACACACCTGACGGCGCGCGCCACCTTGATCACGACGCGGCCGACGCATGTGCGAGTGGTGTTTACGGGCGGCCACCCAACGCCAGCACTAACACCACGCGGCGGCGAGTAACCTCGCCGGGCCTGTCGGAGCGTCTGTCCCGCGGCCCCGCGTGACAAGGCAGCAGTTGACAGTCACCGGCAGGCACGGCACCATCAATCAAGTAGTCCAAGCGCGTTAGCGGGGTCCGGGCGGCCATCCGAGGATTGTGGTCAATGCAGCAACGCGAAGCGTGGTCGGCACCGGGGAAGGAAGTGTGAAGCTATCGCCGATCTTGAGATGGTCTTCGTGGCGAGAGTCGCCGCCAGCAGGGTACGCGCGACCGTCGCCCCGATTTGGATTTTGATTGATTCCAGCGAACTAGCGCCGATGCTTTCACCGATCGGTTGCGGCAGCGCGATCGCACGGATATGCGCGAGCTGCGCCGTGCTCAAGTGTCGGACGATCAGGCCTCCCGCCGTGATGAACTTCGGAGTCGTGCCGAGAAGAAGGACGGCCTGCGACCCCTTTCGGCCGATCACCGTAGCGGACTGTTCAAGCAGGGGAACGGCACCCTGCACGCCTAGACCGGCTTCCCGACCTGAGCGACGCTCTGCGCCGCGCCGCCCCCGATGTGCAGAGGCAGGTCTTCGACGCGTTCGCGCTGCGCGTCGACTACGACCGCGTGGGGGGCAGGGCGCGAATCTCCGCAGCTGTGGACGACGCTGTCGCCGAGGCGCTGATCGGCGCACGGAAGCTGCCGCCCGTCATTTGCACGGGCGGGCATGGCGGGGGAAGGATTCGAACCTTCGAAGGCAGAGCCAACGCGTTTACAGCGCGTCCCCTTTGACCGCTCGGGAACCCCGCCGGGGGGTCCGTCAGTTTAGGGAAGATGGTGCGCGGCGAGGTGCGCGGCGTGGCTGATGCCTGGCTCGTCGTCTGGTGTATAGCCATGGCTATACACCAGACGCAAGAGCGATGTCGCGCCAGCGCGGCTGCTCAGGACGCCTCGCGCAGCTGCTGTGCTTCGGGCAGCGTCTGCAGCTTTTTGAGCGTGCGGTTCTCGATCTGGCGGACGCGCTCGCGGGTGATGTTGAAGGCGCGGCCGACCTCCTCTAGCGTGCGCGAGCGCCCGCCGACGATGCCGTAGCGCATCTCGATGACCTCGCGCTCGCGCCGCGGCAGCGAGGCGAGCACGCGCGAGACGTTCTCGCGGCGCAGCGCCTCGGATGCGATCTCGAACGGCGATTCGGCCGATACGTCCTCGATGAAGTCGGCGAGCGCGGAGTCGTCCTCCTCGCCGACGGGCTTCTCCAGCGAGATCGGCTGCTGGGTGATGCGCATGATGTCGCGGACGTCGGGCACCGAGCAGTCGAGTTCGGCGGCTAGCTCCGCGGGGGTGGGCTCGCGCCCCAGCTGCTGGATCAGCCGCCGTTCTGCGTGGATGAGCTTGTTCAGCCGCTCGACCATGTGCACGGGGATGCGGATCGTGCGGCCCTTGTCGGCGAGCGAGCGCGTGACCGCCTGGCGGATCCACCAGGTGGCGTACGTGGAGAACTTGTAGCCGCGGCGGTAGTCGAACTTCTCGACCGCGCGGATCAGCCCGAGCGAGCCCTCCTGGATCAGGTCCAGCAGCGTCAGCCCGCGCCCGACGTAGCCCTTGGCGATGGATACCACCAGACGCAGGTTGGCCTCGACCATATGCTGCTTGGCGGCGCAGTCGCCGCGCTCGATGCGCTTGGCCAGCGCGACCTCCTCCTCGGCGCTCAGCAGCGGCACGCGCCCGATCGAACGAAGGTACAGCCGCAGCGAGTCGAGGCTGGGCTCTACGGTCAGGTCGACGTCCGGTCGCCTGAGCTCCTCCAGGCGCGCGTGCAGCTCGCGCACGTGCTCGCCCCCGTGCTCATGCTCGGCGACGTCCACGCCGGCGCTCGCGAGCGCGTTCTCCGGCGTGCGCTCGGCCAGGGGATCGTCCCCGGCGTCCGCGCTGGGCCCGTGCAGATGCAGCTCGGGTCCGCGCTCGCCGGCGACGAGCACCTCGATCCCGTGCTCGTCGAGGTAGCTCAGCAGGTCATGCGTCTGCTGGCCGGATAGCTCCGCCTCCTCCAGCGCGGCGGCGAGCGCATCCGCGCCCACGAAACCTCTCTCCTGGGACTCGGCGATGAGCCCCTGCAAGTCCTCCAACTCGACCACGGCTGTGTCCGTGGCAGTCAACAGCCCCTCAAGCTTGTGACTCAACTGGCCTCCCAACGACCAATCCGGCTCCCCATCGCAACGGTCGCCCGCTACGACCTCTCCCCAGCGGCCCTACGCTTAGCCTCCTGTGCGTTGCGTTCCAGCGATTGATACCAGAATCGCCGCCCGAGCGGCGCGGTTCCCCGCTGCTCGCCCCGATTACCTGCCCCGGTGCACGCCGGCGGGTGACGCGGCTCGCGCTAGGCTTGCCCGTGGTGGCGAGCACACGGCCGATCTCCACGCTGTCTCCAACCAGAGGCTCGGGCGACGACGTGCAGTCGCGCTCGCCGGGCGTCGCGGTGGGACTCTCGCGCGTGGGCGTGACGGGCGTGGAGAAGGTGGTGCGCATCCGCGACGAGCTGTATCTGGCGCGGCTGGACTGCTTCGTGGATCTCGGCCGCGACCAGAAGGGCGCGCACATGTCTCGCTGCGACGAGGTCGGCAACGAGGCGATCGGCGAGGTGGTGCTGAGCGAGTCCCCATTCCGGGCGGAGACGCTCGCGCGCCACATCGCGGAGCTGGTGCGCGAGCGCCAGGGCGCCGAGCGCGCGGAGGTGACGATCGCGGCGCGCTACCCCGAGCACAAGCCGGCGCCGGTGTCGGGCATCCAGACGCAGGAGATCTACACGCTGCACGGTCGCGCGGTGGCGTTCGAGCGCGGCACGCGCGGCACGGTCGGCGTGTCGGCGACGGGCATGACGGCGTGTCCGTGCGCGCAGGAGCTGGTGGCTTCGCGGGCGCGCGAGCGGCTGCTCGCGCAGGGCTTCTCGGGCGAGCAGATCGATCAGGTCCTCGACAGCGTCCCCGTGGCCACCCACAACCAGCGCGGGCTGGCGACGCTGCAGATCGGCTGCACGGAGGAGTGCACGGCGGAGATCGACGCGACCGCGCTGCTGGAGATCGCGGAGTCGAGCATGTCGTCGGAGATCTACGAGCTGATGAAGCGCTCGGACGAGGTTGAGGTGGTGGAAAAGGCTCACCGCCGGCCGCGCTTCGTGGAGGACTGCGTGCGCGAGATGATCGCTGGCGTGGTGCGCGTGTTCGCAGACCTGGACGGCGCGAGCTTCGTGTCGGCGCGCCAGGAGAACCTCGAGACGATCCACCAGCACAACGTCGTCGCCGAGCGCCACGGTCTGCTTTCGGAGCTGCGCGCGGAGATCGGCTCCGGCGCGCGCAGCGCCCACCAGACGAGCCTCGAGGAGTGGCTGAACGCGGGCGCCGGCGCGTAGGCGCGCGTCAGCGCTCGACGGGCGTCGGTGGCCGACAGGGCGCTCGTCAGCGGTCGAGGGGCGTGTCGGCGGCGGATGGAGGCCGGACCTGCTGCATGCGCCGGCGCAGGCCGAAGAAGTAGTCCAAGCCCGAGGCGACGGTGACGACGACTGTCAGGTACAGCAGCGCGGTGACCCACGCGGGCTGGCCGTGCACGGCGATGACGGCGAGGATCGCGAGGATCTGCAGGCACGTCTTGACCTTGCCGAACATGCTCGCGGCCATCACGAGGCCCGCCTGCGTGGCGGCGAGGCGCAGCACGGTGACGGCGAGCTCGCGCGTGATGATCACCATCGCCACCCACGCGGCCAGGCGGTGCAGGGAGACGAGCGAGATCAGCGCGGCGACGATCAGCAGCTTGTCGGCGAGCGGGTCCATGAGCTTGCCGAACGTGGTGATCTCCGCGCGCGCACGGGCAAGATAACCGTCCACGAAATCGGTGAGGGAGGCGAGCGCGAACACGACCGCGGCGATCACGTCGCCGTCGGGCGTGTTGCCGAGCAGCGCCACCACCAGCGCGGGCACGAGCATGATCCGGAGCACCGTCAGCAGGTTGGGGAGGTTCAGAGGGAACACGACGGTTGCCATTATGGAGCTATCCATTGCCTGCAAGCTGACAGGAGCTGAATCATGAACACGCGCACGCTCGGACCGAACGGCCCGGAGGTTTCGGCGATAGGGCTCGGCTGCATGGGCATGTCGGCCTTCTACGGCGCGGCGGACGAAGGCGAGGCGCTGGCGACGATCCGGCGCGCGCTAGATCTCGGCTGCAACTTCCTGGACACCTCCGACATGTACGGCCCGCACACCAACGAGCGGCTGGTGGGCCGCGCGATCGAAGGCCGCCGCGGCGAGGTGTTCCTGGCGACGAAGTTCGGCATCAGGGTCGAGCCGGGCGAGGAGGGGGGACCGCCGAGGCGCTCGGTCGACGGCAGCCCGGGGTACGTGCGCTCGGCGTGCGACGCGTCGCTGCAGCGGCTGGGCGTGGACCAGATCGACCTGTACTACCAGCACCGGGTGGACCCGAACACGCCGATCGAGGACACCGTCGGGGCGATGGCGGAGCTGGTGGCCGCGGGCAAGGTGCGCTACCTGGGACTGTCGGAGGCGAGCGCCGCGACCATCCGCCGCGCGCACGCGGTGCACCCGATCACGGCGGTGCAGACGGAGTACTCGCTGTGGACGCGCGACGTCGAGGACGAGATCCTGCCGACGCTCGAGGAGCTGGGGATCGCGCTGGTGGCGTACTCGCCGCTGGGCCGCGGCTTCCTGTCGGGGCGCTTCAGCTCGCCGGAGGAGCTCGACGAGGGCGACTTCCGCCGCTACGGCCCGCGCTTCACCGGCGAGAACCTGCTGGCGAACCGCAAGCTGGCCGAGCGCGTGCGCGAGCTGGCGTCAGAGAAAGGGCTCACGCCAGGGCAGCTGGCGCTGGCGTGGGTGCTGCACCGCGGCGAGCACATCGTGCCGATCCCCGGCACCAAGCGCGTGTCCTATCTGGAAGAGAACCTCGTCGCCGCGGACGTGCAGCTGAGCGACGAGGAGGTCGAGCGCATCGCCGAGGCGGTGCCGACGGCCAGCGGCGAGCGCTACGACCCGCAGGGGATGCGGTCGGTCAACCTCTGATGATGAACGGTGTATCGCGATGGCTATACACCACGTCGAAGAGCACTTCCACAACCCGACCGCTCGGGAGCCCGACGCTCCGGTCACAAGGGCGCGCGGGCGCCGAGCGCTAGGGTGGGGCCATGCCACTGATCCCGATGGTCATCGAGCGCACGGCGCGCGGCGAGCGCGAGTTCGACATCTACTCGCGGCTGCTGAACGAGCGGATCATCTTCCTGGGCACGCCGATCGACGATCAGGTGGCGAACCTGGTGGTGGCGCAGCTGCTGCACCTGGAGAGCGAGGATCCGGACAAGGACATCTCGATCTACATCAACTCGCCGGGCGGGAGCATCTACTCGGGCCTGGCGATCTACGACACGATGAACTTCGTGAAGCCGGACATCGCGACGATGTGCGTGGGCGTGGCGATGTCGATGGGCTCGCTGCTGCTGGCGGGCGGCACGAAGGGCAAGCGGGCGGCGCTGCCGAACTCGCGGATCCTGATCCACCAGCCGTCGGCGGGCTTCGAAGGCCAGTCGACGGACATCGAGATCCACGCGCGCGAGATCCTGAAGGTGCGCGAGCGGATCGACGAGATCTACGCGCTGCACACGGGCAAACCGACGGAGGAAGTGCGCTCGGACATGGAGCGCGACCGCTTCTTCACGGCCGAGCAGGCGCAGGAGTACGGCCTGATCGACAAGGTCCTGGACAGCCACTGAGCGCCGCGCGAGCCGCCGCGCGCTCGTTTTGATGGGGGCCGGCTGGGCCGGCCCGCTCGGGTGGCGCGGTGAGGATATGGGGCTGGTCAGGCGATCGAATGCTCGATCGCGCCGAGCAGGCCGATCTCGATGCGCACGACGTCGTCGGACTGCAGGAAGCGCGGCGGGTCCTGGCCGACGCCGACGCCGGCTGGGGTGCCGGTGAGGATGACGTCGCCGGCGTGCAGCGTGCACGTCTCGGAGATGAACTCGATCATCTGGGGGATCGAGAAGATCAGGTTGGACGTGTTGGAGTCCTGGCGCAGCTCGCCGTTGACCCATGTGCGCACCGCCAGCTGGTGCGGGTCGGGGACCTCGTCGGCGGTGGTGATCCACGGGCCGAACGGGCAGAAGCCGTCGGCGCCCTTGGCGCGCGTCCACTGCGGCTCGCGCCCCTGCAGGTCGCGCGCGGTGACGTCGTCGGCGACGGCGTAGCCGGCGACGGAGCGCCCGGGTCCCATGACGACGGCTAGCTCGCCCTCGTAGTCCAGGCGCCTGACGACGGCGGGGCAGTGCACGGGCGCGTTGGGCGGGGCGGCGCTGGAGGGCAGCTTGAGGAACACCAGCGGCTGCTCGGGCGTCTCGCCGCCGGTCTCGCGCACGTGGTCGGCGTAGTTCAGCCCGATTCCGAAGATCGCCCTGGGCGTGGGTATGGGCGCCAGCAGCGTGACCTCGTCGAGCGCCCACGAGGGCCCCTCGACGGGCACGGCCTCGGGGTCGGCGAGGCGGTCGAGCACGGTCAGCTCCTCGAGCGCGTGCGCGTACACGCGATCGACGCCGTGCTCGGCGCGCACCTCGCCCGCGCGGGGATCCTCGGAGCCGGGTGCAAGGAAGGTGGCAAGGCGCATCTGTGCTGAAGGATATTGTCGCGAGCGCTCCATGGCCGGCACCACTCCCCTCGAGCGCTCAGTCCTGCTGGCGATCGCCGTGCTCACAGCGCTCGCGGGCGTGGCCAACTACCAGCAGTGGGCGGCGGTTCCCCGCTTCGCGGTGGCGACGGTCGCGCTGGCGGGCCTTGCGTGGGTGGTGGCGTTCGCGACGGAGCAGCTGGGCGAGCGCTTCGGGCCGGGCATCACGGGGATGATGCAGTCGACGCTCGGCAACCTGCCGGAGCTGTTCGTGGTGATCTTCGCGTTGCAGAAGGGCGAGCTGGTGGTCGCGCAGACGGCGATCATCGGCTCGGTGCTGGCCAATGCGCTGCTGGTGCTCGGCCTGGTGATCATCGTCGGCGCTCGCCGCGCGCCCGACGGGTTGATGCGCTTCTCCAAGCGCCTGCCCAGGGACACCGCCACGCTGCTGCAGGTGACGGTGTTCATCATCGTGCTTCTCGGCCTGTCGTTCGCCTCGCACGACCCCGCCAGCCACCACGTGGATGCGATCTCGATCGTGGGAGCGATCTGCCTGCTGGTCGTGTACACGACGTGGGTCGTGCCCTACCTGCGCGCCGACCGACTTCCCGGGGCCATCGCCGTGGACCCGGCCGAGGATGCATCCGCCGATGCCCAGCCGGCCGCAGATGCCCTGGCGCGCGCCGATGCCCAGCCGGCCGCCGAGCTGGAGCGGCGCGGACCGCGGCTGTCGCTGGGACTGACGCTGGCGCTGCTGATCGTCGCCGGCACCGCGTCGGCGTTCGTGTCGGACTGGTTCGTCAACGGCCTGGAGCCGGCGATCGTGATCCTGCACATCTCGCAGGCGTTCGCGGGCCTTGTGATCGTGGCGATCGCGGGCAACGCCGTGGAGAACACCGCCGGCCTGGTGCTCGCGTGGAAGGGCCGCTCGGACCTCGCCATCTCGGTGGTCAAAAACTCCGTCGCGCAGATCGCGGCGTTCCTGTTCCCGCTGCTCGTGCTGGTGTCGTTCGCGCTGTCGACGACGCTCACGTTCGCGCTCGCGCCGGTGTACATCGGCGCGCTCGCGCTGACCGCGCTGGCCTTGTGGCAGGTGACCGGCGACGGCGAGGCCGCCGAATTCGAGGGCTGGGCGCTGGTCGCGCTTTACGTGGTCCTCGCCACGCTCACTTTGTACGAGTAGCGCGCGACACGCACGCGCACGAGTAGCCGGCGCCAGCGCACGCACGCGCCACCGGGCATCACCAGATGTGTCACGCGCGGCACGCCGGCCCGAGCGGGCCCCGGTAGGGGCCCCATAGAAATCCTCGCGCGTGCGTCAGCCGCGCGTCAGTCCCCCGATCAGCGCGCCCGCGAGGCCGCCGGCGGTCGCCGCCTGGGCGTTGCCGCTGGCCTGTTCGCCCTCCATCGGCGCGATGAACATCGTCTGGATGGCCAAGCGCCCGGGGCCGGTGAAGCGGTTCCACGTGAGCTTGCCGCCGCCGCCCATGATGCCCGTCTTCAGGCCCATGGTGACCGCCTCCAGCTTGACCGTCGGGTCCTTGTACAGCCACGCGCCCGCCTCCACGTCCAGCTGCTCGCCGTCGCCGAGGGTGACCAGAAACACGTTGCCGTGCCCGTGCAGCCACACCAGCGCGTCGCCGTTCGTCGCGCGGAACTTGTCCATGAAGATGCCCGAGCCGCCCAGCAGCATGTTCTGCACGCCCTGGATGCGCTCGAAGCTGTAGTCGAGGTTGTCCGTCGCCGCGATGAACTGATGCTCGCGCACGTCCAGCCCTTCGCCCTGGCTCAGATGCATCGGCACGCACTGGCCGGGCGAGTCGCGCGAGAACGCCACGCGACCGGAGCCAGACGTGCGCGTCACGAAGAACTCCAGGCCCGCGATCTTGCGCTTGATCGCGCCAGGCAGCTTCTTCAGCTCCACGTTCAGCTGCGTCTCCTTCCACAGCAGCACGTGGTGCTCGAACATCACCGCCTGCCCCGCTATGTCGATCTGCAGCTCCGGCACCAGTTCGCCGCGGATGTGGTACGTCACGCCCGCGAACGACTCGTCGTGGGCGCTCACCGGGATCGGCTCGGGCAGGGGCATCGTGTGTCTCCTTCTTTTTTGTGGGGAGGATGGCTCGCTCGCCGCGGGCCGGAGCGACGCCGCGAGCTTCGCGGTTTGCGCCGCCGCCGTCAAGGGTCGCGTGGATGCGCACTGGTCGTGGCGGCGCAAGCGCGCTAGACTGCTTGCACCTCGCGCCTGGGCGGGGTTTTTCTTCGCCCGGAGCCGCTGCAAACAACGACGCAGGGATTTTCGACCATGGCCCGCGGAGATGTCCGAATTGCTGTCACCCTCGCCTGCGAGGAGTGCAAGCATCGCAACTACCAGACAAACAAGAGCAAGCGCAACAACCCCGATCGCATCTCCCTGCGCAAGTACTGCCGCTGGTGTCGTAAGCACACCAGCCACAGGGAGACCCGTTAGCGCGGGAGCGCTGCCGTGGCCCGTGACCGCAAACGTGCAAAGCAGCGCCGCGAACGCGGCGGTGGCGCGGCTGTTCGCCGCCCCCCCGGCGCTGGCGCCGCGTCCTCCCCGGAGGAGGGCGGACTGGCTCCCGGCGCCATCGAGCGCGCCGACCTGCCCGGCGCGCTCGACCACGCGGGCGCCGAGGTCGACGAGTTCGACGCCGCGCTCATACGCGGCGCCGGCGGCGTGCCCGCTCCCGTGGAGCTCGACGAAAGCGCCTTCGGCGTCGACAGCGACGACGCGCTGCAGGAGCCTGCCGGTCCAGGCGGGACCGGCGGAGCCGGCGGTGGCGGCGGTGGCGCAGGTGGCGGCGGTGCCGATGGCGGCGGCGAGGTCGCGCGCCCGTCCGGCGCTCCCCTGCGCGGCGGCAACCGCGCGATCGGCTTCCTACGTGCCAGCTGGGCCGAGCTCCAGCGCGTACAGTGGCCCGACCGGCGTCAGGTCACGCAGGCGACCGCCGTCGTCATCGGCTTCGTCGTCATCGCCGGTGTCTATCTCCTCCTGGCTGACACAGTCGCCAAGGAAATCGTCGAATTCGTCCTGTAAGGAAACGCTGAGCTGAATGTTTCGCTGGTACGTCGTCAACACATACTCCGGGCACGAGAACAAGGTCAAGCACAACCTCGAGCACCGCGTCGTCTCGCTCGGACAGCAGCGCGCCGTGCGCTCCGTCGTCGTGCCCACCGAAGCCGTGTCCGAGATGAAGGACAACCAGAAGGTCACCGTCGAGAAGCGCACCATGCCCGGCTACGTGCTCGTCAACATGGAGCTCAACGAGGACTCCTGGGGGGTCGTCAAGGGCACCCCCGGCGTCACCGGCTTCGTCGGCGCCTCGCAGGAGCCCGTGCCGCTCACCCAGGGCGAGGTCGACCGCCTGCTGCACAAGGAGGTCGCCACCGCCACGCGCACGCGCGCCCAGTTCACCATCGGCGAGTCCGTCAAGGTCGTCTCCGGCCCGCTGTCCGACTTCTCCGGCGAGATCTCCGAGATCAACGAGGACGCCGCCCGGCTCAAGGTGCTGGTATCAATCTTCGGGCGCGAGACCCCCGTAGAGGTCCAATTCGATCAGGTGAAGAAGCTCTGAGCGGCCCGATGACCGGCGCGAGACGGCGTCCTCGATCGCTCGTGTGCAAAGCACACGTCGCTCACTGCGTCCTTGTCTCGCTTGGTCCTCGAACCGCTCAGCCGCGCAACTCCCAATAAGCTCAAGAACCAACTAGGAACAGAAGACTCGATATGGCCAAGAAGGTCCTAACCACGATCAAGCTGCAGGCGAACGCCGGGCAGGCGAGCCCCGCTCCGCCGGTCGGCCCCGCGCTGGGCCAGCACGGGATCAACATCATGGAGTTCTGCAAGGCGTTCAACGCGCAGACGCAGAGCGAAACCGGCACCGTGATCCCCGTCGTCATCACCGTCTACGAGGACCGCTCGTTCACGTTCGTCACCAAGACGCCGCCCGCCGCCGTGCTCATCCGCCAGGCGCTCAAGATCAACAAGGGCTCCGGCGAGCCCAACCGCGTGAAGGTCGGCACCATCACCCAGAGCCAGCTGCGCGAGATCGCCGAGCGCAAGCTGGACGACCTCAACGCCCACGACGTCGACCAGGCCGCCAAGATCATCGCCGGCACCGCAAGGTCCATGGGAGTGGAGGTCGCGTCATGAGCTCGCACGGCAAGCGCTACGGAGAGCTGCTCGCGAAGGTCGACCGCGAGCGCGAGTACCAGCCCGCGGAAGCGATCGCCCTGGTGCGCGGCCTCGGCGGCGCCAAGTTCGACGAGACCGTCGAGGTGCACGTGCGCACCGGCCTCAACGTGCGCCACGCCGACGAGCAGCTGCGCGGCACCATCGCCCTGCCCAACGGCCTCGGCAAGGACGTCAAGGTCGCCGTGTTCGCGCAGGGCGACAAGGCCAAGGAGGCCGAACAGGCCGGCGCCGACGTCGTCGGCGCCCAGGATCTCGCCAAACGCATCCAGGAGGGCTTCGACGACTTCGACGTCGCCATCGCCACGCCCGACATGATGTCCGTCGTCGGCCAGCTCGGGCGCATACTCGGGCCCTCCGGCAAGATGCCCAACCCCAAAGTCGGCACCGTCACCATGGACGTCGGCAAAGCCGTCGAAGAGTCCAAGTCCGGCAAGGTCGAGTACCGCACCGACCGCAGCGCCATCGTCCACCTCGTCATCGGCAAGGTCAGCTTCGACGAGCGCAAGCTGCTCGAGAACTACGCCGCCGTCGTCGAAGAGCTCATCCGCGCCAAGCCGTCCGCCGCCAAAGGCCGCTACCTGCGCTCGATCACGCTCGCGTCCACCATGGGCCCCGGCGTCAAGGTCGACCCTTCCAAGACACGTGAAATAATCGAGGAGGCGCCCGCGGCGAGCATCGCCGCCTAGCGTCCTCCCACCGCAGGCCACCAGAGACCCCCGGCAGCCGCCCGCCGATCGCACATCGGAGCCGCGGCAGAAGACCGGGACAGGAGCCCCAATGAACCGAGACCAGAAGGCCGTGGCGATCGCCGAGATCGCCACCCACATAGACGAGTCCGACGCCATCTTCGCCGTCGACTACCGCGGCATCACCGTCGCGCAGGTCGCCGAGCTGCGCGCCAAGCTGCGCCAGTCCGACGCCACCTTCAAGGTCGTCAAGAACTCGCTCACCGAGCGCGCCGCCGACCAGGTCGGCGCCGAGACGCTCAAGGACTTCCTGTCCGGGCCCACCGCGCTCACGTTCGTGCGCGGCGACGTCGCCACCGCCGCCAAGACCGTCGCCGACTATGGGCGGGCGACCCAATTGCTGCCGTTCAAGGGTGGGCTCATGGAAGGCGCGCCGCTCGACGTCGATCAGATCCGCTCGCTCTCGCGCCTGCCCTCGCGCGAAGTCCTCTACGGCCAGCTCGTCGGCGTCGTCGCCTCGCCCATCGGCGGCCTCGTGCGCACCCTCAACGCGCTCATCAGCGGCGTCGCCGTCGCGCTCGGCCAGGTGCACGCCAAGAAGGAGTCCGGCGAGCTCCCCGCCGGCGACGCGCCCGTGGCCGTGGCCGAGGCCGCGCCCGCGGCCGAGGAGGCCATTCCCGACGAGGTGGCCAAGGCCAAGGAGACGGCCGTAGAGGCGCCAGCGGAGAACCAGACTGAGCCGGCGCAGCAAGAGCCGGCGCAAGCAGACGACAACCAGGCGGACGTCTCGGCTGAGGATCAGCCCGAGGACGCCGAGACGAATCCCACCAAGGAGGACTGACTCACATGGCAACCAGTACACAGGATTGGATCGAGGAGCTGAAGGGCATCTCCGTGCTAGAGCTCGCCGAGCGCATCAAAGCGCTCGAGGAGGAGTTCGGCGTGTCGGCCGCCGCCGTCGCGGCGCCGGCTGCCGCCCCCGCGGGTGGTGGCGGCGACGCTGCCGCCGAGGAGGAAGCCAGCAGCACCGTCGACGTCATCCTCTCCGGAGCCGGCGACAAGAAGATCCAGGTCATCAAGGTCGTGCGCGCCGCCACCGGCCTTGGCCTCAAAGAGGCCAAGGCGCTCGTCGACGAGGCCCCCAAGCCCGTCAAGGAGGGCATCGACCGCGAGGAGGCCGACAAGCTCAAGCAGGAATTGGAGGAGGCCGGGGCTACGGTCGAGCTTAAATAAGCGCGACGCTAACGCCGTCAGCCTTTGCCGGCCGCGACTTCGCGGCGACCGCCTGGTCGGACGGCTTCGCTTGGCGGGGCGGCGCGTGCGTTGTCACCGCGGCCTGGTCGGGTTGGGCCGGGTCGGTTGGGCCGGGTCGGTTGGGCCGGGTCGGTTGGGCCGGGTCGGTTGGGCCGGGTCGGTTGGGCCGGGTCGGGTCGGGTTGGGTACTCACGTT
>Ga0210390_10002682_pt1 | contig 15595 bp, 15 predicted proteins | sample IncBWH11OmetaG_FD_161050 | JGI IMG/M metagenome (GOLD analysis project Ga0210390, IMG submission 161050) | Forest soil microbial communities from Barre Woods Harvard Forest LTER site, Petersham, Massachusetts, United States - Inc-BW-H-11-O ... | reverse complement strand
CCATTCAACTCGTGCCCTCTCAAACTTACCGGCGTCCAGACTTCGGAGCCAGTTGAGCGTAGCGGAAGCATTTGGTCAGGTGGTCGTTCACCATCCCCGTGGCTTGCATGAAGGCGTAGCAAATCGTAGTGCCGACGAAAGAGAATCCACGCTTCTTCAAGTCTTTGCTCATGGCGTCTGATTCTGGCGTCCGCGCGGGGACTTGTTTCGCTGAGCGCCGGGCGTTCACGAGTGGCGATCCGCCAACAAACTGCCAGATGTAGGCGTCGAACGATCCGAATTCTTCTTGCGTCTTGAGAAATGCTTTCGCGTTTTGTACGGCGGAAGCAATCTTCAGGCGATTGCGGATGATGCCGGAGTCGTTCATCAGGCTTTGGGTTTTGCGGCGATCGTAGCGTGCGATCTTCTTGGCATCGAAGTTGTCGAAGGCAGCGCGATAGTTTTCACGCTTCTTCAGAATAGTGTCCCAGCTCAAGCCGGCTTGCGCGCCTTCGAGAATTAGGAATTCGAAAAGCGTGACGTCGTCGTGGGCGGGAGTGCCCCACTCTTCATCGTGGTAGCGGATGGAGAGATCGTTGCTTGGCCAAGGACAGCGGATCGGGGCTGGTTTCGAGTTCGCCGTAAAATAGTCGATCTACCACGGGCCATGGACCACCCTACACAAACCCGGAGGGGCGTCGCTCGTCCCCACACAATCGTGGGTGTTTTTCCAGATCCGTGGCTACTGAAGCGATTTTGGATCCGAGAGATTCTTGGGGCTCTTCTTGTCCAGGAGCGCGACAAGTTCCGCAGCAGACGTGGGGCTTTTCACCTTGCCCGCGCGAATGATATCTTTCGCGCTCAACTTGCTGCCGTACAACTTTTCGTTTGCGCTCCCATCCGAGCGGAGTGTGGAACCTTCCAGCGAGACGCCGGCGAACAATCCTTTGTTTCGCGAATACGACAGGATCTCAGCGCTCATCACGATGTCAGTCGCTCCCTCTGCGGTGCGTCCTTTCGGGCCAGCTGCGGCGGAAGCGTCGGCGCCGAGCTTCACTTTGCTGCTGAGCAGAGAACGGGCTCCTTTGGGATTCATCACTAGCAGAACAAAGTCGGTCGCCTGGCCCCCGAGCTGAAAGCCAATGCTGGCTCCTTCCAGGGCATAGAGCGCGGGCGGGCCCCAGAGGCCGGTGTAGTGCTCTCCGCCACGGCAGATCATGACACCACGGCCGTAGCTGGCGCCGACCCCGAACGCGCCTTTCTTCACCGACGGCAAAACGACAATGCATTCCGCCTTATCGAGCAGGTCCTGAGGAATATTGTCGGGAATGTTCAAAATTTCTTTCAGAACTTCGCCCGATTCCTTGACTCGTTCCTGCTCGTGCTCACTGCTCGCAAAAGCGGGTAGAAGGAGGGCAAACGTCAAGAACAGCGCTAATAGCGTTTTCATCCAGTCTCCTGATTTTCGGTGGTAGCACTATTTTAACCCGTCGTCGCCGCCGGCGATGCCGGACAGGACCTTTCGAGTAAGCCGTACAGGGCCACCTAAGTCAAAGAACCCGCGAGCTTTTGCCCATGACCAAATGAGTGCTCCTTTTGTAACTTGGCATTCCCGATACGCTCTCCTAAAGTCCTAATGAGTGAAACCGGCATCTGGCAGCTGCTTTCGGCCCGTTACGTGCATCTATTAAGAGGTGAAGGCGTGGGGGCCGGCGGCTGACGCCGAAAGTCGGGACTGGATGTGGAATGAAGTACACAGGGAAGTATTTTTTGCTTGCCGGGCTGTTTCTGGCCGTGGCTGGGTTGCCGCTGCGGGCGCAAGTGTCGTATTTCGCCCCAAGCGGCGGATTGGCCGCGTCCACCTCGCCCAGCCCTGATTCCGGGGACTCCGTTCTCACCATCAAGAAGCGAGTCGACGAAGTCAATGTGCTGTTCATTGCCACGGATAAGCATGGCAAATTCGTGCGCAACCTGGACCAGAAGGACTTCGCCATTCTCGACGATCATAAGCCGCCACAATCCATCGTGAACTTCCGGCGGGAAATTGACCTGCCCATCGAACTTGGACTCTTGATCGATACCAGCGGTTCGGTGCGAAGCCGGTTCGACTTCGAGCAGGACGCCGCCGTGAGCTTTCTGCAAAACACAGTCCGCCCCAATTTTGACAAGGCTTTCGTCGTGGGCTTCAACGGTCAGAGTCAGATGATGCAGGACTTCACCGACAGCGCGACCCTGCTTTCGGCCGCTGTCCACCGTATGCACGACGGCGGCGGAACCGCCCTCTACGACGCCATCTATCGAGCCTGCCACGATAACCTGATCAAGGATCATGAAGACCATCCTTCGCGAAGAGCCATCGTCGTCGTCAGCGATGGCGAGGACAATCAAAGTGAGTTCAGCGAGGCGCAGGCGATTGAAATGGCGCAGCGCGCGGAAGTCATCATTTATGCCATTTCAACCGATGACAGTGGATTGATCCTGCGTGGAGACAAAGTCCTGCAACGCATTGCGGACGCTACGGGCGGGCGCGCATTCTTTCCCTTCAAGATGAAGGACATCAAGAATTCGTTTTCAGCGATTGAAGACGAACTGCGCAGCCAATACATTGTTTCCTACCATCCGGCTGATTTTGAGGCGAACGGCCGCTTCCGGCCGATCGAGATCACCGCTCTCAAGAAAGATCTTCAGGTGCGCTCCCGCAGAGGCTACTACGCCCCGCGGCAGTAGACGGATACCCGTCTGATTTCTCGGTAACTTATTGGTTTAACTGGCTGTACAGCGTAGCTGGCTACGTCTCTACAGATCCAGTTGAATGCGGCTCCGACGGTGCTACAATTTAGAAGTCAGGGCGGATTTTGGGCGAATATTCCGCAAGGCACGCTAGGACGTACGTTCCCATGTCAGGTGGACCGGTGAAGCCAAAGGTTCTCGTCGCGAGTCTGTCTTTCCTGCTGGTGGTTGCGCCCTGCTCTGCCCAGCAACGGCACTCTAAGAAGGCGGCGAAACCAGCGCAGCCTGCGGTCGAAGCTGCCCCGACACCTCCGCCTCCGCCACCGACCCTGGCTCAGCTGCCGGCGTCTCCTCCCAAAGTCTCATTCCAAGGCGGCCAATTGATGATTGCGGCCCAGAATTCCACCTTGGGTGACATCTTGAAAGCAGTCCGAACGCAGACCGGTGCGACGATAGATTATCCGGGGAACGCGTCCGAGCGCGTGGTGGGAAACTTTGGCCCGGCTCCAGCGCGTGACGTGCTTACATCCCTGCTCAACGGATCGCACTTCAATTATATGCTCTTGGGATCCGCCACCGACCCGGACGCCTTGGATCGTGTCATCCTGACGGCCAAATCAGGCGGTTCTGTCGCGAACAACATGCAGCAGTCCAACCCTACGGAGCAGGCTAGCGCCTATAACCAGAACGCATTCCCCCGCCCGCCCGTGCCCGCCCCTGGTGGCAATACCGTGACGGTCGAGGGTCAGGACGCTCAGGACGACAACGCGGATGACACCGCCGACGCCACCGACGACACCCAGGCGGATGATCAGACGGATCAAACCGATCAAACCGACCAGACCGACGATCAAGCGGCAACCGAGGAGCAGCAACAGCAGCAACAACCAGATGGACAGCCCGCCGTCAAGACGCCCGAACAACTTCTGCAACAACTGCAGCAACGGCAGCAGCAATTGCAGCAGGGAATCCAGCCGGGAATGGCGCCGGGAATGCCGCCGGGCTTCCCGAATCCTGGAGTTCCCGGCCAGCCGGGCCCAGGCACGCCACCGCACAATTAGGCGCGACTCTAATCAGGCTTGAATCTTGAATCTTTCCTTGGTCTCGCACGGGCGAGGACGCCAGCGCCTATTTGAAAGGGTTCTAGTCTCCGCCGGCGTGGGCGGCTCGGGCCTGGCCAGGTGCGAGTGAAGGCTTCTCATCGGTGCGTTGCTGCGACCGATTGGCCAAAGCATGAAGAATTCCGATCACGGAAGCGTAGGCGGAAAAAATTCCAATTGCCAGCACCGTCACCACGGCGAAAGTTAAAATGCAAACGCTCAATAAACTGCTCAAGTTCCCGCCTTCTAACGAATTGCCGGGGTGGCAAACTCCATGCTTTTCGGGGTTTCCGCTGATGCCGGCGCGCTCCCTGACTCTACCTGCGTTGACGCTTGCAGCTGTTAGCAAATAAGATACGTAAGTAGAGCTGCGCACCTCCACTTTCCAACATCTCTGTGGACCCGTCCAATTACGAAAGGGCATCGAGGGGTATTACTTTCGCGGTTTATGGCTATTACGAAGATTTCGGTGCGCGGGGCGCGCCAGCATAACCTCAAGAACATCGATGTCGAGATTCCCCGTAATAGCCTGACGGTAATCACCGGCCTGAGCGGGTCGGGTAAGTCTTCGCTGGCGTTTGACACCATCTATGCGGAGGGCCAGCGGCGTTATGTGGAAACGCTCTCGGCTTACGCCCGACAGTTTCTGGACCAGATGGAACGCCCCGATGTTGATGCGATCGATGGGCTCAGCCCCGCCATTTCCATCGAGCAGAAAACCACCAACCGGAGTCCTCGTTCGACCGTGGGCACGATCACGGAGATATACGATTATCTTCGCCTTTTATTCTCTTCCATCGGTGTGCCGCATTGTCCGAAGTGCGGACGCGCGATAAGCCGCCAGTCAGCGGATCAGATTGTGCATCGGGTAATGGCCCTCACTCCTGAAGACCGGGTCATGGTGTTAGCTCCCATCGTGCGCGGGCGCAAAGGCGAATTCAAAAAAGAGATGGAAAAGCTCGTTCAGCACGGGTTCACCCGCGCGAGGGTGGACGGCGAGCTGGTCAATCTCGACGATGACATCCCGCTGGACAAACGCAAGAACCACACCATTGAAGTGGTCATTGATCGCCTTCTGGTGAAGCCGGGAATCGAGCACCGCCTCGAGCTTTCCGTCGGGCTGGCGATGAAACTTGCGGGCGGCCTGGTTCAGGTTGCGGTGGTTGGCGGCGAGGAACAGCTTTATTCGGAACGGCTGGCATGTCCGGATTGCGGGATCAACGTTCCGCAACTGGAGCCTCGCTCTTTCTCATTCAACAGCTCCTATGGAGCCTGTCCCGAATGCCACGGTCTGGGCAGCCGGTATGATTTTGATCCGGCCAAAGTGATTACCGATTGGTCGAAACCCTTGCTCGACGGCGGATTGGGGCCGGGGTCGGCGTCGCAAAACCTGATCCACATGCTTCAAATCGCGGCCACTGCGCATGGCTTGGACTTGAGCACGCCTTTCGAAAAATTTCCTGAGAAGGTGCAAAACCTGCTGTTGTTCGGGGAAGCAGGCAAGGGTGGCAAGACGGGTTTCAGCGGAATTCTAACCTACCTGAAACGTGTGTTGGAGGAATCCACTTCCGAAGGCTACCGCGATTTTCTGCTCGACTACATGTCCGCGACACAGTGCCCCGCGTGCCACGGCCAGCGGCTGCGTCCCGAAAGTCTGGCAGTAAAAGTGAACGGATTGTCGATTGCCGACTTCACCAGTCTTCCGGTTTCGCGTTCGCTGGAGCTGGCGAGGAAAATTCAGCTCACTGGACGCGAGGCTGCAATTGCCAGCCGTGTCGTGCATGAAATTGTCGAGCGGCTGCAGTTTCTGAATGCGGTCGGACTGGGCTATATCTCGCTCGACCGTTCGGCGGCCACGCTCTCCGGGGGCGAGGGACAGCGCATCCGCCTGGCCACCCAGATCGGATCAAAACTAAGAGGCGTGCTGTACGTGCTCGACGAGCCTTCAATCGGCTTGCATCACCGCGACAACGCCCGCTTGCTGAAGGCGCTCGAGGAGTTGCGCGATCTGGGCAACACGGTGCTGGTGGTTGAGCATGATGAAGAAACCATCCGGCGTGCGGACTACGTGATCGATCTTGGCCCCGGCGCAGGCCGGCATGGAGGTGAACTCGTGGCTCATGGCACTCCGCAAGAAATTATGGAAGTGCCCGAGTCGCTCACCGGAGCTTATATCTCAGGCAGGACGCAAATCGAAATGCTGCCCGAGCGCCGCAAGACCAACGGCGCCGGCATCACCATCCTGGGCGCGCGTGAAAATAACTTAAAGAACCTTGACGTCACTTTTCCTCTGGGTGTGATCACGGTGGTGACGGGGGTCTCCGGTTCCGGCAAATCCACTTTGGTAAATGACATTCTTTATCGCGCTCTGGCCAAAGCCCTCTACCGTTCGCGAGAGGAAGCGGGAGCGCACAAAGCGATTTCGGGCGCGGAAAACATCGACAAGGTTATTCGCATCGATCAGTCGCCCATCGGCCGCACACCCCGATCGAATCCCGCAACCTACACCGGAGTGTTTGCGCAGATTCGCGACTTGTATGCCATGCTTCCAGAATCGCGGGAACGGGGTTACAAGCCGGGCCGGTTTTCATTCAACGTAACCGGCGGACGTTGCGAGGCCTGCCAGGGCGAGGGACAGCGTCGCATCGAGATGAGTTTCCTTCCGGATGTCTACGTGCTCTGCGAAGTCTGCGGCGGACGCCGCTACAACCACGAGACTCTGGCTGTGAAATATAAGGGATACTCCATCGCCGACCTGCTCGAAATGCCGGCTTCGGACGTCTTGCCCATTCTCGAAAACATTCCGCAGGTGAAGCAGAAACTGCAAACGCTCGTCGATGTGGGTCTGGGATACATCCATCTGGGTCAGTCGGCAGTGACGCTCTCAGGCGGCGAGGCTCAACGCATCAAGCTGGCGCGCGAGTTAAGCAAACGGCAAACCGGAAAAACTTTATACCTGCTGGATGAACCCACGACCGGCCTGCACTTTGACGATGTCAAAAAGCTGCTCGACGTTCTTCATCGCCTCACTGACTTGGGAAATATGGTCGTGATTATTGAGCACAACCTCGATGTAATCCGCAACGCCGACTGGATCATCGACCTCGGCCCCGAAGGCGGCGAAGAAGGCGGGCGCATCGTTGCCCAAGGCACCCCCGAACAGGTCGCCCGAAACAAGAAGTCCTACACAGGGCAAGCGTTGGCGCAGTATTTCAATGGAAAGTCCAAGAAGATTTCGACGGTAGAGTTGCTGGCTTGATCGAGACCGGTCTGCGCCAGTTTTCTTTTTCGTGTAAATTCAAAATGTCCCAACGATAATCCGAATCGCGTGTCCTCACCCCAAAACCCGTGGTCTGATCCCGGCCTCCTCCCGGCACCGGAACAGCCGGCGCCACTCACCGCCATTCCCTCCGAAGACCCCGTCTGGAGCGGATGGGACGTGCTGCAGATTGTTCTTCTAACCCTGGCCTCGGTCTTAGTTTTTCTATCGCTGGTCGGCGTAGCCGCGCAACGATTGCTCTATCCCAAAACCCCGATCGTCGAAGTGATGTTGTATCCCTTGGTGGCTGTCCTCGGCCAAGCGCTGGCCTACCTGTTGATCCTCGGATTCATGGTTTTGATCGTGAAGCGCAATCCCATCCAGGATTTCCAGCAGGCGATCCGATGGAACTGGCCGTACAACTGGCCGACCTATTTGGTCGCCGGTATCGCACTGTCCTTCGCGTTGCAAGGGATCGCGCACTTCCTTCCCATTCCCAAAGAACTGCCGATGGATCGTTTCTTTCGCACTCCGGGCGAAGCATGGGCGCTCTCGCTATTCGGCGTAACCTTTGCACCGCTGCTCGAGGAACTGTTCTTTCGCGGATTTCTCTATCCCGTACTGGCTCGCCGGCTTGGTATCGCAATCGCCGTGCTGACCACAGCAGCAGCCTTCAGCCTCATTCACGCTCCGCAACTGGGACGCGCGTGGGGGCCTGTGCTGGTGATATTCATGGTCGGGCTGGCATTAACCGTGACTCGCGCCGTCACCAGATCGGTTGCGGCCAGCTGGATTATGCACATGGCTTATAACGGAACGCTGTCGATTTTGCTTTTCGCGGGAACCGACGGGTTCCGGCACCTGGAGCGACTGAATCAGTAATCGCCCGTGGAGGACGGGCGCACTCGCCGTCCACTGAAATCGCATGTCCCCACCTCCACCCGCCCTCATGCTATCTTAGATTTTCCATGTCTTCCGCGCGTCAGGAACTCTTGTGTCTGCTGGCAACGAAATCTTTTCGTCTGGGAGAGTTCAAGCTCTCCTCAGGCGGCACCAGCGATTATTATGTGGATTGCCGCACCACAACTTTGGACGCGCGCGGCTCGCAACTCACCGGCCAGGTGTTCCTTGAAGAAATTCAGGAGCGTGGATGGCGGCCGCAGGCCATCGGAGGCCTAACCATGGGCGCCGATCCGATCGTGGTGGCAGTGGCTGTAACAAGCGGCGATATTCACGGCTTTCTAATCCGCAAAGCTGAGAAGCAGCACGGCATGGGACAGCGCATCGAAGGCTTTCGTGAGAAGGGCGCTCGCGTGGTGATCGTCGATGATGTCTGCACCACAGGCGCTTCCACCATTCAAGCAATCGAAACGGCGCGTGAATTTGGATTTGAAATCGCCGGCGCGATGTGTCTGGTGGAGCGCGAAGAAGCAAAGGGACGCCCGAACGTAGAGAAAGCTGCCGCGCCCGCTCCATTCGTTTCGATATTCACCGCGACCGATGTGAGAAAAGCGCACATGCAACAGAAAGACTTAAGAATTGAGCCATTGAGTGATTGATTCATTGACTCATTGGTTTTCAATGGCTCAATCACACAATGACTCAATCACTCAATTCTATGATCCAAACCCTCGAATGGACTGAGAAGGGGGTACGCTTCATCGATCAGACGAAGCTCCCCACCGAAGAAACCTACGTCACCTGCAAGACCTACGAGCAGGTTGCCGACGCCATCAGCAATATGGTGGTGCGCGGAGCGCCCGCGATTGGCGTATCGGCAGCCATGGGCATCGCTCTGGGCATGAAGAACTCGAAAGCCGAGACAGGCGGCGATCTTAAGCGCGACTTTGAGCAGATCTGCGAAGTGATCGGCAAGACGCGCCCAACCGCTGTGAATCTTTTCTGGGCCATCCGCCGCATGAGGGACAAATTCGAATTGCTTCGAGTGCGCCCGCTGCCGCAGATCAAGCAAGCTCTAGTTGAAGAGGCACAGCGAATGCATGCTGAAGACATCGCCGCCAACCAAGCCATGGGGCGCCACGGCGCAACTCTGATGCCCGCCACCGGCGGCGTCCTCACCCATTGCAATGCCGGAGGGCTCGCGACTTGCGGCTACGGCACGGCTCTGGGGGTAATCCGCGCCGCAATCGAGCAGGGGAAAAAAATCCACGTCTACGCCGACGAAACTCGTCCCTTTCTCCAAGGTTCGCGCCTGACCGCATGGGAACTGATGAAGGACGGCATTCCCACCACCGTGATCTCAGACAACATGGCTGGATCGATTATGAAGCAAGGCAAGATTGGAGCCATCGTCGTGGGCGCCGATCGCATCGCAGCCAACGGCGACGTAGCCAATAAAATCGGAACCTACTCCGTCGCTGTGCTTGCGAAAGAGCACGACATCCCTTTCTATGTAGCCGCGCCTCTATCGACCATCGATTTCGAAACCCCGGACGGCAGCAAGATTCCCATCGAACAGCGCAACGAAAAAGAAGTCACGCACATTGCCGGTAAACAGATGACTCCCGACGGAGTGCAAATAGAAAACCCTGCATTCGACGTAACTCCCGCAAAATACGTAACCGCGATTGTGACCGAGCGCGGCATCGCGCGAGCCCCCTATGGAGAATCGCTGGGAAATCTGGCCGGGGCCGAACACGCCGCGACGTCGGTTCCCGCAAAGTAGATGGCGCGCTGCCTTACTCGAATTCAATTTTATCGAATCCCAAACCTTGCAAGAGGCTGGTGATGGTCGAAGCCGCGTTCAGCTGAGCAGTTCGTAAAATGCCATCGGCCAGCGCGGCCTCTTGCAGTTGCCGTTCCGCTTCCTGACGCACCTGAGTCTCCAGATTCGGATCCGTCGGTACCAGCAGCCCCGTTTGTCTCGAATAAACCCGAGTCTTCGCGCTGTCAAGCCGGGTGCTAAAAATCTGCGAAGCGGGCAGACGCAAATGCACTTGCCTGCCCTCGACTTTGACGTCGCCCGCTTTGAGATTCGAGAAATCGATCCCCGCGACAACTTCGCCGTGCACCATCATCAAGAGGCGATCCCCAGCCAGAAAATCCGGGAAGATAGGATTCTCTTTCGCCCCGGTGACCAACTTGTCCATGGTGTAAACCACAGTCTCCAGCCGCTGCAGCCGCTGAATGCGATCGACTACAGTGGGCTGGCTGACATCGATGCTAAGCGTTCCGCCCGTGACCGCCGACCACAGATGGCTCAACCAAGCCCGCCCGGAACTTCGCGACAGCACCAACCATCCCATCGAGCCGACAAACAATACCCCGAGAAGCAACCCGATGACGAGCGCCATCAAAAAGGAGGATCGCTCAGGCCTAAGAGAATGGAGCCCGGCGTCGGCATCGCGAGCCATCCTTGAAGGTTATCACCAAGCCGTCGCCCCGCCAGAACTGGATTGGGTTACTCCGCCGCCAGCTTCAACCTATCCAGCCAGCGCTGATCGCTCTGCTCCAGTTTTTTCGATGAGTAGAAGAGGCTCAGCAGGAAACCGTTCATCGATTCCTCAGTCTTCACCAGTGTCTGGTCGCCAGATACCCGCTGAAGCTTCCAGACGTGGATGGCTCTAGCCATGTACGCCCTTCCCGTCCACGCGAATTGTTCATAGGGTCGGACCAGGGCAATCTGCGATTCGATGCGCGTGCCGCCGATGGTCCAGGAGAACGCGGTTCCGTATTCGAGTGGTCCCGCGATCTGGGTCGAGGATATGTCCGGTTGCCACTTCGGCCAGTTGGTCACGTCCGTCAGCAAGCCCCATACTTTTTCGACTGGTGCGTGAATCGTAATTTCCAAGGAGGCCTTGACCGGCGCATTCTCCCGAATCCTCCCGCTGCGCGCCAACTCTTCGTCCGAGATCCCCGCCGTAAGAAAAAGAAGTATAAGAATCATGCTGCGGAAAATGCTCACGATCTCACCCCAGGCTCAAGGCTTAGTACGTTTCGTCCCCCTCCCGGGTTCCGCAAAGGACGAAGATAAAGATCACTCACACGTCGGGCGCCCGCGCCCGCGAAAAAGGACGGCCTCATCGGAGCCCTGCCGATACTGTTGTTACTTTTGCAATCGTGCCGCAAATTCCGGGTAATCGTTCTTAATCGATTCTGCGAAGTCGGATTTCACATCATCCCGGGTTGCTTCCGGCCAGAGATTCAGATCATTCAATGCCTCATCGAATTGCCGGCAGAAAACATGCTGTAATGCCCGTGAAAGCAGCGCGCTGGCGGTTCCTGCATCCGGCTTTCCGGCACTCTCAGACAATCGCTTGAGCTCTTCCGGCGTCAGCATCAGCTTCTGCTGCTCATAGTCCTTCTTACCCGGTGCGAACATTCCCGAGCAGAACTCGGGCGTGAAATCCACCAATTTACCCTCTCGCACTCGAAACACTCGTTCTGCGTACGGGTGGTCGTTTGCCATGTCCCAATATCCAGCGAGCCCAGGCGTGAGTTCCCAGATCACCATCTTGCCTTGCTCGTCTTTTTCAAATCGGACAGCAGCCCCGGCGCCAACATCGAAAAGGTGATGCGGTTTGGGGAAAAGAGAAACGACATTATAAGTCCAACAGCAGTGCGCACCCCCCGCGCTATCAGTTTGAAATACGACTTTTGCCTTTCCGTCTCCATCAAAATCCTCGCCGGTTAAGCCCTCGTCGAAGGCCACGCCAAATCCCGTCGTTCGAAACACCACCTTCCCCGCCGAGTTGTAGATCGCCGCTGTGCATCCATAATCGAGCGCCTTTGGCACCGGCCCTAGCGAAATTTCATAACCGTCCCAGAGCTTCTTTTTGTAAGGACGATTGTCTTCGCGCCCCGCGCGGCAAGCGATGTCTCCCTGGCCCAGCCCAGCAGCATGAAGTGCCGGTCCGAAAGCAAGAAGCAGCAGAACAGATATGTATCGCATTCCTGGATTCTATCCCGGTCCGCCCGATTCCTGGCGCGTCACTGTTTCTTTAATAATCGCATCGGCGAAAACGGAAAAGGCCTCTCATTGGCGCGTCGGAAAAGAAGCCTGGTATGGCTATCCCATGATCACGTGGGTGATCCCCTGCCACCAGGACGGATTGTGCCGCCACATGTAGACCGCGAGGCTTTGGCCAACGATCAATAACGGCAGCGCATAGAGATACGCCTTGTGGACGCGCCGGTCGACCAGCAGGTCGCGCGCAACTCCGAGAACGATTACTAGGTCCAGGCAAGGATAGATAAGATTATGGTCGAACACGTAGTCAAAGCGGGCGAAGGCCGCGCCCATGAGCCCGCAGGTTGCGATGAAGATCAGCCGACGATGCAGCTCTGGCTTCGTGCGCCAAACGACGGCGAGCGCAACCAGGACACTAAAGGAGATCATGTCATAGAACGGGACGCTCAGAAAAGCGTCCCCGTCGGTGATATGGAGGTGCACCGTGTCAAAGCGGTCCATAATCATAGCCGTGGCGACGCCCAGCGGAACCATCACGGTGGCCAACCCGGCGCCAAACCAGCCCAAGGAGCGATGCCACGTGACTTGGTGCATGCGAACCAGCGCAGACTGACAAATGAAGAAGATCACCCATCCCGCGAAAACTGAGCCATGAATCCAGAGGATGAAAGGCCGCGGTATAGCGGGATGGAACAGGCTGTCATTGACCGTGCGGCTGAAGCCCGCGACCACAATCGCTGCGAACAGCAGCGACATCGCAAAGTAGAAGTACCGGCACAAAATCCCGTTACGACCAGCAAAGGTCGTCGAGCTCAGTTTTTTCTCCGGGGTCAGTACAGCCCGGACAGGTTCTGCGTTGACGGTTGACATAGGAAGTTGAGCTGGTATTTCCATTCCGTTTGCCCAGCCCACGCGAGAATACACGTCAACCGCCCAATCCGCCACGTTTTTCAGATTCGATCAAAAGAGACGCACAGCTTCCAATGCTGGTGAGATACTGTTCGTCGCCCTGCATTGGCGGTTATTGGCGCAAGGCAACGATCCGTACTGATGAAGGACCTTCTCATCTGGTCGAAAATCTCGATGCTCGATGTTTTACGGGCACGTGATGACCGATCAGAAGATTGCAGCGCAGGGATCGATGTTGGAGCGGATCATGCCAAGAACGGTTGTCGGGCAACAACGGGTGCTGATGCTGTGAAGTCAGGCTGCTCAAGAGCGGTGGGAGGGGCTGAAAAGCCCATCAACACTGAAGAAAATGGTAGGCACGAGGAGACTCGAACTCCTGACCTCTACCGTGTCAAGGTAGCGCTCTAACCAACTGAGCTACGCGCCTACACGCAGACTTAATTGTACCGGGCTGATCCGGTCCCGGCAATCCCGGATTCGGTCGCGTTTCAAGCGCAGTTGCAAACTGGCGAAGTCCCGGAGACAATCGCTGGGTGGAGGATAAAAAAGAGAGCGACGTGCTTGCTCACACAGGCGGTAATCCGTTTCGTGCTGGCATCATGGTTTTGGTTACACTCGGCAATCCGAGGGAGAAATTTTGGGGGGCCATCCTTTCTCTGACTCCTGAAGGGCTGAGTCTTTGCGGAGTCGAACTGGCCTCGTTCGATGACCTGGTCTCGCTCGTCAAAGATGGAGAGCCGTTTTCTTCCGGCGTGGTCTTCTTCCCGATGCACCGTTTGGAACGTATGGAGCTCGATCTGCCCGACGGCAATATTCCATCGCTGTCTCAACGCTTCACCAACAAGACAGGGCTCAATCCCGCGACGGCGCTCATCGGCCACAGTGCGGTTCCCCAAAAGCTCGAGGAACAGCCGTGAAGCTCTCGCAACTCCTGACTGCTCCGAACCAGCTCACCCTGCTGCGGATGATGTTTCTGCCCTTCATCGTAATTAAGTTGGTGGAGGGGCACTATTCATCGGCGTTGATTCTGTTTGTGCTGGCCGGACTGAGCGACGGACTGGACGGTTTGCTGGCTCGGACTCTCAAGCAGCAAACGGTGCTGGGACAGTACCTTGATCCGATCGCCGACAAACTCCTGCTCAGCACGATGTTTCTCGTGCTTTCGATTCTGCACAGGATTCCATGGAAATTCACGGTTCTGGTTTTTTCGCGCGACATTTCCATCCTGGCCGCCAGTGCAGTGCTCTACGCCATCGCCGGACTTCGTGATTTTCGCCCCAGCATCTTTGGCAAGGCAAACACATTCGCGCAGGTTGCCGCCGTCTTTTTTGTACTGCTGTTCGAAGTGAACCGGTCACGATGGGTTGCCATTGCCCGGCTTTCATTTTTGCGCGCGACTTTTGCCTTCACCATTATCTCTGCAATGCACTACGTGCTCGTCGTCGGACAGCGCCTGCGCGCTACTCACCAGGTCCTGACTGTACCCTCTGCAAGCGGCAAGACTTGACGGGTTAGGAGATAGAGCGTTCTGAAGGTGCCCACGTCCTCTATTGTTGGAAACCCTTCCAGATCGACAAATAGCGTGGATCCAAATCAGATGGTTTGAAATCACAGGTCTTCGCGAGACGGGCAAACTCGGAGGTTCGAAGTTCGCCGCTAAAAAAGCCCCGTTGCGGCGATTACCGCGACGGGGCATCCGAATAAGCGGACAGCTGCTGAAGCAGCTCCAGCGTTACTCCGATTTCCACCACACCCGGAAGCTGGTGCCATCGAAAGTGAGTGAAGTCGGTACGGCCTCATTTACTCCGGAGCAACTCACCATGGTAATTTCTTGCACATTGCTCCCGAAGGCGCTGATCCGCCCCGAGGTCACGCTGTCGATTGCCGTATTGGTGCCGGAATCACTTGTGTAGTCCAGCCCATAACTCGCCACGTGGAAATCGGCCAAGGGCAGGATGTCCCCACAGCTCGAGCCCGTGGACGGCGCCTCCGCAATCCATTCGGCAGATGTGCGTTCGGCGCCGCCGACGTTCTGGTTGTGCACATACAGCTGGTTTGTTCTGTGGTTGTGGATGCGGACCTGGAAAGTTTCGCCGCCCAGGTACTTCACTTCTGCCCCAATCACGTCGCCCGGTACCACCGGAAAATTAGTGAGCTCTACATAACCTCCCGGGAAGAATTCATACCACGCGAAGTACTGTGGGGTGGTTCCATTGCAATTCGAAGACGTTCCGGTTTGCTCCACGGTGCCGTTGGAGAATCCGTCAATGCCCGCCCAAAAAGCGGATTGGCTGTTGGGGGTGACATTGCAATTAACCTCGGGGACGTGCCACGAACCCTTGACATCGGTGAACCCGTTGCCGGTCACGGCGTAACCCGCCCAGTTATTGGTCTCGATTCCGTTATCAGGCCTGAACCCGTAGAGACGCATGGGCGCATGCCCAGGTACCACGTCGGAGGCGCTGGCGGACTTGGTCTGGTCAACCAAACTGCCGGACGGAACGACTTGCGCCGACCGGGCGCTCACGAGTCCGTTCAGCAGAAAGAGGGCGATGAAGCTTGCGAAGGCAATCCGGTTTATGATTGCGCTCATGGTCTTGCTGGTCTGGCTTTTCATTTTCGTTTTTCCTTATGAAGTTTTGATTTGGGCGTCCCACTACTTATTTAGAACCGCCTCACTTGATATAG
>Ga0210390_10002678_pt1 | contig 15614 bp, 17 predicted proteins | sample IncBWH11OmetaG_FD_161050 | JGI IMG/M metagenome (GOLD analysis project Ga0210390, IMG submission 161050) | Forest soil microbial communities from Barre Woods Harvard Forest LTER site, Petersham, Massachusetts, United States - Inc-BW-H-11-O ... | reverse complement strand
CCATAGCGAAGTGCTCCAGCCACCTGGTTGATTGAAGTGGTTCTTGCGCTGATCGAACGCGTAGCGATCAGCCATCAGCCGATCGACGCTGTCCTTCAGCAGGCGCTGTTCATCGGAGAGGGTGAAGTCCATTGCGTGGGCCTCGTTTTTGGTGTCATTGCGAGGAGCGGAGCGACGAAGCAAGCTCGGTCACAGTGTACACTCTGACCGAGATTGCTTCGCTGCGCTCGCAATGACAGGGGAAGGCTGCACTAAAGTCGCAGCACCGCCTTGGTGAGAATGTTCTTCTGAATCTCGTTGGTCCCGCCGTAGATCGACGCGGCACGCAGGAACAGGTAGCTGCCGGTGGACTGCGTCGCCCACTCGGGACCGACATCGGGCTCGTTCGACAACGCCGCCAGTTCCTCCGCCCAGATCGGCATCGACATCGGACCACCGACATCCATCGCGAGTTCCGTTGTCGCCTGCAGCAGCTCCGTGCCCTTTACCTTCAGCACCGACGACAGCGGATCGGGCCTTCCGTCGCGCTGCCTGTCATACGCGGACACGACGCGGTACTGCGTTATCTCCAGCGCCTTCATGTCCACTTCAATCTGCGCGATGCGCTGACGGAACGCAGGATCGTCGATCAAAGGCCGGCCGTTCTCGCGGACCTTGCGCGCCATCTCCTTCGATGCGTTCACCCGCTCCTTCGACTTGCCGATCCGCGCGATGCCGGTGCGCTCGTTGCCCAGCAGGAACTTCGCCACATCCCAGCCGCGGTTCTCCTCGTAGACGCGGTTCTCAACCGGCACCCGCACGTTATCGAAGAACACCTCGTTCAGGTGATGGCTGCCGTCGATCGAGATGATCGGGCGCACCGTGATCCCCGGCGTCTTCATGTCCACCAGCAGGAACGAAATGCCCTCCTGCCGCTTCGCCGCATTCGGGTTGGTGCGCACCAGCACGAAGCACCAGTCGGCATGATGCGCGGTCGAGGTCCAGATCTTCTGGCCGTTCACCACGTAGTGGTCGCCGTCACGCTTCGCCGCGGTCTTCAGCGATGCGAGGTCGGATCCCGCGCCAGGTTCGGAGAAGCCCTGACACCACCAGTCGTCGATGTTCGCGGCGCGCGGCAAGAACCGCTCCTTCTGTTCCTCGGTGCCGAACTGGATCAGCACCGGACCGATCATCGTGATGTTGAAGCTCGAGAGCTCCGGCGCCGGCGCGACCTGGTTCTCTTCCAGGAAGATCATGCGTTGAATCGATGACCATCCCGGACCACCCCATTCCTTGGGCCACGAGATCGCCGCCCATCCGCGCTTGTTCAGGATGCGCTGCCAGGCGACCGTGTCTTCCTTGCGCGGCCCATAGCCGAGACGCATCCGTTCACGGATCTCGCCGGGCAGGTTGTCACGGATGAAAGCGCGCACTTCGTCGCGAAACGCCAGCTCTTCAGGGGTGAAGCGCAGGTCCATCAGCCGATCCTCCCTACTGATCAGTAGCTGCTGATGCAGACTGTGGCAGGAGGCAGGTAGCGACGCAATTGGGGCTGTGCGCCCTAAAACTGCTTCAGCAGTCGGTCGATGTAATCCAGTTCCGTCTGGGGACGCATACGGTCCGAGCCGCGGCGACGCAGCTCTTCCTCGATTGCCTGTGTCCGCTGACGCTCGCGCTCTTCCGGCACGGTTACATCGGCGCTCTCATCGGCCCCCGAGCTGCCCTGCCCGTAGCGCCGCCCGAGCGGATCACGGCCCGCCTGCGACCGGTCAGGCGGTCCGTTGCGCCAGCCACGGCCTGTATTGTCGTCCTGGCCGTCGTGCAGGGTCAGCCCCATGGGGCCGTCGGAATCGCCTTCTTGCTCGCTGCCGTCCTGACCGTTCTGGGAGCCGAATTGCTTGGCCATCGCCTGGCCCATCTCCTGGCCACCCTTTTGGAGAGCCTCAATCGCCTGCTGCTCGGATTCGCCAGCGCCGGCGTCATCGCCCTGGCCCAATTGCTTCCCCGCCTCGCGCATGGCGGTGTCTGCTTCACCGAGGCTCGGCGGCACCTGTCCCGTCAGGTCGCCAAACTGCTGCATCAGCTCGCCGAGCGACCGTCGCAGCGCCTGCTGCACGCGCTGGTCAGCCTGGCGTTGCGTTGCCTCGTCCGTCGGCTGGGTAGGAGCCTGGTTGCCATGAAACCGCGTCGTTTCATCGACGCGGCTCTGCGAATGGTCGAGCAGTCCGCCCTGCCGGCCGATCATGTCCTGCACCGCTCCCATCTGCTGACGGCCGCGCTGACGCTGCGCCTCGGTGCGCTCGCCCTCACGTCCATGCTCGGCGCGTGCGTTGCGCAGCTTGTCCAGCATGCGCTCAAGCTCCGCCATGCGTTGCTGCGCATCGTCCATGCGGCCTTCGCGGGCTGCTTCACGCGCCTGCTCCGCCATCTTGTCCAGGTCGCGATTGGAAAGCTGCTTCGTATCCGGGTTGAACGGCATCTCCTCGTTGTTGCGCCGCGCCTCTTCCATCAGCGCCTGCAAATGCTTGGCGATCGCCTCCTCAAGCTCCTTCAGCCGCTTGTCCAGCGCCTCGCGGTTGGCCTCGTTCGGCTCGCGGATCGCCTTGTCCAGCGCGTCGCGCGCCGCCTGCCGGGCCTCGTCCAGCGCCCGGGCGGTTTGCTCGGTCTGTCCCTCCTCCAGATGCAGCGCCAGATCCCACATGCGCTGCTGCGCCTCGCCGACCGCCTCGGGCGCCCTGTTCCGTTCGAGTAGGTAGAAGATGTCGCCCAGGTTCAGATAGGCGCCGTAATCGCCGTTGAATGCGTCGGGCCCCATCAGCAGCGCCTCCAGCCCGGTCACCGCCGAAGGGCGATCGTCCGGACGTAGGCTGAGCCCGCGGCGGATCGCCATCAGCGCGCGTGCCACTGGGTTCTGGAACGGCCGCTCGGGCAGGACAAACTCGATCTCGCGGCTCTCGCCGGTCTGGTTCAGCGCATCACGCGCCACGAGCTTGGCGATCACCGGCAGCCCCGCCCAGGGATGCGCCGTCAGATCCTGCTGGTTCACACCGTGCGCCGTCTTCGGAGTGCCGCCAGGCAACGGCAGGCCAACCACCAAAGGCGGTGCGTCGCGCCGGTCGCGCAGCCGCATCTCGGCCTGCAGCGAGACCACGCCGTAGTCGTCCGACGTGTGCCACGGCAGCCGTGTCTGCTGACTACCGGGGGCTCGGCCTGGATTGTCGGTCCAATCCGCCGTCGGCGGCTGGTCAGCGATGACGGCCAGGTCCCAGGCTGCCAGCTCGCGACCGTCGCGCCGTACCGTGAGGTGGCCACCCTCGTGCAGGTCGCGGTCGGCCTGGAAGCTTGCCTTGTCCAGGGCGCGAAACGGTTCGGACTGCCCGTCGAGCATCAAGGTCGGGATGACGCTGCCGCCGGTGACGCTGACCGTGAGACGGGCCCCGGCCGGCACCGACACGCTGCCGCTGTCGGGTTTGAGGAAGATCGGCGCCAGCCCCGTGTAAGCGGGCGGCGTGATCCAGGCCTGTAGCTCAGTCGCCGGCGACGGGGTTTCGCGCGGCAGGGTCGGTTCCATGGCCTGCGCCAGTCGCGAGGGCGCATCGTCACCGGCGATCGCGAACGCCGCGACGAGGGCGACCACCAGCGCGGCGCGCAGCGCACGGGGGTCGCGCCGAGCCAATCCGGGCCGTGGTATGCCGATGCGCAGCCGGCGCACGGAATTCACCGCGCGGGAAACATGCGCCTGCCAGAGCGCAACCGACGCGGTGTCGGGGCCTCTGACGCCGCGCGACGGGCGGTCGGTCAGCACCGACAACGGCCGGTGGGGAAGATCAGAGGCCAGTTCGAGGCGGCGGTCGGCGGCCTTGTCATCCGGTGCCGCGATGCCGTGCAGGCCACGCACCAGCAGCCCGAGGATCAGCAATGCCGTGGCGGCGAGCAGACCTACATGTAACCAGGGCGACAACAGACGCGGCAGGTCGAGCAGCGCCGCGCAGACGAACAGGCCCGCGACACCGAGCGCGGGCCACACGGCCGGCCAGATGCGTTCGAACAGGATGGCGAGGCGTGCCAGTGCTCGACGGCCGGCAAGCCGACGCAGCAGGCGATCGAGGTCTCCGCCCGGGGCGCTCATCTGAGCGAATGTGGCATGCGTTCGGCACGCCACAAGTCGGCGTGGCTGTCGCGTTCGCGAATCACCGACCACTCGCTGCCGTTCACCATCACCTCGGCTGCCATCGGGCGCGCATTGTACGCAGAACTCATCACCGAGCCATAGGCCCCGGCATCGAGTATCGCCACGCGCGCGCCCGAAGCCAGCGCTGGCAGCATGCGATCGCGCGCAAATGTGTCACCGGATTCGCAAACTGGTCCGACCACGTCGGCCGGTGCCACCGGCGCCACGGCATCGACCGCGGCGACCGGCACGATGCCGTGCCAGGCTTCGTACATCGCGGGTCGGATCAGATCGTTCATTGCTGCGTCCAGCACGATGAAGCGGCTCCCCTGGGCGTGCTTCGCCAGGATTACCGACGCCACAAGCACGCCTGCCGGACCGACCAGCCAACGCCCCGGCTCAAGCACGATGCGGACATTCAGGTCGTGCAGCGCGCCGTGGATCGCACCGGCGAGTGCCGCGGGCAACGGCGCTGGTTCGTCCCGATACGGAATGCCGAGACCGCCGCCGCAGTCGATCGTACCCACCTGCAGTCCGTCCGCGCGCAATGCGCGCACGAGTTCCGCCAGACGCGCATAGGCAGCGCGATAAGGTGCGAGCGACAGGATCTGACTGCCGATATGCGTCGCCAGTCCAACCGGACGAATGCCCGTCAGGTCGGCGGCTCGGCGATACAGCGCGACGACATCCGTGTAGGGGATCCCGAACTTGTCCCGCGCGCGGCCTGTGGTGATCTTGGCATGGGTGCCGGCATCGACATCCGGGTTGACGCGCAGCGCCACGCGCGCGGTCCGCCCCATGGCGGCGGCCAGCGCCGACAGCGTGTCCAGTTCCTCGGCGCTCTCCACATTGAACTGCGCGATGTCCTCGGTGAGCGCGAGCCGCAGTTCGCGTTCGCTCTTGCCGACGCCCGAGAACACGATGCGCTCGGCGGTGATTCCCGCCTCGCGCGCACGGCGAAGTTCGCCCTCACTGACCACGTCGACTCCAGCGCCGACCCCCGCAAACAGCCGCAGTACGGCGAGCCGGTCGTTCGCCTTCATCGCGTAATGGATGTGCGCATTGACCCCTGCGCCGGTTAGCGCCTCGGCCAGCATGCGATAGCGCTGCCGCATGGCGGACGCCGAGTAGACCCACACAGGCGTGCCGACGTCATCCGCGATCGCATTGAGCGGCACGTCGTCGATCATCAGCCCATCCATCGCGTGCAAAGCGAGATGGGGCCGCCCCGCGATCAGCTCGGCCGCGGTGGGTTCGGGCGTGTCAGGGGCGCGGATGGCTATCATTCCCAAGAGCTACACGAGGTCGCAGGCGGCGACTATACACCGACTGACTTGCGCGAGGTGGTCTGGTTGGCCTTATCATTACGGGAAGTGGCGACCGAGGGCAGCATGAGCGACCTCTACGACGATGATATTCTGCTGTGGTCCGAGCGCCAGGCGCAGCTGCTGCGTCGGCTCGCCGCGGGCGAGCGGGTCAACGACCAGGTCGATTGGGAGAACGTGATCGAGGAGGTCGAGAGCGTGGGCAGCGAGCAATTGCATGCGGTTGAGTCGCTGCTCGTGCAGGCACTCGTCCACATGCTCAAGGCCGAAGGCTGGCCAAACTCTCGCGATGCGCCAAACTGGCGCGCCGAGGCCGTACGCTTCCGCGGCGATGCCGCCGACCGATACGTACCGTCCATGCGGCAGCGGATAGACCTTGCGCGCCTGTACCGTCGCGCGCTGCGGGCCCTCCCGGAAACGATGGATGGCCAACATCCGCTGCCGGTGCGCCAGGACTGTCCGAAGACGCTGGATGAGCTACTGGCAGAGCCATAGACCTCACCGTTTGCGCAGCCAGGTCACCGACAGAAACGCGCCGATCCAGGACCCGGCCGCCGCGAACAGGACGTAGACCCAGGATGTTGTGTAGCTGATCACCGCGAAGGCAGAGAGCAAGTACCAGACGCTGCTCCAGGACGCCGCACCGAGCCGCCGACGATCTGACACCGCGGCGTTGAACAGCACATACACCGCGTCCGTTGCCATCGTTGACAGCACCACGCCAAGCGCGAGCAATGGGTTGATCGGCGGCATCACGGTTCACCCTTCCCGACAGACCGGTCCAACCGACCTCATACACATTATCTTAAGGCGCAGCCTGCTATGCACAGCGGGGCAGCATGAAGCACGACAGCAGATCTCCTGGCCGAACCGAGCAGGATCGGGTTGATCTGCGAGCGCTTGGCTCGGTTCTGGTGAACAGCAAGGCGATCGCGCTCGCCGCTTTGCGCCACGGGCGGATCGTTTTCGCCAATCCCGCGTTTCTCGCGACGTTTCGGGCAACCAACGCGTTGATCGGCACGCCGCTCGCCGACATTGTCGTCGATGCAGGGGGCGACCGGCTGGCTGATACACTCCTCTCAGCCGAACGTTCCCCAACACGCTATTACGGTGCCGGCAGACGAGGGGAAGTTCCGTCATTCGACCTCGAACTGAGCCTCGAATGCACGGAACTCGATGGGGAATCCACAATCATCGCCTTCGCCTGTGATGTCACCAGACAGCATCGCTCGAGAGAGCAGCTCGCCAACCTGGCATACAGTGATGCGCTCACCGGCTTGGCGAACCGGGCATTGTTCGCCGACCATCTGCATCAGGCCGTGCGGCATGCGCGGCGCCACCCGGCGATATTCGCCGTGCTCGTCATGGACCTCGATGGTTTCAAGGCGATCAACGATACCTATGGTCATCAGGTGGGCGATGTCGCCCTGCAACTCGTGGCGCAGCGCTTCGAGCACAACATTCGTGAAGGCGACACACTGGCCCGGATTGGCGGCGATGAATTCGCCGTGCTGCTGCCACGGGTGCTTGATCAGCAGGTGGCCGGGCTGGTGGCACAGCGCATGATCGGCGCCTTGGCAGCGCCGCTCGAACTGGCAACGCATCGCGTCGACCTCGGCACCAGCGTCGGTATCGCAGCGTGGCCCGAGCACGCTGAGTCGGCCGATGCCCTGCTGGCGGCGGCCGACACCGCGATGTACCGCGCCAAGCGTGCTGGCAGGAACCAGTTCCGCTGGGCGACCGGAAGGTCCACCGCGGACATCGTGTCGCTAAAGCCGCTGGCCTGGAGCGCCGTACACGCAGTCGGCATCGAGGAGATCGACGATCAGCATATGCATCTGGCGGAGCTGATCGATGAGCTGTCGGCGTCGCTGAAGGGCAACTTCGACGGCGCCACCATCGCGGCCAGACTGAGCGACCTGACCCAATACACGGCATTCCATTTTGCTACCGAGGAGCGATTGATGGAGCGGTACCAGGTCGAGCACCTTGTGCAGCATCGTGAGCAACACCACCGGCTGCTACACGACATCCAGAACCTGCACGTGGACGGGGATATGGCCAGCGTCAGCCTGATCGTGCGCTACCTGCAGGAGTGCTGCTGCGTCATGTCGATGGTCCGGACAGGCAACTCGGCCAGGCGCTGATCGCCAAAGGCTGCCGGTAGCCGGCTGGCAGTCAGTGCGTTGGGTAGGTCCGCGGGAAGGTGATCTGGTCAGGCGGACCGGGTGGCGATGGTGGCCCCTTCTTGCCGCATGCCGTGAGCATGAGGATCAGCGCCAGGAACAGTGCCCACCTCATGCCAGCGCTGCCTGCCATCGCGCTGCCTCGCGCGCGACATTCGCCGGTGCCGTGCCACCGACGCTTGTCCGCGACGCAACCGAAGCCTCGACCGTCAGGACCGAATACAGATCCGCGGTGATACGCGGCTCCGCGGCCTGCATCTCGGCCAGCGTCAGCCCGGCCAGATCGACGCCCTGGGCCTCCGCTGCTGCCACCAGCCGGCCCGTGACATGGTGCGCGTCGCGGAACGGCAGGTTCAGTGCCCGCACCAGCCAGTCCGCAAGATCGGTCGCGGTGGCGAAGCCGGACCCGGCAAGCTCCCGCATGCGCGCCACGTCCGGCGTCATGTCCCGCACCATTCCGGCAATCGCGGCCAGCGACAGCGCCCAGGCCTCGGCCGCATCGAACACTGGCTCCTTGTCCTCCTGCATGTCCTTGGCATAGGCCAGCGGAAGACCTTTCATCACCGTCAGCAGGGCGACCAGGGCGCCGGTAACGCGTCCGGTCTTGGCCCGCACCAGTTCGGCCGCGTCGGGGTTGCGCTTCTGCGGCATGATGGAGCTGCCGGTGGTGAACGCATCCGACAGCCGAATGAACCGCCACGGCGCAGAACACCACACCACGATCTCCTCGGCGAACCGCGACAGGTGCATCGCCGAGATGGCCGCCGCGCCGAGGAACTCCAGCGCGAAGTCTCGGTCGGACACGGCATCGAGCGAATTGGCGGTGGGCCGATCGAAGTCCAATGCGCGGGCGGCCATCGCGCGGTCGATCGGAAACGACGTGCCCGCCAGCGCCGCGCTGCCCAGCGGGCATTCGTTCAACCGCCGCCGGCAGTCCGCGAGCCGTCCGCGGTCGCGGTCCAGCATCTCGACATACGCCAGCAGATGGTGGCCGAACGTCACCGGCTGCGCGGTCTGCAGATGGGTGAAGCCGGGCATCGGATCGGCCGCATGTGCAGCCGCGCGACCAGCCAGCGCGCGCATGACGTCGGCGATCTGCGCCGACAGCCCGTCGATCGCGTCGCGCACCCAGAGGCGGAAGTCCGTCGCCACCTGGTCGTTGCGGCTACGCGCGGTGTGCAGGCGACGGCCGGCCTCGCCGATACGCTCCGTCAGGCGGGCCTCGATGTTCATGTGGATATCCTCGAGCGCCGCGTCGAACGGGAAGCGCCCGGTCTCGATCTCTTGCGCGATCGCCGCTAGACCCTCGCGTATGGCCTGCTCATCTTGTGTCGGGATGATCCCCACCCGCGCCAGCATCGCGGCATGCGCCAAGGAGCCCCTGATGTCCTGCCGCCACAGCTTCTGGTCGAAACCGATCGAGGCGTTGATCTCCTGCATGATTACTGACGGACCGGCAGCGAATCGCCCGCCCCATTGCGGGTTGGCGGCCTCGTTCCGCTGCTTCGGCGTCTCACTCAAGGGAGGACCCGCGTCGTGCTGTTGACCAGGCGCCGCGCTGCGCTCGCGGCCGGCGGGACCCTAGCCGCCGCCCTGATCGCGCGCAAACCGCTCGCCGAGGAACTGGACGATGCCGCCAAGGCACTGACGCCAACCGATCCGCCGGTGCCGGCACCCAACATTGTGTTCGCGTCCGCCGACGGGACCGAACATCACCTGGCGGACTTCCTCGGCCATGGCATGGTGGTCAACCTCTGGGCGACGTGGTGCGTACCCTGCGTCGCGGAGTTGCCGTCGCTGGCCAGGCTGTCGAAGACGCTGGCACCCGACGACATCGCGGTGCTGCCGCTGTCATCCGATCGTGGTGGCGCACCGACCGTGCAGGCCTTCTTTCAGCAGCACGGGATCACCGGGCTGCCCATACTCCTGGACCCCAGGAGCGCCGCGATCCGCGCCTGCCATGCCCGTGGCATTCCGACGAGCCTGATTGTCGACAAGCGAGGGCGCGAGGTCGCCCGGCTGGAGGGTTCCGCCGACTGGTCAACGCCAGCGGCGGCACAGCTCATCAAGCGGCTGGCGTCGGACTGAGGCAGTCAAGGTCAGTCGAACTCGTCCACGCGGTCGCCGGGACGGTGGTCGTGCCGCTGCGGGGTTCAGCTCGACAATTCGGTGGCCGCCATGCGCCTCACTGATCGACTTGTTCGGGCGTCGACAGGCGTTGTGCGGACCGTCGGATTGTGGACTTCATGTCTCGCGAGACGTAATTTCGTAACGAAAGCGTGCTGGGTCCAGGGCATTCGGTTGGCCGACTGTAGTGAAAGCGCAAGGATACATCAGGAAGGGAAAGTTTGGCCGTTGCTGCTCGGCGCCCGGTAACGCAATATCGGTGGCGCTGTTGTACCCGACCCAGTTCATCTCCCAGTTGCCAAATAGACGCTCACGCAAGCCACGAACCTCCATGCTGTCCACAGCCAGTTTCTGCTCCAAGACCACTTTCCTTACGTCCGCAGGATCGAGGGGAAACCAGCCGGCATCTTCCAAATAAGCCTCAGCACGGCAGTGCTGCGCTTTGCTGATGTCACCGCTTTTTCCAAGTGAAGGGTACAAATGTGAGTCGGCTACGCGAATCCCGTACACGTCACGGGCCGGAATGCCTGCCGCCCGCGCCAAGCCGACCATCAGGCCGTTGATATCGACACACTTACCGCCAAAATTGCCCGACTCGAGCATTGCCTTGACGTCGCCGACACCGCAGCCAGGCGTGTCAGGGTTGCGCCAGGTCGTGTCCACCACCCAATCATAGATGGCGCGCAACCGCTCACGGGGGTTGGTGCGACCGTCAACGATACGCTCGACCGTAGTGCGCACGATACCATCTGTCGGCGCGCTCTCCGTTGGGGCCATCCAGAATTGCCGTTCGGCTTGGCTGATTGGCACCGTCGGCAGCGCGGCTCGGTCGCAGGTTGCGACGGTCTGCCTGACCTCAATGTGCTGCGGGGTCGCGCTTTCGTCCCAAGTGCTACGTAACATCTGCGCGCCATAAGTTGGATCGCGCACCAGTTCAGCTCGGCCGTTGCCCTGCCAGTCCACATCGATGGCGGTCTGATAGCCGACTGCGGTCTGCACCAGAGGCAACCAAAGTCGTGCCTGGCCGGGCGAGTTTTGTAATATGATTTTGGTCGTGATTACGAATTGACGCCACACAGCGACGGGCGTGCGCTCCGCAGGCTGAGCGGAACCGGTTTTTGAACCAAGCCCAATGATAGCGGGAGTCGCAACAGTTGCAGCGATGAATGCCCGGCGGTGCATGACGGTCCCTCCTTCGCTCTTATTGCCTACTCAGGCTAATCGGCAGAGCAGCCAGAGTTCAACAGCAGTCGCGCTTGATCTCGGCGCACTCAGGTCGCCATGCGTTGCCTGGGGCGCGCCATGCCGGTCATCCGTCGCAGCCCTGCCAGCACCACCACCGCCAGTCCCGCCAATGCCACGCAGTGCGCCGGCCGCACACCGAAATGCAGCGTCTCGCTTGCCGCCAGCACACGCCACGGGTTGATCCCGGTCGTCAACCCATACCAGGCGAACTCGATGCCGGCACTGGCGCACGCCGCCACGCCGGCCAGCGCCAGCTGCGCGAGCGGATTCCGTTGCCAGGGCATCGGGAGCGCACGCCACAGCAGTAGCCACACAAACAGGCCCGAGAAGAACACCGGCTCCGATACGTTCGACTTCGATTGGATGAAATAGTGCAGCAGTGCGATCGCGCCCAACACATAGATCACCCGATGCAGCCGCTTCCACCGGCGACCCAGCCTCCGAGCCCAGCCGTCGGTCGAAGTAACGCCGAGGACGACCAGCCCGAGCAACACGGTAAAGCCGATGGTCAGATAGAACCGCAGTGCGATCTCCGAGGCGACGAAGCCCAACCGGTAGTTATGGTCCACCACGTACAGCGTGAAATGCGCGAGCCCATAGGCAAGCGCAGTCAGGCCGACAATCCGCCGCACGAGCAGCAGGCGCGGCCAATCCAGTACTCGCGCCGCCGGGGTGATCGCCAGCGAGATCAGCAGGTAACGGATCGCCCAGTCACCGGTGCCGTGGATAACCTCGGTCACCGGGCGTCCGCCGAGCATGCCGTTCGCCCACCAGAACGCCAGCACCGCGCCGGGAATGAAGCTCGCCGCGAGCACCGTCGCCTTCAACGGCAGGAAACGGCCATGCCGGTCGCGCCATGGAACGATGATCTTGCCAGCAATCATCATGCGGTTCCCGGCGCCAAGCGCACATAATCCGACGGCACGCGGAATAGCGCGGAATGCTGCGGCGCGAACTCGACCGAGATCGCGCTCACCTGCACCTGTTCCGAGGTGCCGGCCCGTAGCAGCACGCCATCGCCGGTGATGCAGACCAGCGCCGGCCGCCCCGCGCAATCGCGCGTCTGCCATTCGGTGCAGACCCGGCCCGCCACCGTCGCCTCGCCGCGGCGGACGAAGGACGCCGTGGCGCTGCCGCCGGTCATGTCCGCCATATTGCCTGGAGCCGCCATTTCGACCATCGATCGCGTCGCGTCCCTCACCACGCTCATTCGTCTCGCGACGTAGTCGATAATTACATGCAGCCCTGAACCGGGCGGATCGGCAAAGGCCGCGGGCGCCCAGGTCGCGCAGAGTGCCAGGACCACGGCATACTTCATGCAGCCGCAGGCTCCTGCGGTTGGGCGACGGCCGATCGAAGCATCAGCGCTCCGCCAGGCAGTGGATCTCAGCCGCCAGCGCTGCCGGGTCCGGATCGGCGGCAAAATCGGCCGGCACGGTCAGGGCATGGGCAAGGTGCACCTTGTAGTCATCGCGTGGCAACTCCTCGGCGCCGAACTGCGACAGGTGCGCGGTGACGAACTGGGTGTCCAGCAGTCGGAAGCCGCCGAGACGCAGGCGCGCGACGAGGTGCACCAGGGCCACCTTCGAGGTGTCGCGCACCATGCTGAACATGCTCTCGCCGAAGAACACGCCGCCGATCGCCACCCCGTAGAGGCCGCCGACCAGATGCCCGTGCTGGCGTGTCTCCACCGAGTGGGCGTGGCCGAGTTGATGCAGTTCGCTGAACAGCCGCTCGATCTGCGGATTGATCCATGTGTCGTCGCGGCCGGGGGCGGACTGTGCGCAGCCGGCGATGGTCGCGGCGAAGTCCCGATCGACGGTGACGGTGAAGGCGTCCGACAGCACGGTGCGGGCGAGCCGGCGCGGCAGGTGGAAGCGGTCCAATGGCAGGACGCCGCGGCGCTCAGGGTCGAGCCAGTAGAGGCGTTCGCCGCGACGGGTCTCCGCCATCGGGAACAGGCCGTGTCGGTAGGCCCGCAGCATGAGGTCAGCCGTGATCTCAACCGTGCGCCGGGACATGCAGATATTGTGGGGTCGGATGGCCGGTTCGGGAAGGCACTCTTGTCGGTTTGACGGTCCGGGAGGTTAATGGTGGCGTAGCCGATCGCGAGGAACGTCATGACCAAGTACACCTGGGAGCACATCCACCTGAAGTCGCCGGACCCGGCGGCGACGGCGCAATGGTACGAGGACAAGCTGGGCGCGGACATCATTCGCACGCCATTGCCCGATGGTTCGACGCGCTATGATCTCGACCTGACGGGGCAGAAGATCTTCATCGCCAGGTCGGACCCGGCGTCGACCGGTGCGTCGCCCCAGACGCCATACATGGGGTTGGAGCACTTCGGACTGACGGTCGAGAACATCGACGCTGCGGTGGCCGAGCTGAAGGGCAAGGGTGTGGCGTTCACGGTGGAACCGAAGACCATCAGGCCTGGCGTGCGCATCGCATTCCTGACCGCGCCGCAGAACGTGTCGATCGAACTGATACAGCGCGGATAGCGCCAAAGTCGCCGAACGGACCCGACGCCGTCAGCCAGGACCGACGCGGGGCGCCGTCGCGATGCCAAAGCCCGCGCAGAGCTCCTGGCTGATCGCCCGGAGCTGCCGCCGCGCCGCGGTGTCGTAGGCCTGCCTTTCGGCACGCGCCTCGTGGAGGCCATTGAAGTAGCACCCGCTGCGCCCCTCGACCGCCGGCGAAGCGGCGAGTTTGAGGATCGCCTCGGCGCCTTCCTCGACACTGCTCCTGGGCGTCACACCCGCGCGCCGCACCATCGCCGTATCCATGTAAGTCGCCGGATGCAGCACGTTGACGGTGACGCCGGTGCCGGCGAGCGCCTCGGCCAGATCGATGGTGAACATGATCTGCGCCAGCTTGCTCTGGCAGTAGGCGCGCGCGCCGCTGTAGCCGCGCGTCAGCATGACATCGGCGAAGTCGATCGGCTGCTGGCCGGCCGAGGCCACGTTAACGATGCGCGCCGGTGCGCTCCGCCGGAGCAGCGGAAGCAGCAGATGGGTCAGCAGGAAGCCGGCCAGGTAGTTGACGGCGAAGCGAAGCTCGTGGCCGTCGGCACTGGTCTGGCGCGCAGCACCGGCAGTGCCGATGCCGGCGTTGTTGATCAGGATGTCGAGCCGGTCCGTCCGCTGCCACACGGTCTCGCCAAACCGCCGCACCTCGGCCAGGGACGCAAGGTCCGCGACGAGAAACTCCGCCGCACCGCCCGATTGGGTGACCTCGGCGACGACCCGGTTGCCGCGGTCCTGGTCGCGACCATGCACCAGGACGCGCGCACCCGCCTCGCCGAGGCGGGTGGCAACCGCGCGGCCGACGCCGTCGGTGGAGCCGGTGATGAGCGCGGTCTTGCCGGTCAGAGAGGTCATGGCACATCGGACTCCTGCGGCGGCCACAGCCAGGTGCCGTGCGTCGCGTTGTAAATCGCCTGCGGGGAGGGATTCTTGACCCCGTCGGCATGGTTCGCATCGTGATAGCGGTAGCCGAGAGGCGCGCCGTTCTGTGCCAACGCTGGATCTACTGTGTCTGCGCCCGGGACACACCCCGCTGGCAGGATGCATAGGACACACAAGGCCAGATACCTGGGATGCACACGTGTCTCCACCGCCACGTCGCTGTAGCTGGCGACATGCTGCCAGATGTCAACGAATTGCGACTGGCGCCCACCACTGCCGCGGGTAAATTACACAATAGCAATGCTCTGGGGTTTGTAATGAGCTTGACGCCGACCGATCTAGATCTCAATCCCAGGTTGGATGCTGAGAGTGGTTGTGCGACGCTCTGCCAAGGAACCTGCTCCTTTAACCGGTGCTGCCACGCTCACAATGACCCCCATTGAGCTCTTCGAAATCACGCAGGCCGCGACGGCTCTGCCAGGCGCCTGGTCGGTGTCCGGTCAGTGCACCGATGACGGCACCTGTTACGCAGGCTTGATTGACCCCGAGGGGGACGGTCGCACCGCCCTGCTCATCGCGCGGGACGCCGACGGCCTGTATGTGGCGAAGGCGAGCGGCGAGACTGTGGCGCGTGGCTGCTCCAGCATCACGGAGGCGCTGGCGGCGGTGCGCTGGGTGCTGCGCCAGCGCTGACGCGTTGCCGCGGACGCAGCGCCTTCGTCTGGTTACGCGAATTCTACAGGGGAGGCTGGCGTTCGCCACCAGCCGGCGCAGTCCGTCCTACGGAATCACGAATTGCTCCAAGACCAGCCAGGCAGAACACAACCCAAAGGCTATCCCGCTGACGATGAGGTAAGTGCGCACCACGGGGAGCGCTCGCCTCAAATTCGTTCCCGCCGCGCGAGCTGCGTGCGTTGCTCAATGGCTGCCGCGTAACGCACCGGGCAAAAGGTCACATTCCGGCTCGCCAGAAAAGATGCGGTCAGGGCCTCGGCCTCCCCGACCTTGAGCGGGGGCAGTCGCTTGCACCGCTGCCACCGTGCCTGGACATCCGAACGGTCTTGGTTGAACGACGCGGCACTGCGAAACATGAAACCTTCTCCCATCGCTGATCCGCCGCGGCACACCGGGCAGGGACGCGGTGACGTGATGGGCAAAAAATAACAGGGAG
>Ga0210390_10002676_pt1 | contig 15621 bp, 9 predicted proteins | sample IncBWH11OmetaG_FD_161050 | JGI IMG/M metagenome (GOLD analysis project Ga0210390, IMG submission 161050) | Forest soil microbial communities from Barre Woods Harvard Forest LTER site, Petersham, Massachusetts, United States - Inc-BW-H-11-O ... | reverse complement strand
GACTGTATGTGTGTCTGTAATGCATATTGATCAGATGGAAATGCATTCGATTCGCATATTATTTTATATCGTTTCTTATCCGGTCTATAGAAAGACACCATCATTAAATGCAGGTTAACCGTAAGCTGGTTCATGGCCACAACCTCATCAATTTTTGCACCCATAAGCTTAGCCATTGGTTCAGCAAACATTTCGTGATATGAATACCATGGGTTCCTGGCATCAAAATGTCCTTCCACCGCGTATTTGGCCCAGTCTTCTAATTCAATATTTATATATTCCTTAACGGTTGCAGGTTGCAAACCCAATGAATTTCCTGTAAAATACAATGCTTCTTTGCCCTTATGCTTCGGGAACAAAAACTTTTTCCTGAATTTCTTCAACGGATCTTTAGCATCCAGCTCCTTTGCAAAATCAAGTGAATTAATATACTTCATAGTTTAGTGAAATTCTACCCGTTTAATTATTGCCGAAAATAGTCCAGGGAAAAGGTTCTTCAATCTTGGTGCCAGTGTTTCCGCACCGCCAATAAATACTTCTTCTTTGTTATTTCTTATTGCTCTCAATATCCCTGCTGCACATTTCTCAGGCTCAATACCTTTTTGCTGGCCTTCATCCATCTTACCATGTGCTTTACCTTCTGATGTAACTGCATTAACCGACACATTGGTTTTTACATAACCGGGGCAAATTATGTTCACCTTTATATTATCCTTAAATACTTCTCCTCTGAGTGCATCATAAAAACCCTGTAATGCATGCTTTGATGCACAATACATGGAACGGAATGGAATACCCATTTTGCCCATTACACTACTAATTACAACAATGTTGCCGCTTTTATTCGAAAGCATTATTGGGAGTACCTTTTTAGTCAAGGCAATAACTGAGAAGAAATTCAATTCCATTATCTGCCTGTCGACTTGCAATAAACTATCCTTTACCAACGACCGCTGAGCTATACCAGCATTACATATTAATATATCTATGGTAGAAAACCGCTCTTTTACTTTTGCCAGAGCAGCATCCATTTCCTCTATTTTATAAAGGTCGAGAGGAAGAACCAAGCTGTTTTCATCACTAATGCCTGATTCCTTTTTCACCCTCTGCAGTTCATCTTCTCTGCGGGCTGTAAGAATAACTTTAGCTCCTTCTTTTGCGAACGCTTTTACTAAAGCTTCGCCAATACCGGAAGATGCCCCGGTAACCCAAACTACTTTACCTGAAAATGTGTTAGTCATAGAAGGGTAAAAGTAAAATATTTTGCCGAGTTATGTTACATTTGCAGGTAATGGCTATTACTATGTTCCCTAAAAAGAGGTTTGCAAAACTTTTGCCCTTTGTATTCATTTACTTCTTGCTTTCATGCCATGGCAAAAGCTATGTGGCAATTCCTGCCAATATACTTCCACCCGATTCTATGACCACCATACTTTCCGAAATACATGTTTTACAAGCTTCAGTACAACAAGGTTACACCCCTAACCCCAAGGATACTAATTTTGACGAAGCCTATCAAAGCCTCTTAAAAAAACATCACCTAACCGATTCAACTTACAAGCAGAGTATGCAATTTTATTGCGACCATGCAAGGCTGCTTGATTCGGTTTATGAAAAAGTGTTGAGCAGCCTGAACCAGCAAAAGGCAGAATTAATGGGAGAAAAACATATCCCGGGTAAACAAACCAAATAATGTTTGCTGTTTTAAATGTTGCGTTGGTAATCTTCACTTCGGCTTACACTATTTATCTTTTATGGCAGATCGTTGCCTGGGCAAAAAGGTCCATTTACAAACCTTCCACAAAGGAGTTTAAAACAAAAGTTACTGTTATTGTTCCCTGTCGGAACGAAGAGAAGAACATCACAAATTGCCTTGAATCAATCTTAAAACAATCTTATCCTTCTTCATTGCTGGAAGTAATTGTGGCCGATGATAATTCGGAAGACAACACTGCAAAAATCAGTAAAGGTTACCTTGAGAAAAGTACCTGCAACTGGAAATATGTATTGGTAAATACTCCAAGCTCAAATAAAAAAACAGCCATAGCAGCCGCTATTAAAGAATCTACCGGAGAGTTGATAGTAATTACTGATGCTGACTGTACTTCTCATCAAAACTGGATATCTTCTATTGTATCTTTATATAAAGAGAAGAATTACCAGATGATCTGCGGACCAGTATCTATTATAAGTGGAAATAATTCTTGCGGCAAATTCCAAAGTCTTGAATTTACTGGGCTTTCAGTTTTAGCTGGCGCAGGTATTTTTTCAAGATTGCCCTTACTATCAAACGGAGCGAATATTGCTTATACAAAAGAGGCTTTTATTAAGGTAGGAGGCTTCTCCGGAAATGAAAACAAAGCTTCTGGTGATGACACTTTATTGCTCTTCAAGATCAATCAGCAGTATCCCGGAAAAATAGGTTTTATTAAAAGCCCCGAAGCTATTGTATCTACAACCGCCCAACCTACGTGGAGCAGTTTTATGCAACAGCGAATACGCTGGGCATCAAAGAGTTTCAAATCAAATAATTCCCTGAATAGCCTGGTTAGTTTGCTGGTTTTTGTCACTAATTTCTTGTTATTGGTATCTGGCATAGGTTCATTGGTCTATTTTTCGTTCAATTTAACCATTATATGCTGCCTTATTGTTAAATTCACCGTAGACTTTTTATTGTTAACTTGCGGAACCAACTTTTTTAAGAAGCAATACATGTTATTTTACTTTCCCTTGGGGGAACTTATAACTATGTGTTATGTAAGTTGGGTAGGATTAGTGGCAAATTTTTCGGGTTATCATTGGAAAGGAAGGGATTACTGAACAAAAACAAGAGGTTATTGTGTTTACATTTCGCAAAAAAAAATACGTCGATATAGATTCCTATTCACTTGCTCACCACGCATGGAAACGGTTTAAGAAAAATAAACTGGCCATGTTCAGCCTCTACTTTATTATACTTTCGGTAATTGTAGCTATTTTAGGATATATTATTACACCAGATTCCACACCTAATGCTAATAACCAAGTATTGGAGCTTTCGGTAAAACCTCCTGGGTTTAAGGCGCAAATGTTGTTGAACCGGGAAAATCAAGACATAGAACAAGCAGGCTTTTTCTCAAAGATGTTATTTGGCCAGCCAAGTTTCTACCATGATATACCAATTTACACCTATGGATTCGAGGGCCCTAATATTGTAATTGAAGGATACACAGGTAGCACACCCAATAACGGACCCATGGTAAAATACAACATGGCTGATGTAATTTATTCGCTAGATTTTAATAAACACCTGGTTAATGATACCATAAATAAAACCACCACCTTCTACATTTTCGGTAACGACAAGCCTATTACCCGCAACTACAAGGATATGAGCGAGGAAATAAAGGCTAAAAATATTGTAAGCAAAACATTTTTATTAGGCACCGATCAGGAAGGCAGGGACCTTTTAAGCCGCCTGATGATTGGCATTAGGGTATCACTTGCTGTTGGTTTTATTTCGGTACTTATTGCTTTTTCAATTGGGATATTTATGGGGGCCACTGCAGGTTATTACCGTGGTAAGTGGGATGAGTTTGTTATGTGGTTGATAAATGTGGTATGGTCACTTCCAACTCTATTGCTGGTAATTGCAATTACCTTGGCTTTAGGCAAAGGATTCTGGCAGGTATTTATTGCCGTTGGCCTCACCATGTGGGTTGATGTTGCACGTATAGTGAGGGGGCAGGTTATGAGTATACGTGAAGAAAACTTTATAGAAGCCGGCCATGCAATGGGCTTTTCTGACTTCCGGATTATATTCAGGCACATTTTACCCAATATTATGGGTGCTATCATAGTGGTAGCTGCCGATAACTTTGCATCTGCAATACTTATCGAAGCAGGTCTTAGCTTTTTAGGTATAGGCGCGCAACCTCCTATTGCTTCCTGGGGTTCAATGATAAATGCGAACAGAGGATATATTATAACTGATTCTGCTTACCTGGCGTTTTTACCCGGTATTTGTATTATGTTCATGGTACTTGCCTTCTTCTTGCTGGGCAATGGCTTAAGAGATGCCTTAGACAGCAAAACATCAGCCAACCAATTGGTTGGTACCTGATGTTTTACTGATAAAGACTATTTTATTAGACCAACTAATTCCTTAGAAAGGAAGATCGTCAGTTTCCTGTGCGTTTGAAAGGCCTGAATTATCACCTGACATAGAAGTAGAAGCATGTGATTCTTGTGCATAATCTTTGCTACCGCGCTCAACTCTCCATGCATCCAGTGAATTGAAATACTTCACACCACCACCATCTTTACCCTGCCATTCGCGGCCACGAAGGAAGAAGCTAACCTTAACCTGGTCGCCTACATTTACATCATCAAGCAAACGGCACCTTTCCTGGGTTAATTGAAAAAGAATATGCTGGGGATAATTTGAAGAATTATCGGTAACTACAAATTCGCGCTTCTTAAAAGAATCAGATACTTTCTGTTCGTCTTTCTTAACTTTTATTATTCCATTTAATTCAAACATGGTAATTTATTTATTTATGATTGTTTAACTATTTGCCTTCTGTTATTTGTTTTTCTGTAGCCTGTCCACCCACTCTAAATGTCTTTACACGTGGGTTTCCATAATATGTAAAGTTGCCGCTACCTTCAAGTTTTACGTGCATTTCAGGGTGAACAAATATCTTTAAATCGCCATCGCTACTGTCATCTAAAGTTAGATTATCGGTTTTCAGTTCTGAGGCGTCAATACTTCCTTCACCGGTATCTTTAAAATTAATTTGCTTTGCCTTTCCTTTAAATACTAATGCTTTGCCCGAACTTGAATTGAGGCTCAGCATCTTCACATCAAGCACAAGGGTTCCGGATACATTTCCATCAATATTCAATGCTAATTCTCCCGTATTAATTCCTTTGCCACTAGTAGAAACAGATCCATTAATATTTATGTTTATTTGATTTGCATCTTTTATTCCAATATATAGTGTGGCAGTTCCTGTTGATCCATCCTTCTGATTAATGGTAAGTGCGGTAGGCGTGCTTTTAACATCAATACCAGCCATTGCATCTTTATCAGAGGCAGTAATTTTAAGGCTACTGCTTGACTCGAGAAATACGATATTGAAATTGCCCTTAACCTTTAAAATAGTAAAGGCGTTCACTTTCTTTTCCTCGGTTACACTGTCTGCCAATACACCAGCAGTTACCATTTGCGAAAGAGATAAAAAAGCGCTTAATGCGATGATCTTTGTAAAAACTTTCATAAAATTCTTTATGTCCCAAATATATGAGATTTTAATGGCAAAAAGCTGATAAACTTTTGCACAATCTATTCACCTTAAAATAAGTTATTAGGCTGTGTGGCTATACGCTTAAACTCTGATACCAATAATCAGAACGTCATCAACCTGCTCGAGGTTGCCCATCCAGTTTTCGAAAGTAATGCTGAGGTTGTCGCGCTGCTTGTTCATATCAAGGCTACGGCCTTCAAGCACTTTTTGTTCAAGTTGTTTATACTTGAATTTCTTGCCCTTTATTCCACCAAACTGGTCGGCATAACCATCTGTAAATAAGTAAATCTCATCGCCTTTGGTGAGCTTAACATTATGTGTTGTAAATGGCCTTGGATTATCTGAATTACCTATCGGTTGTTTATCTGCAGTAATTTCTTTTATTTCGGTGCCTTGTATAAACCATAACGGGTTATTTGCTCCTGCCCATTGAACTTCTTTGGTTTTGGTATTGATGGTACAAAGCGAAATATCCATACCATCTTTTATATCTTCTTTTTCTGATTTCTCAAATGTTTCAATAACCAAATCCCTCACTTTATCCAATATTTTTCCCGGGTCGGTTATTCCAAACTCTTTTACTGCCCTGTTAAGTGCATTTGAACATACCACACTCACCATAGCACCTGGTACACCGTGACCGGTACAATCGCCTGCCGCAACAAAAATTATATCATTCTTTTCCGACATCCAGTAAAAATCACCACTCACAATATCTTTGGGCTTAAACAATATAAAACTATCAGGCAATACCGATTTAAAGCGCTCTCTTGTTGGCAGAATAGCTTCCTGTATACGTTTAGCATAGTTAATACTGTCAGTAATATCTTTATTCTTCATTTCAATCACTTCCTTTTGCTTAACTACCTCAGCCGTTCTTTCACTGATAATATTTCTTAAGCTCCTGGTAGAAACAGTAACGACACCGTATATAAATGCGGCGAAAAATAATATATAGGCAATATACGCCCATACAGTCCTATACCATGGCGATAAAATGGTAAACTCATAAATAGCTTCTTTGCTCTCGTGTCCAAAAATATTTATGGCTTTTACGTGGAAGAAATAATGGCCTTCAGGAAGGTATGTATAAGTTGCTTTGGTTTCATTTTTCCACGCACTCCATTGAGCGTGCTGCGCATCGGAACCTTCAAGGCGATAAGAATACAACATGGAAGATTCGTCCTCGAAGTTAGGGGCTGAATATGTAAATATCAGCGAGTTTTCCGAGTATGGAAGGCTGGGTTTATACCTATCAGGTTGCAGAAGGGAGACAACACCACTATCGTTTGAATAGGCGCCATAAAACATAGTAGAATCCTTGCCTTTACTTATAATAACCTTGTGAATAAGGGCAAAATAATCTAGATCATAGTCCTTCTTTACTTCTTTATCATATCTGCTTATTCCATCAGGCCCACCCATCCAGGTTATACCATCTTTATCATGAAATATAGCATATGTTATACTTTTTGACAACGCCATAAAAGGGGTAGTAATCCAATTTTGTTTAGGAGTGCCCATATTTTCAATATACCCAACATGTAAAAGTCCGTCCTTATTATTGTTTGCAACTATCCACATCCTACCATCAGGGCCTGCTTCCATTCTATAAATGCCATTCTGTTTATTTGAGAATTCGATACCAAAAGAGGAGTCGACAGCAAACTTTTCATTGCCTGTATATTTATATAACCCTTTAGGTGTACAGAAATAAATATGCCCTTTTATATATTTCACATAAACATTTTCGTCAGGAAGATGGCTATTTGTATCATGTACACTTACAGTTGCGCTTTCAATATTTTTATCTTTATATATCGGTTTAATTCTAATAACACCATTTTTGCGATACCCGCACCAAATTGTGCCATCCTTTTCCTCAACAATTGAAGTAACATCTTCTTTAATACCTGCATAATCTCCACCCTCATCTATCCATTTACCATTACTCCAATATATAGAACTAAGACCAAGTTTACTTACCGCGCCAACGTTCCATCCAATAAAAATTCTATTCGAATCGATGATTGACCTATGCAGAATGTTAGCGTTGCCAAGTAAGAACATACTAGCCTTATCTCCGTCTACCTGCATCATTCCTTCAATACTGGCTACTATAAGTATAGGCCTGGTACCTGTATTAAATGATAAAAGATCCCAACATTCAACAGCAATATTATCTACCCTGCTAAAATGTGGTTGCTCTATTGGAGAACCGGATGATAAATTCTGTCCTTGCAAACAAAATAATCCGCTTAGAGTTGCAGCATACAATTTACCACCGCAGCGGGTAATGGCCTGCACACTGCCTTCTAACCCATTCTGGTCATTAAAACTTGTAATAGGTGAATTAATATCAACTTTTGAAATTCCATTTTGAGTAGCAATCCATAATTTTTTCTGTGAATCAAGAAACTGATTATTTATAGATTCATCCTGTAAACCATTTTTTTTATTTACAGCTCCCACAAGGTGACCTGAAGAATCTATAACTACAATTCCGCCATCTCGTGTTCCTATAGAATAATCTTTACTATTAAGCCTGATACCGTTGTAAATTCTATTCTCCATGAAAAACTGATCTATATCGGTATGGAAAGGATTTACTTTAGTAAGCTCCTCTGAGTTTTGTACCCTTGTAGTGAAGTCGGTTGGTATCATTGTAAATAACCCATGGCCTTCCATATTCATTAATATTTCATTTTTCCTGAATGGTTGCATAAAATAAACTTTAGACTGGGCAAACATATCTCCGCCCTGTATAAAGTTCAGGTTATCATTAACCATCTTCTTCATCCCCACTTCTTTCTCACGTACATATAATGTTCCATTCAGATAGAACATCAGATGGAATGTTGCGCCATCCTTAGTGTCATGTTCTATAACCTTCATCGTCTTACCATCCCATCGATATATTCTGTTTTGGGTTTGGAAATAGACCTTATTATCTTTTGTAGCATAGCAGGTCCATACCTCAGCAAAATCGCGCTGGCTTTTGGCTTTAATAGAATCTACCAATGAATGGTATCTTATCCTACCATTAAGGTCCGATGCCAGGTAACCTATTTCACCGGTACCACCAACATATATTACTCCTTTACTATCAATAGTTAATGAATGTATAGGCCCTTCCTGTGGAGTTTGAATGGTATCCCAATTATGTCCATCATATTCAAGTATACCGCTATTATTACCAAAAAAGAGTACTCCACGCGAATCCTGAACAACAGCAAAATTCTGCGGTACTAGGTTATACTCCTTGGCAGAATAGTTACGGATACTGTAAAGGCCGGTTTCGTTCAGATTCTGTGCAAATAAATTACCCCAGTTTATGAGGATAAAAATAATTGTGACAACACCTTTCAGGTAACACGAATGTGTTTTCTGGCTAAAATATTTTCTTTTTCCGGCAATATTCATCTCCCTTATGAACAGGCTAAAACATAAAATTGTTCAACCAAAGATAGAAAAACTTATTTATCCGCCGGAAAGTCAAAAAACTACAGGTTTTAAACTAAAAAGACCGCCTTAATAATATCTTAAAAGGCGGTCTTTTAGTTCAGAATATACTGACTACTGGAGCACTATTTTCTTATAAGTATTTCCATTATTACCACTTATCTGTAATATGTATACTCCTTTACTTAAGCCTGACAAATCAATTTCTTTATTGACAGGCCCTGAAAGTTTGCCATAGCCAGTAGTTGCCATTACCTGCCCCAAAGCATTGTAAATTCTTAGTGTAATGCTTTGAGCATTTACAAGATTCAAACTGAAATTTACTATTCCCCTTGTTGGGTTAGGGTATACAACTAAAGAATTCAGATCTCCGTTTATTGAAGGCAATCCGGAAATAGTATAATTACCGGTATTTGACTTAGAAGCGTTATAGTTAATAGATTCTATAGATGGTGTACATCCACCGGGGTTATTGATACCCATGTGATAGTACCAAGGATGACTAAGTGTCCCTACCAGGTTAGAGTATGTATACGTACCATTGTTAAGTACATAACCAATACTATCGCTCGCTACGCCCGGCACACTATCTCTGTAAACTATATAATAGTTAAAGGGTAAGCCCTGGTAGTTATCCCAAACCAGATTAAATGTACCTGCAGGAAAACCCTGGTTAATAGTCAGGTGCATGGTCTTATGCGGTTTGCTTAAAGAAGATTCAAATCCGCATGAGTCAACCTGAGATATTTCATACCTCCAACTTTGAACATTTGCATCAGAAAGGCTATCAACATAAGTGCCACCATTTTTCACAGGCACACTGCCTATTTTATTGAATAGACCAGGAACAGTTGTTTCCTTATACACATTATAACTTGCTATAGATTTAGCCGTTGACTTATCCCATATTACATAATTATGGTTCGTTTTAGGGTCAACAGTTACCATACAAATTGATAATGCAGGTGGTGCCACTTCACCAACCTTAGCTGCAGCCGTACCCACGCAACCAACCTGGTCGGTAACTATTACGTTGTATACACCACTGGGAACACCACTAAGGTTTTTAGTAGTGCTTGAGCTTATATCAGACCATAAATAACTATCTGAACCGGTACCACCCGTAACGGAAATAACAACTGTACCTGAGCCCTTACCGCCAGAAGCGCAAGTAGAAGCGGTAGTACTATCTATAGTCACAACGGGGCCATTTTTACTGCTCACTGCTGCCTGTGTAGAATCAGCGCAGCCATTCGAATCCACTACGGTTATTTCATAGGCACCTGCTCCAAGGCCGGTTGCAGTTGTAGTTGTTACTCCTACACTCCAGTTATAGGTATATGGAGAAGTTCCTCCGCTGGCTACTACACTTGCTGTTCCGTCAGGAGTTGAGCAATCTGAATTAGCAGTAGATACTGCAAGAGAAATTGGTGACGTAGGTTGTGTAATTTTAAAGGTCTGAACTCCTGAACATCCGGTATGGTCGGTTACTGTAACATAATAAGGGCCTTGTGCCAGGTTGCTGATAGCTGAAGTTGTAGCACCATTCGACCATGCATAAGTAAGCGGAGCTGTTCCGCCAGTTACACTAACATTTATTGAACCGTTCGATTGTCCGTAGCATTTTACTTCACTTATACCATTAGCTTTAATCACAGGGCCATCGGAGTTGGTGATGGCAATAGATGTAAATATTGAACATCCATTCTTATCGGTAACAGTAATTATATAGTTACCCGAATGCAAGCTATCAGCTGTTGATAGCGTATCCCCATTATTCCAGCTATACCAATAAGGCAATGTACCTCCGGTAACGGAAATACTAGCCGAACCAATATGTTCTCCGCACTTGCTCGGTACTATTGAGGTAACCGTAATTGTAGGAGAAGAAGTTGCACCAACTGTTACAGTTGCTGTACTTGAGCACATGTTCTGGTCAAATGCAGTAACGGTATATACACCCGCTGAGAGGTTAGATATGGAGGAACTGGTTTGAACCGGAACCGTGCTCCAGGAATAAGTGTAGGTTGTTCCTGTACCACCAGTAGCAGATGCTGATATCGATCCATTATTTAAACCGCATGTGGTCGGGTTAACTGTCGTTTTGATTTTAATTTGAGTAGGCTGGCCCACCACTACAGTAGCTGTAGCCGGACAACCAATAGAATCTGTTACCGTTATAGAATAAATGCCGGCAATTAAACCTGTGGCTGTAATGGTAGTTTGCACCGGGGTAGTATTCCATGCATATGCATAAGGTTTATTCCCGCCAGATGCCACTGCAGTTGCAGTACCATCATTACTTCCATAACAGGAATCTTTGGTTGCTGTGGCAGTTACCTTATCAGAACAAATTTCCACTTTAAATGTACTTCCTTCATATATACTCCAATGGCCGGTACTATCTTCAACACGTATAAATGCACTATGCGGGCCTATTGCCAAAGCCGATGCATTTAAATTCTGTGTCATATTAATAGTGTCAGAAGAAGTAATTCCTGTAATTGCTGTTCCTTTACCCTGACCTGGATCCGTGTCAAAGAAATACTCGGCTGCTACAATAGGTGCAAGTTTCTGTACTAATGCTGCTGGAGACACATAAAAGTTACGCCCTGCATACAAACTCCATACTCCCGTAGAATCCTTAACACGTACAAACACGTTATGGAAACCAGCCGTGAGACTACCAATTGGCATACTTTGAGTAGTATTTACTGAATCTGCTTTGGTAACTGAAATTGCTGTTCCTTTACCCTGGCCAGGGTCGTTATCATAAAAATATTCGGCGGCTATAATAGGTGCTGACTTCTGCACAAGTGCCGTTGGAGACACATAAAAATTACGTCCCGCATATAAACTCCAAACGCCAGTAGAATCCTCAACACGTACAAAAACGTTGTGATAGCCGGGGCTTAAACTACCTATCGGAAAATTTTGAGTAATATTTACCGAAGTGTTTTTAGAAAACGTTATCGCAGTTCCATTTCCTTGGCCAGGATCGGTATCATAAAAATATTCAGCCGCTACTATTGGGGCTGATTTTTGTACGAACGGGATGGCAGATACGTAAAAATTACGTCCTGCATATAAGCTCCATACTCCAGTTGAATCTTCAACACGTACAAAAACATTATGATAACCCGGTGTTAGGCTACCAATTGGCAAGCTTTGAGTAATATTTACTGTCGTGCTCTTAGCAAATGAAATTGCTGTTCCCTTACCCTGGCCCGGATCATTGTCATAAAAATATTCGGCTGCAATTATAGGGGCTGTCTTGGCTGCAACAACCGGTTGAACATAAAATTCCGCTGCCTGATATAAACTCCAATAGCCTGAGGAATCTCTCACTCTAACACCGATAACATGATAACCCGTAAGAACTCCAACCGAAACACTTTTATTGATCAATACCGAATCGCTTGTTGGAACAAAGGTAATGGGTGTTCCCAAGCCTCTTCCCGGATCAGTATCAAAAAAGTATTCAGCGGTCAGTACTCCTTTAGCCATCTTGCCTTGTGCTTTAAAATTTATGCCAAGGTTACCACCATTGGTTGTCACGCCACTTACAGATAAATAATCCATTTGAGGTATATGAGGCAGTCCTCCTAAATTAGGCATAGGGTAACTACCACCAGTAACTCCTATATCAGTACCATCGGTAGCTGAATCATGTGCATGCGAAGCAATAGTGAATGTCCATACATGATTCCACACTGCATTTTGACTCACAGTACTTGCAGGTATTGAACCATCTGTCCAATCTGGTGTTGTTGTGTAAACATTTTTTGTGCCTGTATTACCTGCATAGGTATTCAGATTATAAACTGTACCAGAAACGGTAAAATTGTTTTTAAATGTACAACTTGTGGTATTCTCGGGGTTGCAGTAATAGAATACATTATTCTGAAACAATGCATTGGTAGAAGCACCTGTATATGAAGTTACATTACCATTGTACGTTACAAAATCATTATGATCTATTGTTACGGTTGCCAGGTTGGTATTTCCGACATCTTGCAAAAAATTATTCTGTATAAGAATATTTGCATTGTTACCTATATTCAGGTTATCAATGTTGTTGTTCCTTATTGTCCAATCATGTCCGCATACAAATAAGGTGGTGGATACATAACACCTTTCAATATCCACTGAATCGATGGACACAGCTGTAACAACCTGCTGAATATTATAACTGATATATAAACCCTGGATAGTAGTACCATAAACCGCGCCTTTAAGATAAATGTAATTAACCACGGTGTTGTAATTATTCTCGGTACCTGTAACATTATACCCGGCGCCAATTATAGTAAGCTTAGGTGTTTTAATTGTATCGGTACCGTAGTTAGTAGGCGACCCGATAACATAAACAGTATCCCCGGGCTTGGCTGCATTAGTTGCTGCTTGCAAGCTGGTGTATTGCCCTGCATTTACGGCGTTATTGCTTACCGTAATAACATTGGCACTCAAGGAGCCAATGTTAGTTATGCAAAAGGCAATTATGCCTATTATTATTTTTTTCATTTGGTGAATTTTTTAAACATTTCGGTCAAAGAATGATTTTTAGAAATCTACCCTGTATGGGTATAATTCTGGGATCTAAATAATTCAATCCCAAAACATTAACATTCTTATTTCTGAACCCGGGCTTTAAAATTCACGTTAAGGTTTCCTCCAACCGGAACAACGCTCGCATTATTCATTAACAATGTCATTTGAGGAATACGGGTAGCACCTGTTAAATTAGGCATTGGATGAGTTCCGCCATACACCCCAATCAGGCCACCATCAGTTGCTCCTGTTGTTGGGTCATTAGGGCTGCTATTAGTAGGTGTTACAAAGGCAGACCAGTTATAATTCCAAATTGAACTTTGACTTACAGTACTTGCAGGAATTGTTTTATCGTTCCATACCTTTAAATAATAAGAAACAGTATCATTGTTTTGACCTGTATTACCAGGGTATGCATTCAGGTTTGGGTCAGAATAGGTAGAACTACCCCATACCGTAAGATTATTGCTATAGGTGCAATTATTAACATTTGTCCCATTTGATGGATTGGTAAAGTAAAAAACATTATTAGTGATCATAGCATTTGAAACACTATATAAAACACTGCCATTGTTTGTCACAAAATCATTATGATCAATAGTTACAGTTGCCTGATTTGAATATTGAATATACCCAACGAAGTTATTTTGTATTAAAAGATTCCCGAAATAGCCAGTATTATTATAAATGTAATTGAGAATGTTATTAGTAATGGTCCAGTTAGTACCTAAAATAGTAACTCCACTACCAACATAACATCTTTCTATATCAACATTATTAACCTGATAAAAACTTCCGTTGTATGAAATGTTATTATTTACAGCCATACCCATAATCTTTGTTCCACTTACCTTATTGCCATGCGGAACTGAGTCAATATATATATAGTCAACCTGGCTCGACCAATTGTTTTGAGCGCCAGTTACAGCATATCCGGCTCCTATAAGAGTTATTTTTGTTGTAATAGTAGCAGTACCATAATCAGTAGGAGATCCTTCAACATAAACTGTATCATTAACATTAGCAGAGTCAATTGCAATTTGAAGGTTTGTAAAATGCCCCGCAGTAATGCTATTATTGCTTACAGTAATAACGTGCGCGCTAACGGTGCCAAAAGCAAATAAAACAAAAGAAAAAATAAGTAATTTGGTTTTCATTTGGTTGAGATTTAAAGATTAAGGTTATTTATTTTACGGTTAGGGTCTATAATTTTGGGCAAAGATATACTAATTCATAACAAAACCAAGATAAAATACCTTTAATCAAAGATTAAAGAATGCCTACTTAAGCTGAATCATTTTAGCAGCTTGTCTCCCAGCTAAGTATGCTTAAGATGTTAAAAAAATTAAAAAGGTTGCATTGTAAAACCGCTATTTTACAGCTTATTATAATATACAGATAATCATATGATTACAAAATGCCTACGGCTCAATTTCGGGCAAAAAATTAACGGATCAGTTCAACAAATCCTTTTGTATTAAAGGATTTACCCTTATTGTCGGTGGCTGTAATTATGTAATAATAAACACCGCCTGATACCTGTTCACCTGCCATAGTTCTGCCCGTCCAATCATTGTCAGGTCCTGTTCCTTCAAAGATCAATAAACCCCAACGGTCATAAATATCTATTTTATAATTATTCACACCATATGCATTCACATGGAAAACATCATTTATTCCATCGCCATTAGGGGTAAATACATTGGGTACAATTATACCTTCTTTTACATAAATAGTTACTGCAATTGAATCACTGCATCCCATTGCGTTGGTAACCTTCAGCCAAACTACAAAACTTCCTCCATTATTATAAACATACGATGGTAAAGAATCTGTAGAGCTTCCACCTTCTCCAAAAGTCCAGTACCATGAGGTTGCTCCGGTACTCAGGTTAACAAATTTTACTGAATCGCCAGGTAAAACGGTATCAGGCACGACTTTAAAATTGGCAACCGGGTCGGTTGTGGGTGCAACTAATGGAACTACATTGGTGCAATTGTTTTTATCAGTAACTGTTAACGTATAACTACCTGAACCAATATTGGCAGTTGGCCCACTACCACCTGAAGGGCTCCAGAAATAAGTATATGCCGGCACTCCACCTGCTGAACTATCAGATGCAATTACCCTGTTACCACATTCAAGTGTATATTTTATAACCGATGTAAGTGCAGGTGGTTGTTTAATGGTATCATATACCTTAACTTGGCAAAGGTTACCCAAATAAGTTACATATACTGAATCAATACCCGCCGACAAGCCTGTAGCAGTTGCATTTGTTTCACCCGAAGGATACCATAAATACCCATACAATGAAGTG
>Ga0210390_10002673_pt1 | contig 15629 bp, 17 predicted proteins | sample IncBWH11OmetaG_FD_161050 | JGI IMG/M metagenome (GOLD analysis project Ga0210390, IMG submission 161050) | Forest soil microbial communities from Barre Woods Harvard Forest LTER site, Petersham, Massachusetts, United States - Inc-BW-H-11-O ... | reverse complement strand
GGACATCCAAGGCGCAATCCCAGCGCCAAGCATGCGCGGTCGCCGAGGGACAGCCCGGCGCCGCGGGTCAGCGGCCGCAGATAAGCGGCAAGACGCGCGTGTCGCTCGTCAAATTCCGCCACCTTTAGATTCAATGCCGCGACCGCTTGCTCCGCTCCCAGCTGGCTGAGGCCTCCGGAACAAAGCCGTTCCAGAACCTCGGATAAATTTACCGCGCTGATTGTTGTGCGAAATAGCCGCCTCGGCTCGAATTCGCCGAACGGCTCCTGTTTCAGCAGTGCAAGGATGGCGGACGCATCGGCGATGGCCACGCCGTCATTCACGCTTTGCCTCTGCGCGGCGCTCGGCGATCAGCTCGGCGACAAGATCACGGTCTTTCGGAACGTGGCGCGCGACAATGGCCTGCGCCTCTTTAATCGCTTGCTCCGGGGTGCGCAGCCGCAATTCGCCTTCGCCGATCGGCTCGACGATCAGGTCGTCGCCAGGCTTCAACCCGGCGGCGGCGCGACATTCGGCCGGAATGACGATGCGGCCCTGCTGGTTGATGCGCGCCCTGCCTTGCATGACATATCCCGACGTAAGTGTCACCCATGAATGCGGGTGACATATGGGATCAATCTATCAAGGGGCAACCTTGTTCTGCCGAAATGCCGGCGAGCGCGGCTCAAGGGTTGCTGTCGCGCATGATCGCGCCGTAGAGCCGTTCGACGGCGAGACTGTCGCGGCTCGGATGGCGGCGATCGGCGAGCGAGCGGCGCGGCTGCACGTGATGGCCGGCGACGGCGAAGGCGGTGCCGCGCGGCGCCTCGCCGTACAGCACCCGGAGCCGGTAGAGCGCCACGCTTTCGGGGAATTTGCCGATCGGGCGGCCATCGTCGATCCAGGCGTTCATGTTGCCCGGCCCCCAATTGTAGGCGGCGACCGCATCGGCCCAGTTGGCGTAGCGTCGATAGAGTTGGGCGAGATAGGCGCGGCCGAGCGCGAGGTTCTCGGTCGGATCGAAGCGGTCGCCGCCGCCAACGTCGGCTGCCGCCGCGGCCGACACCTGCATCGGCCCCTGCGGTCCGGGCCGCTCGGCGCGCCACATCCGCGCATCGGCCCCCCAGCTCGATTCGGCGCCGTCGACCGCCGCCGCCATCTGGTCGAGCGCCGCCGCATCGGCCGCGGCCAGTGGTCGGGCATCCACTGGGAGGCTGCCCGACACGCTGGCGACGGCCAGGCCGAACGCCAGGATCAATCGGCTCCAGCCGCGAGGGTGGCGCCGGGCTGCGCAGGCTCGCACGCCCGCCGCCTACTCCCAGTAAGCGGCGATGATCGTATTGTCTCCGCCGAGCATCAGGTTCAGCCGGTTCGGGTTATGGGTGATCCCCCTGATCCCATGGTTCGGGGTGATCCACCGCAGGATCTTGGGAAGATCTTCCTGGCGGATCGTTCCCGCGGTTCCCGGAGGGGCCTGGCCCCGCTCTGCGAATTTCTTGCCGACGCAATCCTTGCAATCGTTGACCGTGATCTTGACCGACTTGCTGCCGGGGATCTGATCAACTTCGATCGCATTCTCCGAGCCGCGCACCCGCACGCCCTTGAAGGCGTGGCCCGCTTCGAGCGGAAAGACCGCGCCGATCGGCACAAAGCCGGTCGCGTCCTCGGTCTGCAGCGGCATCGTCGCCACGAACTGCAGATCGAGGATGCCGTCAAGCGGCTTGCCGCTAAAGGTCGGAACCAGCTCCGGCGAGCTCCAGCCCTGCGCCCCGGCGAGGCCGGTGACCCGCACGATGTCGAGCTCCGGCTGGGTCTGGGTGCGCATGATTTCGACGCCGGTGACGTAGAGCACCGGCAGCTCGGTCGACGGTTCGAGCTCGCTCGGCGCGGCGAGGCCCGAGCTCTCGTCCGGTATGCCGGGTCCGCCATAGCCCGCCGGCCCACCCGAGCCGCCGGAGCCGCTAGCGGATGGGCTGGCGGCGGACGGGGCAGTCGTTGCTTGAGCATGAGCAAGCCCGGCAAGGCCACCCTGCATCGTCGCGCCGATGGCGAGCATGCCCAGCCACCGCCCCACCTGCCGCAATCTCGTTCTCATCCTGTCCTCCCGAAATCGAACGGTGGTCATCCGAATGTGCCGGCGTGCTCGGCCGGCCCGCGATCTTGCCCCGATGGCGCCTGAGGCCCCGACCGGGCCCGATGCCCCAGCGCCGCGGGGCCGCCGCAATCCGCGGGCAAGCGATCGAGCGCATCGAGAACCAGATCGGTCGCGCGCATCTTGGTCAGGCGGCAATAAACCGTCTCGGTCGAGGCGAAGCTGCCGTTTTCGGCGAGCTTGTTGACCGGTTCGCCGCCGCCGCACACCGAAAAGTATTCGCACGTCCCGCGGCACATCGCGACGCCCGCATCGATATCGGCGCGCATCCGCGAAAAGGCCGGGGAGAGCGGCATGTCGACCAGCGCATCGCGGTTGATATTGCCCAGAATGAAATCGTCATAGGCCGGGTTCTTCAAGCCCAGCAGCTCGGGCGAGAACGTCGAGATATTGCCGGCCCAATCCATGCTGGTGATCGCGAACGGCTCGACCAGCTGGTTGCGGAAATGGGCTTCCTTGGGTCGGATCACCTGCTGCAGCGCGTGCTCGATCTCGCGCACGAACGCGATCTTGCCGGGTACGGCCGCCGTCATCCGCCAGAACTCGCTCAGAAAGTCGTAATAGGCCGCATCGGCCCGCTTGTCGCCAAACGATTCGGAGACATGATCGCCCTCGGATTCCTCGACGTTGAAGCACACATGCTCGATCCCCTCGGCAACGTAGAAATCGAACATCTCGCCGGGTGCGGCCATGCTCTGCGAGGACAACACCGAGATCACGTGAAATGGCACCCGATGGCGGCGCAGGCAGCGGATGCCGGCGATGGTGCGCTCGAACGTGCCGCGGCCCGACCGGGTCAGCCGGTTGCGGTCGTGCAGGTGACGGGGGCCGTCGACGCTGACCCCGATATTGACCCGCGCCTCGGCGAAGAACTGGCACCAGGCATCGTCGATCAGGGTCCCATTGGTCTGGAACGAGTGGGTCACCCCCAGATCCGGCGGGCGCAGCCCTTCGATCATCGCGAACGCGTCGCGGTAGAACGCGATCGGCAGCACCATCGGCTCGCCGGCGTGCCACACCACCGACAGCCCGCCCTGCACCCAGCCCGAGGCGAACACCTGAGAAAACAGATTGTGCAGGGTCAGCGATGCGACGACGGCCTTTGAATTCCGTTCGGGCAGATAGCAGTATCGGCAATCGATGTTGCAGAACGGGGTCGGCTGGACAACGAGCAGATCGATGATCGGCATGGTGCCGCCAGCCGGGGTCGCGCGCACGGTCACTTGATTAGAAATTGCGCCACCAATTGTTCCAATTGTTCCAATTGTGCCAATTGTTCCAATTGGGCCAACCGTAGCCGCCCCAATACGGCCGGAAATTTCGCCACCAATTGCCCCAGGCAAGCCGCAGCTTGCTGTCGCCCGCTGCGGCTGCGTCCTGTCCGGCGACGGTGGAAACCGCGTCGCGGATGGCGGCGAGCCGGTCCGACACGCGCGCCTGAGCGGCCGCCTCGGGCTGCTGTGCTGCCGGCTCCGGGTTGGCCACAGCCGGCGCCGTCGCACCGAGCAGCAGCGAGACGCCGACCGCACCGGCGGGGACGACCGCCGATAGGATTGTCAGATATTTCTGCCGCAACGACATCGGAGCAACCTCATCAACGACGATCTGACGAGCATTCGATCGCGCCCAACCTTAAGGTGCGAGCTGATCGCCGCCCAGCGACACGGGCGCGCAATCTTCTATAGCCGTAAACCGCCCACGGCGTCCATCCTGAGGTGAACCTGTAAGGGCTCACCAATTGCGCCAATAATTGTGCCAGCCATTGTGCCAGCCGCCGTTGCGCCAGCCGCCGCCGCCATTGCGCCAGCCACCGCCGCCGCCGTTACGCCAGCCGCCGCCCCCGTTTCGCCACGCGCCGCCGCCGTGCCAATTGCCCCACCAGGCGAGCTGCGGGCCGTCGTCGGCGGCGTTGGTTGCGGGCGCCGCCACCGCCGACACGGCTTCGCGGATCGCGGCCAGCCGCTCGGAAACCGGCGCCCGGTTCGCCGCCAGCGGCTCGGCCGATAACGGCTCGGGCGCGGCAACGGCCGGCGCCGCGGCGCCGAGCACCAAGGAAATCCCGGCCGCACCGACCAGAACCATGCCTGACAGGATCTCAAGATATCTTCGCCGCAGCGACATCAAACCCACCCTGATTGACAACTAGGCAAATCCCCGATGCGGGGCAAAACAAAACCCCTGCCGACACCCTGCCTCTCGATCGCTCCGGCACCCCCGTTTGCCCTTGGCGTCCGGGCAAATTCCCCGCTCCTCGCATCGCGGCAAACGCCGGCACCTCGGTATCAAAAAATGGCCGGCGCCGTCAAATGCCGGTTGCGGCGAAAATCTATCGCGGCTCAGCGCGCCCAGGGCGGCGACAGCTCGGCGATCCGGGCCGAGACCGGGCAGTCGGGCATGTGCGCGCCGGGCAGATAGCCGAGGCTCATCAGAAACTCGGCGACGATCTGGCCGCCGGTAAAGCGGAAGGTTTGGCGAAACAGCCGGGTCCACTCCTCGACCGGGCGCGGATGGTGCAGGTCGAGCCAGCGGGCGAACGATCCGTGCGCTTGGCGCAGCGCCTGGATCGAGCGCGCATTGTCGATCGCCGCAGCAATCTTGAGCCGGTTGCGCACGATCCCCGGATCGGCCAACAGGCGCTCGATATCGGGAGGCCCGAAGGCGGCGACGCGGTCGACCTCAAAATCGGCAAAGGCGGCGCGGAACGCGGCCCGCTTGTTGAGGATGGTGAGCCAAGACAGGCCCGCCTGGTTGATTTCGAGCATCAGCCGCTCGAACAGCACCCGCTCGTCCGCGTCGGGAAAGCCGTATTCGGTGTCGTGATAGGGGCCGTGCTGCGGATGGCCGGGCGCTATGCGGCAATAGGCGGCGCTCACCTCACGGCCCGCCAAATCCCAGCCACGACGAGCGCAGGACGAAGTAAATCGCCAGCCAGATGGCCGCCGCGACGACGGTCGTGATCGCTGCTTTCAGCACCAGCCGCGGCCGTTGCGGCGCCCCGGCGGCATGACCCGGATCGTCGGGCTCGGCTGGGGTCACCCACAGCGGCAGCACGGCGAACAACGTCACCCACCAGACCAGCACATAGACGATGGCACCGGTGAACCAGGTCATGACGATGACACCGCTCTCCGAAGTCGCCCGGCCCCATGCTTTTTCGCGCGCTCACGCCTGTTCGAGCTCGATCAGGGTGCCGCAGAAATCTTTCGGGTGCAGAAACAGCACCGGCTTGCCATGGGCGCCCGGCCGCGGTTCAGCACCGCCGAGCACGCGGGCACCCTGGGCGATCAGCCGGTCGCGGGCGGCGATAATGTCGTCAACTTCGTAGCACAGATGGTGCATTCCGCCCGACGGATTGCGCTCGAGAAATCCGCGGACCGGCGAGGCGTCGCCGAGCGGCTCGAGCAATTCGATCCTGGTGTTGGGCAATTCGACAAAGACGACGGTGACCCCGTGCGCCGGCAATGCCTGAGGCGGCGACACCACCGCGCCCAACGCCCGGCGATAGACGGCACTTGCCGCGGCCAGGTCGGGGACGACGATCGCCACGTGGTTGAGCCGCCCGATCATCGCCGCGACCCTGTCAAAGGCCCCTCACCCCGCCCTGTTCCCGCAAGCGGGGCAAGGGAGAAGGTCTGCGAAGCGGATGATCAAATCCGCACCACCTGAATTTCGACCAGCGGGCGCTTGCCGAAGCGCTCGTTGAGGATGCGGCGCAATGCCCGCCGGGCGGCCTCGGCGACGACCGCATCGTCGGCGCGCGCCCGGTCCGGCAATTCGTCGAGGGCGCGCTCGATTGCGGTGCGGAGCGCGGGTGCGATCGCCTGCGCCGCTGCGGATTCGACCAGCCCAATGACGGCAGTCGCCGGCGGGGCGGCGAGCCGGCCCAAGCGGTCGAGCACCAGGGTGGCGACGACGGTGCCGTTGAACCCGGCCCGGCGGCGGTCCTTCAGCGCGGCGCCGTCGACCGGCAGCAGGGTCTTGCCGTCGCTCGCCAGCCGTCCGACCGGCACCTCGTCGACGATCGCGGCCCCGCCCGAGACGAGCCGCACCATGTCGCCGTTTTCGACGACCAGCGGCTGCGGCACCTGGCACTCCGCGGCGAGCTGGGCATGGGCGATCAGATGGCGGGCCTCGCCATGCACCGGGATCGCAATCTTCGGGCGGATCATCTGGTACATGCGCACCAGCTCGTCGCGCGCCGGGTGGCCGGAGACGTGGACGAAATGGTCCTCTTCGGTGACGATCTCGATGCCGAGCCGGGCCAGCGCGTTCTGCAGCCGGCCGATCGACTTTTCGTTGCCGGGGATGATCCGCGAGGAAAAGATCACGACATCGCCCGGCTCGAGCTCGACAGCCGGATGGTCGTCACGGGCAATGCGGGCCAATGCCGCGCGCGGCTCGCCCTGGCTGCCGGTGCAGATCATCAGGATCCGGTCGCGCGGAATGTAGGCCGCCTCGTCTTCGGAGAGGAACGCCGGCAGGCCGGCGAGATAGCCGTTTTCGCGCGCCGCCTTGTCCATCCGCCACAACGAGCGGCCGACCAGCGCCACCTCGCGGCCATGCGCGGCGGCGGCAAGCGCTATGGTTTCGAGCCGTGCCACGTTGGACGCGAAGCAGGCGACCGCAACGCGCGCGTCGTAACGGCCGATCAGCTCGGTCAGTGAGCGGCGCAGCTCGGCCTCGGAGCCGGAATGGCCGGGGCGCAGCGCGTTGGTCGAATCGCAGATCATCGCCAGCACGCCCTCGTCGCCGAGCCGCTGCAATGCCGCCTCGTCGGCGGGCTCACCGATCAGCGGGTCGGGATCGAGCTTCCAGTCGCCGGTGTGCAGCACGGTTCCGGCCGCGGTGCGCAGCACGACGGCGTTGGGCTCGGGGATCGAATGGGTGAGCGTGATCAGCTCGAGGTCGAACGGGCCGATCGTGAACCGCCCCGACATCGGCACGACATTGATCTTGACCTTGTCGAGGAGCCCGGCCTCGGCGAGCTTGGCGCGCAGCAGGGAGGCGGTGAACGGCGTCGCCCAGACCGGGCAGCGCAGCCGCGGCCACAGATAGGGAATGGCGCCGATATGGTCTTCGTGCGCGTGAGTGGCGACGATGCCGAGCAGCTGCTCGCGGTGCTCGGCGATGAACGCCGGGTCGGGCATGACGACGTCGAGCCCGGGCTGCGAATCGTCGCCAAAGGTGACCCCGCAATCGACGATCAGCCATTGGCCGGCCGAGCCGTAGAGGCTGAAATTCATGCCGATCTCGCTGGCGCCGCCGAGCGAGACGAACAGCAGCGCGTTCGGGTCGTCGCCGGAGCCGCCGGGAACCCGATAAGGCAAGGGCAGAGCATTCATTGATTGCGGTTTCTTTGGTAAATCAGGCGCAGCCCCCACAAGGTCAGATCCGGGTCGACCTTGTCGATGACGCCCGTGGAGCCTTCGAACAGCGGCGCGAGGCCGCCGGTGGATATGACCCTCATCGGCGCCCCGAATTCCCGCTTGATGCGATCGACAAGCCCCTCCACCAACCCGACATAGCCCCAGAAGATGCCCGACTGCATGCACGCCACGGTGCTGGTGCCGATCACCTTTTCGGTGCGGGCGATCGGCACGCTCGGCAGCTTCGCCGCGGCCATGGCGAGTGCTTGCAGGGACAGGTTGATGCCGGGTGCGATCACCCCGCCGCGATAATTGCCGTCGGCGCCCACCAGGTCAAAGGTGGTGGCGGTGCCGAAATCGACAACGATCAGCGGCCCCTTGTAGCGGTCGTGCGCCGCCACGGTATTGACGAGACGGTCGGCGCCGACTTCCTCCGGCCGGTCGACGAGCGAGCGCGCTCCGATCGCCACGCCGGGCTCGCCAACGACGAGCGGCTCGGTGCGGCAATACTCGCGGCACAGCCGGCGCAGATTGAAATTCGCCTCGGGCACGACGCTGGCAATGATCGCGCCATCGATCTGCCGCCGCGACAGATCGTGGAGTCCGAGGAGATGATCGAGCCACACCACATACTCGTCGGCGGTGCGGCGCGCGTCGGTGGCGGCGCGCCACGCCCCGGTCAGGCGAGCGCCATCCCACACGGCGAACACCGTGTTCGTGTTGTTGGCGTTGATGGCGAGCAGCACGGGCGCCCGCTAGCGCGCCGGAAACACGTCGCCGGCCGAGATGCGCCGGAGCCCGTCCGCGGTGTCGAGCAGCAGCGCGCCATGCGGATCGAGATCGGCGAACCGGCCGTGCAGGCTGGCGTTTTCGAGGCGAACCCGGATCGGCTCGCCGCGACCGACAGCGCGGGCGAGCCAGGCCGCGCGCAGCGGCGCGAACCCCGCCTCGCGCCAAGAGCGCGCCCAATCCTCGAAATGCCGGGCGAAGGCCCCGAGCAGCGCTGCGGGCTCAGGCGGGGGATAGCCTTGTGCCGCGATCGAGGCGGCGGGAAACTCGACGTCGGGGGGTGCCGAGACCAGGTTGACGCCGACGCCGACGACCAGAAAAGCGAGGTTCTGAGCTTCGCCGATCTCCGATTCGAGCAGGATGCCGGCGATCTTGCGGCCGTCCAGCAGCAAATCGTTCGGCCATTTGCCGGCGAGCCCGGCAAGATTTGGGACGAGATCGCCGAGCGCATCGCCGACCGCCAAGGCCGCGGCGAACCCGAGCTGCGCCGCGCGGTCGGGCGGGCAGGCCGGACGCCACACCAGCGAGAGATAGAGATTGCCATGCGGCGAGCGCCATTCGCGCCCGCGCCGCCCGCGCCCGGCGGTCTGCGCCAATGCCCATACCAAGGTGCCTTGCGCGGCACCCTGGCGCGCCAAGGATTTGGCCTCGTCGTTGGTGCTGCCGACGGTGTCGCGCGACACCAGGCGCCAGCCCGCCGGCAGCTCGGGCAGCGGGGTCATCGCAGAAACAGCGCCGAGGCGGCCGCCTCGGCGCCGCCGACCAGCGGCCCAGGCACCAGAAAAAAGAACAAGGTCACCAGTGCCGTCACCAGAAGCACGCCCTTGAGCTCGCCGGCGATCGGGGCATCGAAGGCGGCGTCGGCCTCGTCGAAATACATGACCTTGACGATGCGCAGATAATAAAAAGCCCCGACCACGCTGGTGACGACGCCGATCACGGCAAGGCCGGTGAGCTTGGCGTCGATCGCCGCGAGGAAAATGTAGAGCTTGGCGAAAAAACCCGAGACCGGCGGGATCCCGGCCAGCGAGAACATGAAGATCGCCAAGGCCAGCGCCAAGGCCGGGCGAGTGCGCGACAACCCGGAGAGGTCGGAGATCTCCTCGAGCATCTGGCCATTTCGGCGCATGCACAAAATGACCGCCCAGGCGCCGACGGTCATGAACAGATAGATCGCCAGATAGACCAAGACGCCGCGGATCCCGGCCGCAGTGCCGGCGGCGAGCCCGATCAGCGCATAGCCGACATGGCCGATCGAACTGTAGGCCATCAGCCGCTTGATGTTGCGCTGCGCGATCGCCGCGACCGAGCCGAGGATCATCGAGGCGACCGACAGAAACACGATGACCTGCCGCCATTCGCCGATCAGCGGGCTGAACGGACCAACCATCAGCCGGATGAACAGCGCCAGCGCCGCGAATTTGGGGGCGACCGCGAAAAACGCGCTGACCGGGGTCGGCGCCCCCTCGTAGACATCGGGCGTCCACATGTGGAACGGCACCGCCGAGGTCTTGAAGGCGAGCCCGGCGATGATGAAGACGAGACCGACGATCAGCCCGGGCGAGACCGCGGCCCCCCCGGCCAACACCCGGGCGAGATCGGCAAAGCCGGTGGCGCCGGCAAAGCCGTAGACCAGCGAGATGCCATAGAGCAGCATGCCCGAGGACAACGCGCCCAGAACAAAGTATTTGAGCCCGGCCTCGCTCGAGCGGGGCGAATCGCGATCGAAGCTGGCGACCACATAGAGCGCCAGGTTCTGCAATTCGAGCCCGACATAGAGGGTGATCAAATCGTTGGCCGAGATCATCACCATCATCCCGGTGGTGGCCAGCAGCACCAGAACCGGGAATTCGAAGCGGCCGATCCCCTGCTCCTCGTTGTAGCGAATGCTCATCAGGATGGCGACCGCCGAGCCGGTCAGCACCAGCGACTTCATGAACAAGGCAAAGGCGTCGGTGACGAACATCCCGTAAAAGCCGACGCGGCGCTCCGACCCGCCGGCGAAGGCGACGGCGAGGACCGCGATCAGCGCCACGATCGCCAGCCACGAGACGAGCCGGGTCGAGCCCTCGCCACGAAAGGCGCCGACGAGCAACAGCGCCATCGCCGAGGCGGCGAGCAATATCTCCGGCAGGGCCGGCGACAGATCGGAAAACGCGAGGTGCGGCATGGCGGCGGCTAAGGCAGGCTGGCGCGACGCATGCCGGCGGCGTCGGTGGCGGCGTGCGCCTGGGCGACGATATGGTCAACCGAGGCCCGGATCGGGCGCAGGAACGATGTCGGGTAGATGCCCATCCACAGCACCAGCACCAGGAGCGGCGCGAACACCAGCTTCTCGCGCGGGCTCAAATCGAGGATGTTCCTCAGATCGGCGCGGGTAATGGTGCCGAAGATCACCCGGCGATAGAGGTAGAGCATGTAGGCGGGGGCCAGGAACAGCGCCGTCGCCGCCAAAGCGCATTCGAGCGTGCTGACCCGGAAGGTGCCGAGCAGGATCAGGAACTCGCCGACAAAGCCGCTGGTGCCGGGCAGCCCGACCGAGGCCAGGCTGAACGCCATGAAGACGAAGGCATAAGCCGGCATGCGTTCGACCAGACCGCCAAAGCGGGCGATCTCGTGGGTGTGCAGCCGGTCATAGAGCACGCCGACGCACAGAAACAGCGCGCCCGAGACGAGGCCGTGGCTCAACATCTGGATCACCGCCCCCTGCACCGCCTCGCGGGTCACGGCAAAGATGCCCATCGTCACAAAGCCCATATGGGCGATCGACGAATAGGCGATCAGCTTTTTCATATCGGTCTGAGCCAGCGCCACCAGCGAGGTGTAGATGACCGCGATGGCGCTCAAGGTGAAGATCAGCGGGGTGAAGAAGGACGAGGCGAGCGGCAGCAACGGCAGCGAAAATCGCACAAAGCCGTAGCCGCCCATCTTTAGGAGAATGCCGGCGAGGATGACCGAGCCCGCGGTCGGCGCTTCGACATGGGCGTCGGGCAGCCAGGTGTGCACCGGCCACATCGGCACCTTGACCGCGAACGAGGCGAAAAACGCCAGCCACAGCCATTTCTGCAGGTAGAGCGGATAGGTATGGTTCAACGCCACCTGAATGTCGGTCGACCCGGTCTGCATGTAGACCGTCAGGATCGCCAACAGCATCAATACCGAGCCGAGCAAGGTAAAAAGAAAAAACTTGAACGCCGAATAGATCCGGTTTTCCCCGCCCCAGATGCCGATGATCAGGAACATCGGGATCAGCACGCCCTCAAAAAACACATAGAACAGGACAAAGTCGAGGGCGCAGAATAGGCCGACCAGCAAGGTTTCGAGGACGAGAAAGGCGATCATATATTCCCTGACCCTGACCTGGATAATGTCCCAGCTGGAGATGATCGAGAGCAGGGTCAGCAGGGTCGAGAGCAGGATGAAGAACAGGGAGATGCCGTCGATCCCCATATGATAGCGGATCGTGAAGCCGCCGAGATTGACCCAGTTGGCCCGTTCAACAAACTGGAACTGGGCGGTGTTGGGGTTGAACTCGATCCACAGCACGACCGAGAGGGCAAAGTCGACGAGCGTCGTCCACAGCGCGATAAAGCGCGCGTTGCGGGCGACCACCGCCCCCTCCCCACGGGTCATCAGGAGGAAGGCGACCCCGACCAGCGGCACAAAGGTCACGAGCGACAAGAGCGGCCAATGGCTCACGACAAACGCCCTTCGCTCAATGCGGCAACAGGTACCAGGTTACGAAGGCCGCCAGCCCGATCAGCATGACGAAGGCGTAGTGATAGAGATAGCCGGTCTGCAGCCGACTTGCCTGACGCGCCAGATCGCGGGTCAGGGCGGCGATGCCGTTCGGCCCGAGCCCGTCGATGACCGCGCCATCGCCCGATTTCCACAGCCCGTCGCCGAGCGCCATCGCCGGGCGCACGAACAGCAAATCATAGAGCTCGTCGAAATACCACTTATTCAGCAGGAACAGATAGAGCTCGCGATAGCGCTGGGCCAGCCGCAGCGGCAACTGCGGATTGACGATGTAGAATAAATAAGCCATGGCGATGCCGGCGATGCCGCAAACGAGCGGCAGATAGGCAATCACCAGCGGGATGTCTTCGGCCCGGGCCAGCGCGTCATGGCCGGGCAGCACCAGGATCGCGGTCTTCCAGAACCCGACGCTGTCGGCGCCGACAAAATGGCCGTAGCCGAGCCAGCCGAAGAAGGCGGCGCCGATCGCCAGCACGATCAGCGGTATCCGCATGACCCATGGGCTCTCGTGCGCATGATGCATCGTCTCCTCATCGGCGTGCGGCGCACCGTGAAAGGTCATGAACATGACGCGCGAGATGTAAAAGGCGGTCATGAACGCGGCCAAGGTGCCGAGACACCAGGCATAATGGCCGACCGCCGTACCCGAAGCCCAGTCCGCGTCGATGATCGTGTCCTTCGACCAGTAGCCGGAGAAGGGCGGGATGCCGCTCAGGGAGAGCGCACCGACCCACATCGTCACATAGGTCCACGGGGTCTTGCGCCACAACCCGCCCATCCGGCGCATATCCTGCTCGCCGCCCATCGCATGGATCACCGAGCCGCAGCACAAGAATAGCAACCCTTTGAAGAAGGCATGGGTAAAGAGGTGGAAGATACCGGCGGCATAAGCCGAGACACCGGCGGCGGCAAACATATAGCCGAGCTGGCTGCAGGTCGAATAGGCGACCACTTTCTTGATGTCGTTCTGCACCATGGCGACGCTGGCGGCAAAGATGCAGGTGGTGCCGCCGATGACGCCGACAACGGCGAGGGCGGTCGGCGCGTATTCGAACAGCGGCGACAGCCGCGCGACCATGAAGACGCCGGCCGTCACCATGGTCGCCGCGTGGATCAGGGCGGAGACCGGAGTCGGCCCTTCCATCGCATCGGGCAGCCAGGTGTGCAGCGGGATCTGCGCCGATTTCCCCATCGCGCCGATAAACAGAAGGATAGAGGCGAGGGTCAGCGAATCGACGCGCCAGCCGAGAAAATCCATGGTGGTGCCGACCACCTTTGGCGCCTTGGCGAAAACCTCGGGAAAGGTCAGCGTGCCAAAGATCACAAAAACCGCGTAAATCCCGAGCGAGAACCCGAAATCGCCGACCCGGTTGACGAGGAATGCCTTGATCGCGGCGGCGTTGGCCGCGGGCCGGTCATACCAGAAGCCGACCAGGAGATAGGACATCAAGCCGACGCCTTCCCAGCCGAAAAACAGCTGCACGAAGTCGTTGGAGGTAACCAGCGCCAGCATGAAAAAAGTGAACAGACTCATATAGGCCATAAAGCGCGGGATCGACTTGTCTTCGGCCATGTAGCCGATCGAATAGACATGGACCATCGACGACACGACGGTGACGACAACGATCATCACCCCGCTCAGGGTATCGAGCCGGATCGACCAGGAGACGTCGACCCCGCCGGCGGCGATCCACTGGAACAGCGGGATGATCTGGGGCCCGGATGACGCAAGAATGTCGCGGAACACGACGATCCCCAGCGCCGCCGAGATGAGCAAAGCGCCGCAGGTGACCACTTGCGAGCCGCGGTCTCCGATCGCCCGGCCGAAAAAACCGGCGATGATCGCAGCGACGAGCGGCAGGAAGACGACGGCGAGCGGCACGGCCTCAGCCCCCCTTGGCCGGGCTCATCGCGGCCGTCCATGCCTTGCCCGTGCTCGGCGCGACAGACGTGGATGCCCGGATCAAGTCCGGGCAAGGCGATAAATTTGCGCAACCCCGCATGTCGATCCCCCGGCTCCTCAGCCTTTCATCATGTTGATGTCTTCGACCCGGATCGTGCCGCGGCTGCGGAAGTAGACGACGAGGATGGCGAGCCCGATCGCCGCCTCGGCCGCGGCGACGGTCAGGACGATCATGGCGAAGACTTGACCGATCAGATCGTTGCGGAACACCGAAAAGGCCACGAAGTTGATGTTGACCGCAAGCAGCATCAGCTCGATCGACATCAGGATGACGATGACGTTCTTGCGATTGAGGAAAATGCCGAAGATCCCGAGGGTGAACAGGATCGCGGCGACGGTCAGGTAGTGGGGCAGCCCGATCGCCATCACACCCCCTCGCCGATCGGCACCTTGACCACCTCGACCGATTGCGCGCGGGTGCGGGCGAGCTGGGCCGCGATCGACTGGCGGCGCACCCCGGCGCGATGGCGCAGGGTCAAGACGATCGCCCCGATCATCGCCACGAGCAGGATCAGCCCGGCGCCTTGAAACGCGAACAGATAGCGGGTGTAGAGGATGTCGCCGAGTGCGCGCGTATTGCTGAGCGCAACCCCGCCCTTGATCGGGGCCATTGGTGCGACCGCGCCGGAAGCGGTCAGCGCCCAGCTGGCCGCGACCAGCACCAGCTCGGCCAGCAGGATCAGCCCGACCAGAGCGCCGATCGGCAGATAGCGCACAAACCCGCTGCGCATCTCGGCGAAGTCGATGTTGAGCATCATCACCACGAACAGAAACAGCACCGCGACCGCGCCGACATAGACGATGACCAGGATCATCGCCAGAAACTCGGCCCCGATCAGCACGAAAAGCCCGGCCGTGCTGAAAAAGGCGAGGATCAGAAACAGCACCGAATGCACCGGGTTGCGGGCGGCCACCACCATTACCCCGGCGGCCACCGCCGCGGCGGCGAAAATGTAGAACAGGATCGCCTGCAGGATCATCGGCAGGTCTCCCGCGCAGCGCCCGTTGCGCAACACCCCCACCTCACCCCATCCCTCTCCGCCCCCAGGGGTGGAGAGGGGGAAGAAGCCGGTGCACCCCTGGTCCCTCTCCGCCAACGGGGGAGAGGGAGGGGACCCGTCGCGCCTGCGACGGGGAGGGTGAGGTGGCCCACCCCGATGGCGTTTGACATCCCGCTCACCGGTAGGGGGCGTCGAGCGCCAGGTTGTTGGCGATCTCGGCCTCCCAGCGGTCGCCGTTGTCGAGCAGTTTCTGCTTGTCGTAGAACAGTTCCTCGCGGGTTTCGGTGGCGAATTCGAAATTCGGCCCCTCGACGATCGCATCGACCGGGCAGGCCTCCTGGCAATAGCCGCAATAGATGCACTTGGTCATGTCGATGTCGTAGCGGGTGGTGCGCCGGCTGCCGTCGGCGCGCGGCTCGGCTTCGATGGTGATCGCCAAGGCCGGGCAGATCGCCTCGCACAATTTGCAGGCGATGCAACGCTCCTCGCCGTTGGGATAGCGGCGCAGCGCGTGCTCGCCGCGAAAGCGGGTGCTGAGCGGACCCTTTTCGTAGGGATAGTTGACCGTGACCGCGGGCTTGAACATGTAGCGTAGGGTCAGCGCCAGCCCCGAGAGCAGC
>Ga0210390_10002672_pt1 | contig 15633 bp, 22 predicted proteins | sample IncBWH11OmetaG_FD_161050 | JGI IMG/M metagenome (GOLD analysis project Ga0210390, IMG submission 161050) | Forest soil microbial communities from Barre Woods Harvard Forest LTER site, Petersham, Massachusetts, United States - Inc-BW-H-11-O ... | reverse complement strand
TCTTTGGGGGTTGCTGTTCGGCTCGATCGGGCTTGGCTTTTTCGCGTACGGCAGACGGCAGAAGAGGGCCGTGCCAGTGGCCTGCGGCGTTGCCCTGATGATCTTTCCGTATTTCGTCTCCAACACCATTCTGCTCGTCATCGTGGGGCTAGCGCTTATGGCTATCCCATACTTTGTCAGAGTGTGACAGCGCGCCTGACTATCGTCGGAGCGGGCCGTGATGCGTGAGCAGTTTGGCGACGCCGCGGGCGCCTGCGGGCGGGTAGGCGCCCTCGTTGGCCGTTCGGGTGGTCGTCCGGCCGCTCAAATTCGGCGCTAGGCCGCATTTCAAAGGCCGTGGCAGCATGAGCAGTTGTGCGCCGACGGCGGTCGAAGGCACTATGCGCCGGCGGCGCTTGTCAGGCCGCGGTGTCCGGCCCCTCAACTTCACCGTTAGACGACATGCCCAGCTCCTACCCGAGCGACGCTGATGGCGACGCACTGCGCAACGTCGCGGAAAGCGGCGCGGACATGTCACGCCCAATGGTCATCGACTTCTCGGTCGAAGTGCCGGATGAGCTCACGGCTCGTCGCGTCGCTGAAGTTGTTGCGGCTCACGGATTTGATCCGTCAATCTCCGAAGACGATGACTCGGGCTCCTGGAGCGTGTCCTGCTCGAAGTCGATGCTCGCCACTTACGAAGGCGTGGTTGCAGTCCGGGTCGAGCTCAATGAGCTGTTGAGTTCTCACGGAGGCACCTGCGACGGGTGGGGTACCTTTGGAAATTCGCAGCCATGAACGCTTGCGTCAGGCCGTCTGACAATCGTTGCAGCGGGCCGTGATGCGCTTGGGGTTTAGCGCCGCCGGCGCGGAAAGACGGCGTGTGGTCGGCGCTCCTGTGCGGCCGCTCAACTTCACCGCTAACAGGCAGCCGTGCGGCCTCGGTGGTTAGCTGACGCGCTGAGCGGCAAGGTCGCGCTGTCGCGCGCCTTCTGGGTATACGGCCTGGGCATATCCGTTGTGTATTCCCTCATCGGGTTGTTCATCGATATACAAAACCCGCGTGGCGTCACCGTTTACCTGCTGGTAGGTGCTGCTGTAGGGGTCTTGCAGACCATAGTTCTCTGGCGATGTGCTTATAACTCTCGATCCAGATTTCTGGGCAGGCTCGTTCGCACCGCGACGGTTTTCGGCTTGATCATGGTGGCGGTGATGCTTTATGTGTTGCTCACCAATCCGGACTTGTTGCTGTCGCCTAACAATCGGTGGAGCGGTCCGTGATGCGCGGGTGGTCATGCGCCGCGGGCGTGGGGAGACCGTGTGCGTCCGCGGCGCTGGTCAGGCCTCGGCGCCGGGGCCGCAGCATGAGCAAATGGCGGTTCGCGGTAGCCCTCCCGTTTCTTACCTCGTTCAGCGGCTGCATCGAGGTAACGACGTATGTCTCGCCCTCTGCGTCGGGCACGGTAATTGACGCCGCCTCTCAAAAGCCCGTTCAGGGAGCTGCGATCTCGGTGGACGGCCACCCAGGCTTATTTGCGCAGACGAACTCCGACGGGCAATTCCTCTTGTTGCCGGCTACACGCAAGACACGAATTTTCGTGCTCGCTCCTTACGAATCACATCTGCCTAGCGGCACCCTGGTTGTTTCCGCCGACGGCTATGCGTCGAAGGAAATAGTTGTGAAGGGCAGCGCTAACTCGCTCCTCGTCTCTTTAAACAGGGTTCGCTAATGTGGGGCACACGGTTCATCCTGGTAAGGGGCAATGCGGGCAACAGTGATAATGCGTCGCAACCGTCGCTTGGGCAGACCGTGAAGTGTCTGTGGTTGGCGCTTGTCAGACTGTGGCGCCTGCCCGCTCAAGCTCACGGTTAAGCGTCGGCGGTTGTGACGCTCAGCGGATTTGAAGCAGGGCAGTTAGGAGCAGACGTGGATCCCTTCGTTCGGGCGCTGCTATGACACACGGTTTCGATATTCAATTCTGTGGAAACCTCGAGGCCTGTCGAACCGAGGCAAGAATCCTGCGACCGTCGACTCAACCTGACGACCCCCTCGTCGCTCTGGTGTATGAGACGTCGCACGGACTCATCGTCAGCTACTTTGGTTCGGCCGTCGCGAATCCCACATTGCCCGGGCTGGATGCCGCGATTGCGGAGGCTCGATCAGAACTGCTGCACTACTTGAACCGCCGGGGCGAGAACCCGCCGAAGGGCATTACGCGCCCAGGTCTTTCATTGTGGCTCACGGAACGGGACGATGAGACGGTCATGGGAATACCACTCAAGTGACGATCGGTGCCCGGCGTTCCCGGCGAGTCGTCCGGGCGGCCGCGCAACTTCACCGTGAGGCGACAACGGCGATGCGTGCGCAGCCATTTTGACCCGTCTCGTTGACAGCGACACCCTCCAGTACGGCTAACGTTCAAACAGACACTTTTCAAAACTATGGCTAAAGCATATTGGATTTCTGCCTACCGCTCGGTACGTGATCAGGACGCCCTCGCGGCGTACGCCAAGCTCGCTGGCCCAGCGCTGCAAGCCGCGGGCGGCCGTTTCCTGGCGCGTGGGTTGCCTGCGCGCGTCTATGAGGATGGGCTTGAGCAACGCCTCGTCCTCATTGAGTTTGATAGCGTGGCGCAAGCGATCGCTGCGCATGACAGTCCTGCGTATCAGCAGGCCCTGCGCCTACTTGGGAACGCCGTTGATCGGGACTTGCGCATTGTCGGGGGCGTCGAATGACCATCAGTCTGCAAGCAATGCTTCAAGATCACGCCCGACGGCTGCCGCTTCACAATCGTTTCAGCAGGGCCGTGAAGGACGGTAGCCTTGCCGTGGGCGCGGTTGCTCACGATGCCCCCGCCCCTGCTGTGAGGCGCCTGGACGCGGCCGCTCGGCCTCCGCGCTAGTTCTCGATATGCGCATCACTCCGGACCCTCCGGCTCTTCGAAGGTGGCGCCTCTGGGTCGGGGCGGTTTTCGTCGCGGAGATCTGTTGGTTCGCGCTCCTGCGTCCGCGGATCGCTGGAAACTTTCGCGCGGTTCTTACATTGACGCTGCTTCCTCTGACGGCCGTCGGCTACGTTTACCTGATGGCAGCCGTTTCCGCGTACCTTGCTGACCGAGACTGGGAGTTTCGCTTTCGCCAGATGATCGTCATCATGCTCGGGCTCAGCGTTGGGTGTTTCGTATTCGCGCTGCTGTGGCTCGCGAAGGTGCATTTTGAAGGTGAGCTGCGCTAAGCGTAATGCGGTATGAGATTTACCAATCGCTGGGGTGGGCCGTGATGCGCAGGTGGTTGCGCGCTGGCGACGCGGCAAAACACTGTGCGCCCGCGGCGCGAGTCAGATGGCAGCGGAGGTCACCATGATTTCGAGGCAGTGGCGCGGTTTGGCGCACGCAACCCAGGCGCAGAACTACGTGAAACACCTTCGCGCTGAAACCTTTCCTGCGCTGCGCAAGCTCCCTGGATTCGTCAGCGCCGCAATCCTCTCCCGCCGCCTCGGTAATGGAGTCGAATTCCTTGTCGTCACCCAGTGGGATTCATTGGGCGCCATTGCTCGCTTTGCGGGTGCAGACCCGGAAGCAGCGGTAGTGCCGGCCCCGGCCGCGGCAATGATGATTGAGTATGATCGGCGCGTCAGACACTTCGAGGTTATCGAGTGACGCTGCCGGTAAGGCCGCACCGGAGAGAAACCGCTATGCACCATTCGCGTCTCTGCGCCGTGCTGATCGACTGCAAGACGTCCAACGTGGACCAGGCTGCGAACTTCTGGGGTGAGGCACTCGGTCGGGCGGTGGACTTGAAGCACGCGGGTAGCCGCGGCAACTATCGCATGCTGCAGACCCCGCCCGACGAGCCCATCGTGCAGATCCAGCGTGTGGACCACGAGAGTCGTGTCCACATTGACATTGAGAGCGACGACATTCCGGCCGAGGTGGCCCGCCTGGAGAAGCTGGGCGCCAAGGTGGTGGATCGCCTGGAGCGTTGGACGGTGATGCAGGCGCCCACTGGCCAGCGGTTCTGCGTCGTCAGGGTGCAGCGTCCCGGTTTCCCGAAGAACGCCAATCGTTGGGACTGAAGCACCACAGGGCGCTCGTCTGCCGAAGACCGTCAATGGTGCCGGCCAGCAGTCGCCGCAGCGGGCCGTGACACCTGGGCGGTTGTGCGCCACGAGCGCTGGCAAACCGTACACGGCTGCGGCGCCGATCAGTTCCTGGCGAACGTCTACCCAATCTCGCCGTTAGGTCGCCATCAGGGTATCGCTGGTGCACGTGCTGCGAACGCAACGGCTCATCCTGCGGCATCTGGATGTCAGCGATGCGCCATTCATTCTGCGACTCTTGAACGAGCCGTCCTGGTTGCAGAACATCGGGGACAAAGGCGTGCGGACAGTGGCTGACGCGGAGCGTTACATCGAGACGGGTCCGGTCGAGATGTACGGGCGTCTGGGTTTTGGCCTGTACCTCGTTTGCCTGAAGGACAAGCAGGAGCGTATTGGCATGTGTGGTTTCTTGAAGCGGGAAACGCTGGATGACGTAGATCTCGGGTTTGCGCTGCTGCCGTCGTTTTGGGGCAACGGGTATGCCTGCGAAGCGGCGGCAGCGGTGATGTCCTACGGAAGGAGCGCGTTCGGTCTGGTCCGCATTGTCGCTATCATTTCCCCGAGGAATGACGCCTCGCGCCGGGTACTCGAAAAGCTTGGATTCACGCTTGAACGTACAGTTTGCCTGGCCACTGGCGCCGAAGAGCTGCTGCTTTTCGGTGCCGCGACTGACAGCTGTTGGAGCGAACCGTGAGGCGCGCGTGGTTCAACGCCACGAGCGCTGCAGGACAGCGAGCGTCCGCGGCGCCGGTCCGGCCGCGGCGGAGGGCCGCGCTGCTTGACTATTAGGAGTCGCCAATGCCTGCGTTCGTAGCCCTGCTGCGCGGCGTCAATGTCGGCAAAGGCAAGCGTGTACCGATGGGCGAGCTGCGGGCCCTGCTCTGCGCGCTGGGCTATACAGGCGTGGCTACCCTGCTCAACAGCGGCAACGCCGTCTTCCGTGCCGCGCGCGGCACGCCCGCGAAGCACTCGAGCGACATTGCTGCCGCGATCTCCACTCGACTCAAGGTTGAGGTGCCGGTCATCGTCAAGTCCGCAGGCGAACTGGCAGCCATCATCGCGGAGAATCCGATCAAGCCGGGAGCGAATCAGCATCCACGCCTTCTCGTGGCGTTCGTTCAAGACACCAAAGCGCTGACGGGTCTCGCCGCCATCGAGCCGCTCGTGGTGCCTCCCGAGCGCTTTGCCATGGGCAAGCATGCCGCGTACCTGCTCTGCGCCGCTGGCATCCTGGAAAGCAAGGCCGGGGTATCTCTCCTCGGCAAGGGGGGCAAGTCGGCTACCACGAGAAACTGGGCAACCGTGCTCAAGCTGCACGCTCTGGCAAATGAAGCCGAGGCCTGATCCTGCATCTCGGCCGGACCCGCCCAAGCAAGTGCGACTGCTGCGTCTGTCCTTCGAGCCAGGGTACTCTTAAGGCGGCGGATGCCTGGCTCTGTGCGGGTGCGGTATCGCCGTCCGGGCGAAGCGATTGCCTGGTGGACTTCGCAAACCGTTCACCTGGGCTGGTTGACACGGGGAGTCACATGAAAGCATTGGCCGGATTTGCGACTCTGGTGGTTCTCATGACCGTTTCCCCGCTCGGCGGCGCAGAGGACACGCCCGAGCACGCGGTGGAGCAGGCAGCGCGCAACTGGCTCGGCCTGGTGGATGCCGGTGACTATGCGCAGAGCTGGGTCATGTCGGCCGACTACTTTCAGAGTTCCCTCGAGCAGTGGCAATGGGTGGCGAGGGTGTCCGCGGTGCGCCGTTCCGTTGGAGCACTGAAGCGGCGTACCGTATCGGCGCTCACGTTTGGGCACTCAGCGGCCGACGGTCCGGACGGGGAGCACTCGGTCATTCAGTTCGCGACCAGATTCAGGAACCAGCCCGCGGCAACGGAAACGCTGGCACTGATGAAGGACCCCGACGGACGCTGGCGCGTCAGCGGTTACTACATCAAATGAGGGCGCCCGCCGATCGATGCGTCCGCGCCTGCGTCGAGGCAGTGAGCTTCAGCCGACGACTACCTCGCTGATCTGGATCACCGGCGACAGGTCGGTGTACTTGGGTATGTCGGCCATGATCTCCTTGGCATGCGGGCCGAAAGCCGCCTGGAAGCTTTCCACGGAATCGCAGAACAGGTGGCACATGGCGACATAGGTCGCCGGTGCATCCGGCGTGGCGCCGGCAATACCCTTGTCGACGGTGTAGTACTTGCACTTCTCGCCCATGCGAGCCTTCACCAGCGGCATGTGCTTGTCGCGGTAGTATTCGTGGTTGAATCTCGCGCCCCGTGTATTGGGATACATCACGCTTACCTTGATCATGTGCTCGTCTCCCGGTGTCAGCCTGCGGACCGCGATCGTGCACTATTGCCGCGCGTGGATGCAAAAGGTTCGCGCGACTCGCCGGACGCCACCTTCAGGCAGCGCGTCGTCAACGAGCTGCGCGCCGCCGGGAGAGTTTCGGGCGGCGCGTGATCGCGCGCGGCGGGCAAGGGTGGAAGCAGCGCTTGCTTTTGCTTGCCGCTGCCGCGGCGTAAGATGCGCAGCGGATTTACCGACGCAGCGTTCCACGCCTTTGCCGCATGGAAACAGCATTGTTTGCAGCGACCTGATGCTCATCCTGTCGATGCGCCTGGCACGAGCCGGCGAGACCCTATGTCGAGACCTATAAGGAGCGGACCATGACACTGCGAGCTCTCTTCCCGGCGCTGATCAGTGCAATAGCGATCGGTTGCGCTGCGCAGCCGACGCCCGCCCCGGCGCCGCGCGACGCCACGCTCATCGGCGGGGACAATGCGGGGATGCACGTGCTCATCAAGCGGGTCGACGACGGCGAGATACTCTGGGCCCACCAGGGAACCCTTGGCACCCGGATAACGATCACTCCGGGTCAGCATCGCGTCGGGGTCATGTGCGAGGGCGGTGCGGGTATTCTTGCTGGAGAGGTCACCATTGACGTGCAGCCGGGGCGCACTTATGACCTGGTCGCCTCGGCTTCCCCGGGTGCGAAGAGCTGCGAGGTGTCGGCTACGATGCGCGGCGCGCCCGGTACGTAACGAGTCCGACGTTCGCGCGAGTTGAGGACGTCATGGCTGCGACCCCTGGCGAGGATTTCCGGCTGACGAAGATCACCGAGCTGTGTGCCGCACTGCCCGAGACGGTGCGCGCGGTGCGCGGTGACCACGCGGATTTCCGTGTGCGCCAGAAGGTCTTTGCCTATTTCCTCAACAATCACCACGGCGACGGGATCGTCTCGGTGTGCTGCAAATCGCAACTGGGCGAGAACGTCGACCGCGTGGGCAGCGACCCGGAGCGCTTCTACCTGCCGGCGTACATCGGGGCGCGCGGCTGGTTCGGACTGCGCCTCGACCGTGGTCGTGTCAACTGGACGGAAGTCGGCAACCTTCTCGAGCTGAGCTACTGCCTCACTGCGCCAAAAAGGCTCGCGCAGCAGGTGCAGGACCACAGGCTCCCGTGACGGACGAGCGCGCCAACGAGGCGTCGCCCCGCGAGCCGTACTGGTTTCCCGCCAAGCGTTTCGGTTGGGGCTGGGGGCCGCCGGCCACCTGGCAGGGATGGGTGGTGCTCGCGGTGTGGTTCGTGGCACTGATCGCCGGCACGCCACTGCTGCTGCGCGGGCATTTCGTGCTGTGGCTCACGTACCTGCTGGCCTTGAGCGTGCTGCTGATGGTGGTGTGCTACCGCACGGGCGAGCCGCCCCGCTGGCGCTGGGGCGACCGGTCGCCCTAGCCTCACCAGGCGCATCCGGCAGGTAGCGCGTCGCGGCGGTTATTCCGCTTCGGCCTTGAGCGGGCGGCTCATGAGAGAGCGCACCGCATCCTTCGGCGGCAGCCCCTCGTACAGCACCCGGTAAACCATGGCGCACAGCGGCATCTCGACGCGCGCCGTCGCGGCGACCGCCTGGATCGCGCCCGCCGCGGCGTAACCTTCCACCGCCTGGCCGATCGCCGCGAGCGCCTGCAGCGGTGCGCTGCCGGCGGCGAGCAGCAGCCCGAAGCGGCGGTTGCGCGACTGGTCGTCGGTGCAGGTGAGCACCAGGTCGCCAAGTCCCGCGAGCCCCATGAAGGTCTCGGCGCTCGCCCCGAGCGCTACGCCTAAGCGCGTCATCTCCTTCAGTCCGCGCGTGATGAGCGCGACGCGGGTGTTGGCGCCGAACCCGAGCCCGTCGGACAGCCCTGCGCCGACGGCGAGCGCGTTCTTCACCGCGCCGCCGATCTCGACACCCATGATGTCGCCGGAGCTGTAGGCGCGGAAGTTGGCGTCGGACAGCTCGCGTGCCAGGGACTGCGCGTAGTGCACGTCCGGGGAGGCGACCGTCATGGCGGTCGGCAGTCCCGCGCCGACCTCGCGCGCGAACGTCGGGCCCGACAGCACCGCGATACGCCGCCCGGGACCGAGCACCTCGCGGGCGACCTGGTGCGGGAGCTTCAGGCTCCCCTGCTCGAAACCCTTGGTCGCCCAGGCGACGTGCATGGTCGGCGAGAGATGCGGGATGAGCTCGCTGAGCAGCGCACGCAGCGCGTGGCTCGGCACCACCAGCAGCACATCGCGCGCGCCGCTAACCGCGGCGCTCAGTTGCGGCTCGACCTTGAGCGCCTCGGGGAAGGGCACGCCGGGCAGGTAGCGCTCGTTGCAGCGGCTCGCCGCCATTGTTGCGAGACGCTCGCGGTCGCGCCCCCACAGCCGCACGCTGCGGCCGCTGCGTGCGAACTGCACGGCGAGCGCCGTGCCCCAGGAGCCCGCCCCCAGCACGGTGACCGGCACGTCGTTTGCGCGTGCGGTCATAGCGGTGTGATCAGTTGGTGACGGTCGGCGACTGCGTCTGTGCGGCGTACAGCGCCTCGAAGTTCACCGGCGGCAGCAGGAACTGCGGAAAGCCCCCCTGGCTCACCAGCTGCGAGATCGCGCAGCGCGCGTAGGGAAACAGCACGCCGGGACACACCGTGCTGATGGCGCGCTTCAGCTCGGCCTCGGGGACGTTGCGGATCACGAACAGTCCCGCCTGCTTCACTTCCACCAGGAAGATCGTCGCCTCGCCCTGCTTGGCGGATACCGTGACGGTGAGCACGACCTCGCGCACGTCGGGGCCGAGCGCGGTCGAGCCGGTCTGCAGGTCGAGGTTGATCTGCGGATTCCAGTTACCGTCCACGCGCGGGCCGTTCGGCGACTCGTACGAGCAGTCTTTCAGGTACACGTTCTGCAGCGCGAGCACCAGGCTCGCATCGGTGGCCGCGCCAGCCGGCGGTGCGCCGGGCGTTTCGTTCTCCATGGTCAGGAAGCTCCCGTGATATTCAATAAGGAATCCAGCCGTCCAGCCGCCTCGAGCGTCTGCAGCTCGTCGCAGCCACCGACGTGCACCTCGCCGACGAAAATCTGCGGCACGCTGCTCCTGCCGCTGCGCGCCACCATCTCCGCCTGCGCCCCGGGCACCGCCTCCACGTCGATCTCCCTAACGGCGACGCCCTTGGCCTCGAGCAGGCCGCGGGCGCGCGCGCAGTACGGACACCAGTCTGTCACGTACATGACGATCTCCGCTGCCCCCATACCCTAAAGGTTCGGAGCGCGCGAGACCGGCAGGTTATCCGCCCGCCAGGCGCTGAGCCCGCCGCGCAGCGCGAAAACCCGCGTGAAGCCCTGGGCGGTGAGCTGGCGCACCGCGGCGGCCCCGAGCGAGCCGCTATCGTCGTATACCACCACGGCCTTTTCCTTATGCTTCTTCAGCGTGTCGGCGGCCTTGAGGATCTGCTCGCCGTTCATCTGCCGGGCGCCGGTGAGGTGGCCGGCCTGGTACTGCTCCGCGGGACGCAGGTCGAGCAGCAGCGCCCCCTGGTTCATGAGCCGGATCAGCTCCTGGGGCGAGATCGACAGGCGGCTTTCCGAGTGCGTGCGCATCTCGTATACAAGCACCATGGCCACCGCCACCACCGTGGCGGTTCCGAGCCAGGGGTGGTGGCCGAGGAACTCGATGACACGATCCATGAGAAAGGCGCAAAGCCCCGGGGCGAAAAAGGGCGCGCATTATAGCGCCCCGCCGCGCCTCGGCACGGCCCTCGCGACCGCTGCCCCCGGGTGCCGTGGCCTTCGGCTGGCGCTCGGGGCCGTGCTGCTCGTGGCCCTCGCCCGGGCAGCCTCCGCGGCGGCCCCGCCGCCCGGGCACCCGGAAGCCGACGCCAGGAAGACCGAGGAGCAGCTGCAGGCGATCAAGACGGAGATCGAGCGCATCACGCACGAGGTGAGCACGGAATCCGTCGAGCGCGACCGTCTCGCGCGCGAGCTGCGCAACGCCGAAGGCGCCGTCGGTCAGGCGCGCGATGCCTTGAGCGACGTGCGGCGTGAGCGCGCCGAGGATGCGGCGCGGCGCGCGGCGCTCGCCGGCGAGAAACGCACCCGCGAGGCGCAGCTCGACGAGAACCGCGGCGCGCTCGCAGGTCAAATGCGCGCCGCCTACCTCATCGGGCGCCAGGAGCCGCTCAAGCTGCTCCTCAACCAGCAGGACCCGGCGCTCGCCGGACGTATGTTCGTCTATTACAGCTACTTTGGCCGGGCACGCGCCGGGCAGATCCGCCTCATCGAGGACGACGTGCAGCGGCTCGCCGAGCTCGACAGTGAGCTGGCCGCCGAGGACGAGAAGCTCGCGGAGCTGGAAAAGCAGCAGCGCGCGCACCTCGCCGAGCTCGAGCAGGCGCGCGAGCGGCGCAGCCTGGTGCTCGCCAACCTCGAGGTGCAATCGCGCGGCCGCGCGCAGAATCTGGAGCGCCTCAAGGGCCAGCAGGCCGCGCTCGAGAAACTGCTGCACGAGCTGCGCGCGGCGATGGAGCGCTTCCCGGTCGAGGGGAACGACGCCTTCATGCGCCTGCGCGGCAAGCTCGCCTGGCCGGTGAGCGGGCACCTGGTGGCGCGCTACGGCGATGCGCGCGCGGGCGGGGTGCGCTGGGACGGGGTGCTGGTCGCCACCGAGCGCGGCACGCCGGTGCGGGCGGTGTGCGAGGGCCGGGTGATCTACGCCGACTGGCTGCCGGGCCTGGGGCTGCTCGCGATCGTCGATCACGGCGACGGGTACCTGAGCCTCTACGGCCACAACGACAAGCTCTTCAAGGCGGTCGGTGAGCACGTGGCGGCCGGGGATACCATTGCCGCGGCGGGCGACAGCGGCGGCAGCCCGCGTCCGGAGCTGTATTTCGAGATCCGCAAGGCCGGCCGGCCGGTCGACCCGCGCCCCTGGTTCAAGGCCCCCGACCCTTAGAGAGCCGGCCCGCGCCCGCGCGCCTCAGGAGGCTGCGGTGTGATTGCGGTCAACATTTGGCCGCAGGCTGCGCCCCCGCCACGCAGATTCGCCAACTTGCGCAAGGACCGCAGCGCCGGGACGCGCAATGGTATGCGGACGACTTAACAGATGCCGCCGCCGGGGTCCTTAGCCCAGCCATGAGTGCCGTTCCGCACAGCGATTTCGTGCCCGGGCAGCCCGGTACGCGCTTCGATCCCTACGTGCGCCTGGTGCGCTCGCTGCTGCCGCGAACCTCGTGCGTGTCGATGTTCGGCCCGGCCGGGGAGCTCCTGTGGTCCACCGATCCGATGACGGGTCCGGACCTGATGAACATCGTGGACGATGCGATGCTCACGGCGCGCGCCAACCCCGACAGCGCCGGGCAGATGCGCCTGCTCGGCGATCACCAGCCGGTCTACCTGTGCCCGCTGCGCGACGATGCGCAGCAGCTGCTGGCGCTGCTCACGGTGATGTGCCGGCCGAACGATGCGCGCGACAAGCGCAACCACGATTTCTCCTTCGCCTACTCGTTGCTCGCACCGGCCATCGAGTGCCTGCGGCGCGACCTGATCTCGCACGCCTCGATCGAGGAGCTCACCGCGACCGTCGGCGGGCTCGACAAGAACCTCAACCTGCTGCTCACGCAGGGGGCCAGCGACGCGGTAGCGGGCGCCGACGACGCGAACGAGCTGCAGCACCTCCTGCAACAGACCATCGAGCACCTGCGCGCTACGACCGGGGCGCTGCTGGTGCCGGAGAAGAGCGTGACGCTGGTGCGCGCCGCCGGCGGCGGCACGCCCGACACCCAGTTCCTGATGCGCGCCCACCGGCGGCTGCTGACGCTGGCACAGGGCCAGCGCGAGCCGCTGTTGCTCAACGAGACGCAGTCCCCGATCAATCCGGACGGTTTTCCTCACCGCGTGCTGTGCTGCTCGCTGCGCTCGCGCACCGGTCGCTTCATCGGCGTGCTGGCGCTGTTGCGCGATGCGGGCGCGGAAGCCTTCAACGAGCGCGACGCGCACATCGCCGAGATCATCGCCCGCAAGGCCATCGGCGCCGTCGAGAGCAGCTACGACGCCTTGAGCGGCCTGTACACCCGTACCGCGCTCGAGCGGCGCGTGCGCGCGCTGGTGGCGGAGATGAAGCCCACGCAGCCCTGGAGCACGCTCTACATCGACGTCGATCAGCTGCACGCGATCAATGAGAAGTCCGGCATGCACGTGGGCGACGGCCTGCTGGCGCAGCTCGGTGAGCTGATCCGCCAGCGCCTGCCCCCCGGCGCCTTCGGCGCCCGTATCTCCGGCGATCGCTTCGCGGTCATGCTGCCGGCGCAGGTGGGCGACGCGGAAGCATTTGCCGAGTCGCTGCGCGAAGGCTGCAGCCGCATCGCGCTCATCCAGGAGGAAGGGCGCGTGCCGGTGTCGATCAGCGTCGGCGTCGCCCCGCTCGATCCCACCGCCACGGAGCTGGCGCACGTGCTCGCCCCCGCCGAGAGCGCCTGCAAGGCCGCCAAGGACCGCGGCCGCGACCGCGTCGAGGTCTACCAGCCGAGCGATGTCAGCATCATGCGCCGCCACGCGGACATCGGCATTGCGCTCAAACTGCGCGAGGCGATCGACTCAGGCAGGCTGCACCTCGTCGCGCAGCTCATCCTGCCGCTCGCCGCCGCCGAGAGCGCGCGCCCGCACTACGAGCTGTTGCTGCGCATGACGGACGAGTCCGGCCAGATGGTGGGTCCGGACACCTTCATGTCGGCGGCGACGCGTTACCAGCTGATGCCGGTGATCGACCGCTGGGTGATCAGCCACGTCATCGAGGCGCTGCGGCCGCGCGCCGGGGTGCTCGAGGGCAAGGCGCTCGGCTTCGCGATCAATTTCTCCGCCCAGTCACTCACCGACGACAGCTTCCCTGACTGGCTGATCGAGACGATTGCCGGGAGCGGGCTCGACCCGGAGCTGTTCTGTTTCGAGCTCACCGAGAACGCCACGGTCTCGAACCTGACGCGCGCCGAGGCGCTGATGCGGCGGTTGCGGCGCCTGGGGTGCGGCGTGGCGCTCGATGATTTCGGCACCGGCCTGTCCTCGCTCTCCTGCCTGCGGCAACTGCCGGTCAGCATGCTCAAGATCGACGGCAGCTTCGTGCGCGATGTGCTGAAGGATCCGCGTGCCGAGTCGATGGTGCGCGCCATCGCGCAGCTCGCCCGCAGCATGTCGATCATCACGGTCGCCGAGTACATCGAGACCGAGGCCATCGGCGCGCGCATCGCCGAGCTCGGCGTGGATTACGGGCAGGGATTCGCGATCGGCAGGCCCATTCCGCTCGCGGATCTGCTCACCGAGCTGCCGCTGCCGTCCGCACCGGCCGACGGCGGCGATGCGCAGGCCGGCACCGGGGCGGCTGCGGATGACATCACCTGGTACGCCGGGAGCGGGCGGTGAGCCTGCCCACGCGCGGCGGTGTTGCAGGCGGCGGGCCACCGACGCCCCGTCGCGGCGCGTGGTACCTGTCGATGCGCTCACGCACGCTGCTCGCGCTCCTGGCGGGCATCATCCTAGGATTCTGCGGCGCGCTGGCGCGCGGAGTCATGGCCGAGCGGCCGCTGGAAAGCCCGAGCGCCGCCGCTACATTCCCCGCGCGCAGCCCGCTGTCCTGGCAGGAGGCGAGCCTGTTCGCGGAAGTCTACGAGCGCATCAAGCGCGACTACGTGGACGATGTCGACGATCACGCGCTCATGGAGAAGGCGGTACGCGGCATGGTCGCCGCGCTCGACTCGCACTCGGCCTATCTCGACAGCGAGGAGTTCGACGACGTCCGCCTCTCCACCATGGGCTCCTACCCCGGTGTCGGCATCGAGGTCGCCGCCGAGGACGGGGTGGTGAGGATCCTGCGGCCGATCGAGGGCTCACCGGCACAGCGGGCGGGGCTGCTGCCGGGTGATGAGCTCGTGAGTATCGACGGGGTCGACATCGGGGCGGATCTCGCCGGGGCGATCGCGCGCATGCGTGGCCCGTCCGGGAGTCTCGTGACCTTGAGCGTGCGCCGCGAGGGCGCTCGCGACGTGCTGCACTACGCCCTGCGCCGCGCGCAGGTCGAGGTGCACAGCGTCGCGCAGCAGACGCTCGAGCCCGGCTACGCGTATCTGCGGATCACCAGCTTCAGTGAGACCACCGCCCAGGACGTCAATCAGGCCGTTTTGCGCCTCAGACGAGACAATCCCAAGGGAATTCGCGGTCTGGTGCTTGATTTAAGAAACAATCCCGGCGGCGTCCTCGAGGCGGGCGTGGCGGTCGCGGACGACTTCCTCGACTCGGGTGTCATCGTGACGGCCGACGGCCGCACCCCCGAGGCGCGCTTTCGCATGGACGCCACCCCCGGCGATCTGATCAATGGCGCCCCGCTGGTGGTGCTGGTGAACGGCGGTTCGGCGTCCGCGTCCGAGATCGTCGCCGGCGCGCTGAAGGACCACGGCCGCGCGCTGCTGGTCGGACGGCGCACCTACGGCAAGGGCTCGGTGCAGACCGTCATGCCGCTCACTCACGGCGGGGCGGTGAAGCTCACCACCTCGCGCTACTTCACCCCGTCGGGGGCCTCCATCCAGGGCAAGGGGATCATTCCCGACGTGCTCGAGGAAGGCGCCGGGGAACCGCCGGCGGAGCTCGTGGTGCCAGGATCGGCGCCGCTCGTGGCGCGCGATGCGGACGTGCGTGTAGCGCTCGATGCGCTCAAGCACCGCGTGCGCCGGCAAGAGACCAATGCGCGGCTGGTGACGGACCAGCTGGTCCCCTAGAGGCCGTTTCCGTATCGCGCCGCCGGCGCTACCGATATCCTGCCGCGCCATGCTGGCATGGCTCATCGACCTCGTGCTGCATCTCGACCGCCACCTGGTCGAGCTGCTCGCCCGCTACGACCTGTGGATCTACCCGATCCTGTTCGCGGTGATCTTCGCCGAGACCGGTCTGGTAGTGACGCCGTTCCTGCCGGGCGACTCGCTGCTGTTCGCGGTCGGGGCACTCGCGGCGGTGGACACCAGCGGCACGCTCAGCGCGCCATGGGTGTGCGTGCTGCTCGGCGCCGCCGCGGTGCTCGGCAACATCGTCAATTACAGCATCGGGCGCGCGATCGGGCCGCCGGCCTTCAGCGGCCGCTACCGGTGGCTCAGGGTCGAATACCTCCAGCGCACCGAGGAGTTCTTCCGCCGTCACGGCGGCATGGCCATCCTGCTGTCGCGCTTCATGCCGATCATCCGCACCTGTGCGCCGTTCGTGGCTGGCATCGCCCGCATG
>Ga0210390_10002671_pt1 | contig 15637 bp, 16 predicted proteins | sample IncBWH11OmetaG_FD_161050 | JGI IMG/M metagenome (GOLD analysis project Ga0210390, IMG submission 161050) | Forest soil microbial communities from Barre Woods Harvard Forest LTER site, Petersham, Massachusetts, United States - Inc-BW-H-11-O ... | reverse complement strand
TGAGATGAACACCAGCGCGGCCGCATCATTCAGCGCACGCAATGCATCGGCGTCGCACTGCCGCGCGCGAAGCTCGGCCGGCCGGCCCTCGCAGACGATCAGATCGGCCGTCGCCAGCGCATCGCGTGACATCACCGGCTTGCCGTCATTGAGATACGCGGCCAGCGGTGTCGCGGTGTCGGGATCGATGCAGACGACACCCGCGCCGACATCGGCAAGCAGCCGTCCACAAACGGCGGCGGCCAAACCCTGGCCCATCTGCACAACCCGAAAGCCAGCAAGCAACGACATGTGTCACCCGTTCAGAATTGGACGGACGAAATCAGCCAGATTTCCCCCAGGAAAGCGAATGCCTCTGATGCCCGCAGCATGTGCCGCCACCACGTCAATGTCCTTGTCGCCGATCAGCACACACCGGGCCGCATCGAGTTCCCACGCGCGCATCAGATCGAGCAGCATGCCAGGGCGCGGCTTGCGCCAGTCGCTGACGCACCGATACGCCGGAACCACCGCATCCGGATGGAACGGGCAGTAGCGAATGTCGTCGATCGTGCCCCCGGCGCGCCGCACCTCGTCGATCATCCAGCCATGCAGCGCGACCACCGCCGCCTCGTCATACTGACCGCGCGCCACGCCCGACTGGTTGGTCACGACGAACACGTGCCAGCCGGCGTCGGTCGCATCACGCATCGCCTCCCGCGCGCCAGCCATCCACTCAAAGCGTTCGCGGCTGCCAATATAGCCGTGGTCGACGTTGATCACGCCATCGCGGTCAAGGAACAGCGCCCGCCGACGCAATACGCGCAGAACCTCCTGTTGGGCACTCGCATAATCCTCAGGAACACCGATGTCGCGGAAGTATCCTTCGCTCACCGTGCCGCGCAACGCGCCTCGCGCAGCGAGCCGCGGAAGGATGTCGGTCTCCAGCGAACAGGCCGGCGACAGATCGTCGACCACGCGGCGATCGAGCAGATAGACGCCCGCATTGACCAGACCAGCGGTTGCGATGCACGGCCGTTCGCTGAATGCCGCCACCCGATCGCCCTCAAGTGCGACGCCGCCATAGCGCGACACATCGTCCATCCGACGCAGCAGCATCCGTCCTGCTATGCGGGCTTCGTCCGCATTCCCGGCGCAGAGCAACCTTGCGAGGTTGCAATCGAACAAGGAACCTCCGTTGCACAACAGGAACCGTTCATCCAGGAGATCGCGGGCGTGAAACAACGCCCCCCCGGTGCCGGATCGCACCGGCTCTTGCGACGCGACGATCCGCACCTTGCGCGGCAGGAACGCCGCCAGCTCCTGGACCCGCGCTTCGCCCTGTTCGTCAAGATGGCCGGTCAGCAAAACGAATTCCGCCACGCCGAAGCGCACGAATTCGCGCAGCAGCCACGCGAGGAACGGACGGTCGCCGCCCGCCAAAAACGGCTTCGGCGTGCGCCCGGTCAGCGCGCCTAAGCGGGTGCCCATGCCGCCGGCAAGCACGACGCACTGGCACACCGTTGTGGCCCGCGCGCTCACCCTTCCGCCGCCGGCTCCCGACTGGCCCGCACCTTGTCGACGCGCCTGCCATCCATCTCCAGCACCTCGAACCGCCAGCCGGAAAACACGATGCGCTCGCCCACCCGAGGCACCCGACGCAGCAGCGCCAGCACCAGGCCCGCAAGCGTGTGATAGCTGCCTTCGGCCGGCAGATCCGGCAGGGACAGCCGCGACTTCAGCTCATCGACCGGCATCATGCCGTCCATCACCAGCGCGCCATCCCCCTCGCCTTCCCCACCGCCCGGCTGCTCTTCTGCATCACTCGGGTCACCGACGATCGCCTCGAGCACATCAGACGCAGTCACCACACCCTCGAAGCTGCCGTACTCGTCCATCACCAGCGCAATTCCAAGCCGATCGGACTTCAATCTTTCCAGCGCATCCAGCGCCGTCACCGTGTCGGGCACCACGATGGGCTGGCGCAACGCCGCTGCCAGCGAGATGTCCCCGCCGTCCAGGATGCGGTCGAGAATGTCCTTTGCCTGCACCACACCGACCACGTTGTCGACCTCGCCCTCGCACACCACGAAGCGCGAATGCGGCGCCGACTTCAGGGCCGCCGCGATCTCCCCCGGCGGGTCGGTGCGATCGATCCATGCGATCTCGGTGCGGGGCGTCATGATCGCGCGCACCGGTTTGTCGGCCAGCCGGAGCAGGCGCTCGATCATGTCGCGCTCCTCCGTCTCTAGCACGCCGGCCTGCGCGCCCTCGATCAGCAGCGCCTTCAGCTCCTCCTCGGTCACGGTCTGCCGCGGCGTGCGGTGCAAACCGAACAGGCGGAGCACCGCGCCGGAGGACCTGTCGAGCAGCCAGACGACGGGACCGCTGACGCGACCCATCCAGGCGATTGCCGGCGCCACATGCGCCGCAACCTGCTCCGGCTGCCGCAGCGCGAGGTGCTTCGGCACCAGTTCCCCAAACACCAGCGTCAGGTAGGTCGTCACCACGACCACAAGTGCCAGCGAAAGCGTCTCAGCCGCGGACGCCAGCGCCGGCACACCGGCAAGCCAGGTCGCCACGTCACCGGCGATCCGTGCGCCGCCGAACACCCCGGTGAGCATGCTCACCAGGGTGATGCCGATCTGCACCGTGGGCAGGAATCGCTGCGGGTCGCCGGCGAGTTCCCGCGCCTTCGTTGCCCCCGGCACCCCCTTGCGTTCCAGAACGGCAAGCCGTGCGCGCCTCACCGAGGCCAGTGCCAGTTCGCTCATTGCGAACACGCCGTTCAGCAAGATCAGCAGGAGGACGATGATGATCTCGAGACCGATGCCCATGGCTCAGCATAACGGTCGTGGCGATCTGCCCAAAGGGCTGGGCAGGATCACCGCTCGCCGTCGCACGCGTTGCCGAGGCGACGATGTTCGCGGAATGAGGGGAGGCAGACGGGCGGCAGGTTCAGTTTTGGGAACCACGGCGCGGGCGGCGGCGGGTGGTGCGGGCTACACCGGGACGGGCGGGGCGCGGCGCGACCGGGCGGACGGTCGAGGAGGTGATAGCTGGCAGCCGTCCCTCAACCTGCACCCGTGGCGGTGCAAGGCGGCGCGTAATCGCGCTTCGCAGCGACCGACTTTCCATATGATATTATCCGGCTTTCGATTGCTCGCGCCGGGTCAGTAGCGGCACAAGATGTTGTGGCTTGGGCGTGTCTGCGGCTCCGCTGCGCTACGCCGGGTCAGGAAAGAGCAGCCCTCCGCGCAGAGCACTAGGCTGAAGCAGGAAGATGAACCGTCATTGTGTCGCGACGCTGACCGTTAGATTCGTCCGTAGAAAAAGGAAGGGAGGCAGGGACGATGAGCCGAACAAGGAACGCGACTTTTGCTGTAGCGATATTGTCCCTTATTCAAAGCGGCGGCGCGATTGCGCAGAAGCCAGACACCATCGTCGGGACGTGGTTGTTGCGCTCTATCCAAATTGACCGCGACGGGAAGAAGGTCGATCTGTACGGCCCACACGCCATCGGCATGGCGATCTTCGACAATGGCGGTCACTACATCTCGGTAGTTATCAACCCAGATGTCCCGAAGTTCGCGTCCAATGCGCGGCAGTCCGGCACTGCGGAGGAGACAAGGCCGCTGTGCTGGGCAGTAACGCGTTTTTCGGCACCTACACGTTTCATCCAAGCACACGAGCCACGAACATCCATATCGTTGGCTCGTCGTTTCCCAATTTTACGAACGTTGACAGGAATCCGTCCGTGTCGTTTGACGGCGACCAGATGACGCAGACAGACCGAGGTTCAACGGGGTTCACAACCATCATAACCTTCCAACGTACAAGCGGGAAGTAGATATCGAGGCGGGACTCCTACAGCCGTTACTGAGGCGGCTCGTTGCAAATATTAAGAATTTCGCACGATGGAAAATTGTAAAAACTGTCTCTCTGCGTATATATAGGGTTCGAGAATTCACAATCGCCGCATCACCCAAACACCGCTCACACGGGCACGCTTACCGCGTCATACTGATGAATCCAATCGTAATGATCACCGGACGCCGACAGCCGTTCCATGAACGCTTTCGCCAGATTTGGGTCGGCTAACTCATCGCGTGTCCGCTCGAGACGCTCGGTAGCGGTCTGCACAATGCGCGACGTGCGATTGAGCCGCGCGGCTTCATAACGCCGCAGTGCTTCAACAATACTGGTAGACGCCTCCAGGCATCGCGCGAGGATCATGCTGTCCTCGATCGTCATGTTGGCGCCTTGTCCGAGGATCGGCGGAGTAGGATGAAAGGCGTCGCCCAATAGCGTCACACGGCCAACCGAACAATGGCGCAGAGGTGGTCGTCCGATGAGCGCCCACTTGTAGGGGATCTGGATGGCATCGATGATCGCCAGCACATCCTCATGCCAGTCGGGAAAATCATTTCGACACTCCTCGACCGTTCCTGCCTCTGACCAACTCTCAACCAGCCAGTCATTGCGCCTTACCGTAGCCGCAAGGTTCATCAGTTTCCCCTGGCGCAGGGGTATGTGACGATCTGGCCGGATGGTCCAACCCAAGCCGTAAATCCCTGCTCCCTGAGCCGTAGTGGAACCCGCTCGATTGGCATAACAGCCCGCCACGCCATGTAGCCAGTGAAGGTCGCGCGGCCTTCACCGAACAGCTCGCCGCGAATGCGCGAGTGGACGCCATCGGCGCCCACCAATGCATCTCCGTGGATCCGTTCGCCGTTGTCCAGCAGCAAGGTCACCCCACTTGTGTCCTGCTCAAAGCCGACGCAGCGAGCCCCGACACGAACGGCTCCGGGTGCGTGTCTTTCCAGTGCCAGCGCTAGCGCCTGATGTAAGTCGCCGCGATGCACGACCCAGGGGGATGAGCCAACCGGCCAACTCCGTCCAGTGTCGAATAGCCGCGTATTCCAGCTTGCTGGCCGCGACGCAACCTGCTCCAAGGCGCGCTGCAACCCGAGTTCAATCAATACCCGTGAACCGTTTTGAGAGATGGATACGCCTGCCCCGAACTCGCGAAGCTCCGGCGCTTGCTCATACACGAGACCTCAAAGCCGCGCCGGATTAGTGCGATGGCGGCGGTGAGACCGCCGATACCGCCACCTGCTATGAGGACGCGAACTTTGTTCATCGTCTACCCCCTTTTGGCGAGCTTGATACGGGGACGCAGGAAAGTCCATGAAGAGCTGGGCGCGTGGCACCGTGGTGAGGGGTGTATTAGCTCCTTTGTGCAAGAGGGCTGTAAGCGGACCGAGCCGCCTCGCCCAGCGATGAATGTGCATCAAACCGAGGCCGCTGAAGCCGTTGGGTTTTCCTGATGCATAAATCCGGTGCAGCTCGGGGCATGACTTACGGCTGCCCCCACGTCTCGACCGGCGCTATGCACCTTCTACCTCGCCCGGTAACGGTCGATCTCGTCAGCACCCGTCTCCAGCACGAGTTCGTCGCGGCCGAGCATGTAATTCACGTGCGCCAGAACCTCGCCGAATGCGAAACCGGTCTGATGTTCGTCGAGCGCCCGCTGAAAGACATGCGGCACGAGTTGCGCCACCGAGAGCGGCTGTTGTTGGCATGCGTCAGCGATGGCAATGCAACGCTGCGCGTGATGTTCGAGCAGATCGGCGATGCGTTGGTGCAGGCCGTAGAAGGGTAATCCATGACCCGGCAGAACCAGCACGTCTTGAGCGACGGCATCGCGCAGACCGGACAGAGAACGCAGGTAGATGCCGAGTGCGTCCAGGTCCGGCTCCATGGCATGCACACTCACATTGGGCGATATGCGGGCGATCACCTGATCGGCGGCAAGGAACAGTCCCTCGTCGGCTCGGTGCAGCATGGCCTGCTCAAGTGCATGGCCGCCGCCGGTGATCACCTGGAATGCGCGCGGTCCGATGCAAAGCGAGTCGCCGTGCTGGATGCGGTGATAGGTCGTGGGCACTCCTGTCGTCTGCCGCAGGTATTCATGTCCGCGACTGAGGACAGCCTCGGTGACCTCTGGCGAAAGCCCATGCCGACGATAGAAAGGGCGGTGCATATCTGCGCCAAGATCGCCGGGGGCATATTGCAGGGCAAGGCTATAGAGATACTCCGGACGCGGCATCGATAGCGGCAGACCAAAGCGGTCGGCGAGCCAGCCAGCGAGGCCGACATGGTCGGGATGGAAGTGCGTCACGATCATCGACGTAAGCCGCTGTCCGCTCAGCGGTCCGCTGAGGATCGCCTCCCATGCCGTCCGACAGGCGTCGGTACCAAGACCCGTGTCGAGCACCGCCCAGCCATCGTCATCTTCGATCAGATAGACGTTCACGTGATCGAGTCGGTAGGGCAGCGGCAGCCGGAACCACCGGATACCAGGAGCGACCTCGATGAGTACGCCGGGCGCGGGTGGCTGGGCGTGGGGAAATACCAGACCGGGGGCAGATGGAGCCTGCTGCATTATCGCAGCTTAGCCTGGGGCTCTGTCTGGCTGCCACCATGCCAACGATGCAAGCCGATCCGCGGCCCATAGCCAGCCACGGCATCATATGGCAGATGGCTGTATGCCTCTGCTTGTAATCCTGCTGAGCGTTCTCGGCCTGGTTCCGTTCGTTGTCTGCGGGCTGGCGGCACTCGGGCCTGACCACGAAACCGCGACGCGGATGCTGGACGCGCTGATCGGCTACGCTGCGGTGACATTGGCCTTCGCCGGGGGCATCCATTGGGGCTTCGAGCTGCAGTCAGGTCAACAGGACAAGTTCGTCCACCGCGCGCGGCTCGGGCTGGGCATCCTTCCGCCGCTGGTCGGCTGGATCGCCCTGCTGTTGCCGCTCGTGATGGCTCCCTGGGTCTCGCTCGTCGTGCTGATCGCCGCCTACATCGGCGCGGTGCTGGTTGAGCAGCAGGCAGAGCGGCGAGACCTGCTGCCGCCACGCTACCTGCTGGTGCGTTGGGGCTTCACATTGGTCGCGGTCGCGATGATGGTAACCGTGCTGACCCTGCGGCTGTTTGGCCAGTCTGTCATATTTTAAGATTTGTCTGGTTTTTGCGCCTGATTCATGATCTACTAATCTTTGCTACAACGGAGTGCAGGCCCATGTCCGACCCGAAGCCCATCACGGCCGAGGTCATTGCCTTCCCGTTGAGCAGGCAGGCGCCGGCCAAGGATGAGGGGCAAGAGCGGTTGCGGCGCGCACTCGCCAATCTGGACGATGCCATCGCCGGACAACGCGCCGCCGTCGCAGCTTGGCGCGGTGCGCTCGCCGACCTGAGCAAAGTCGTCTCCGGCCTCGGCGAAAACCTGCAGCGCTACCGCGGCAGCCTGGATGCGCTCGGAACCCGTGTGGCCGGGCTGCACAACCAGGCTGTGCAGCTTGAGCGCACCGCCGACGCGGCCCTGGCCATGCGGGGCGACTAGCGACCTTCAGCCAGGGTTTTCCTCCGTGAAGAACTTCTGGCCGGCCGCAAAGTGGTTCGGGCTCATGAACACGCCCAGCCGCAGCGCTCCGCGCGGCGCCCGCGCCTCATGCGTGTTGCCGGCCGGACGCCAGACGAAGTTGCCAACCGTGCACTCGCCTTCCTCGTCTTCCAGGCTGCCCTCCAGCACATAGGTCAACTCCACGCCGGTGTGCTCGTGCAGCGGCACCACCGCGCCTGGCGCGAGGCGGAACAGCAGCGTCGCCATGCCGGTGTTCGGATCGTTGTACAGCACCTTGTGCTCGATGCCGGGAAACTTCGACGTCTCCCACGGCGCCCCTACCACATCGATGTAGTGTGACGGCGGCGAGGCTTCGTCGGCGAGCAGGCGCTTGCGGGTTTTCATCATCCCTTCAGGCATCGGCTGGATCCTCCTGGCTCAGGTCCCCCATGGCGCCCGATCCGGGGTTAGACTGTCAAGCCTGACGAGGAGACAACGATGGACGGTCACCTGCTCCAATCGCTCCGGGCGGCACGCGTCGTGCCCGTGGTGCGCACCCACAATGCGCGGCACGCCAGCACCGTTGTGCAATGGCTGCGCGATGCTGGATTGCGCATCTTCGAGATCACCATGACCATCCCGAATGCGCCGTCGCTGATCCGCGAGTTGGCTGCCGATCCATCGCTGCTGATCGGCGCAGGCACCGTGCCGGACCGCGCTACAGCGGAGGTCTGTCTCGCCGCCGGTGCACGCTTGATTGTGGCACCCTGGATCGATGCAACGCTCGCCGCTCCGTGCCAGGCGGCGAATGCCGTGTTGATGCTGGGTGCGCTTACGCCGACAGAAGTACGCGCCGCACTGGCCGCCGGCGCCGACGTGGTGAAGGTGTTCCCGGCATCCTCTGTCGGCGGCCCGGCGCATATACGCGCGCTGCACAGCGTATTGCCGAACGTTGCTTTCTGTCCCACCGGCGGTGTTGAGTCGGACAACGTCGCCGCCTATCTCGCCGCAGGAGCCGCGTTCGTCGGCATGGGCGGCGCGCTGGTCGATGAGAAGCGCATTGCGGCTGGAGATCGTGCCGCGATCACAGCCGTGGCGCATCGCGTGCTGGAGGAGCGCTGATGGCCGAACTGCTGTGCATGGGCGAGCCGATGCTGGAATTCAACCAGCTTCCGTTACAGCCCGACGGCACGCGGCATTATCTGGAGGGTCATGGCGGCGATACTTCCAACGCAGCGATCGCCGCGGCGCGCCAGGGCGCGCGCGTCGGCTACATCACCGCACTGGGCCACGACATGCCCGGCGACAGTTTCGTGGCGCTGTGGGCGCGCGAAGCAGTCGATGCGTCGACCGTGATCCGTACAGACCGCTGGCTGACCGGCGTCTATTTCGTCACGCATGACCAGGCGGGTCACCATTTCCTGCACTACCGCGCCAATTCCGCAGCCGCGATGTACACGCCCGCCGATCTGCCCGAGGCGGCGATCGCCGGCGCACAAATGTTCTATGTCTCCGGCATCAGCCAGGGCATTTCCACCACGGCCTGCGATGCGGTGTTTGCCGCCATCGATATCGCACGACGCAACGGGGTGAAGGTTGCCTATGACACCAATTATCGTCCTCGGCTGTGGCCGCCGGCGCGCGCAGCAGCCGTGATGCACGCGGCAATGGCCGCAACCGATTACGCTCTTCCGGGAATCGAGGACGTGCAGGTATTGACCGGTCTTGTCGACCCTGACGCGATGCTCGACTTCTATTTGCGGCTCGGACCGAAGGTGGTGGTGCTGAAGATGGGCGAATCTGGCGCATACCTTGCGACACCTGACCATCGCGTCCGCATCGCGAAGCATGATGTGCGCGTGATCGATGCCACCGGTGCCGGCGACACGTTCTGCGGCAGCTTCCTGGCCCGCATTCTCGCCGGCGATGAGCCCGAGCCGGCCGCACGCTACGCTAGCATCGCCGCCGCGCTGAAATGCACCGGCTATGGCGCCGTCGCGCCGATCCCATACGCGGCGGATGTGCTCGCGGCGATGCAGGGAGCCTCTGGTCATGTGTAAGCTTTGCATCGGACTGTCGCGCCGCGGTGTGCTGGCAGGGCTGTCCGCCGCACTGATCGCCGCCGCCCCCGCACCACCTGCCACAATCACCGGTGAAGAGGCGCTGCACCGGCTGATGCAGGGCAATGCACGGTACCGCTCCAACCACACCGATGTGCGTGATTTTGCCGCCGGTCGCGCCGCGCGCGTGACCACGCATACGCCGATCGCTTCGATCCTGAGTTGTTCAGATGCACGCGTCGGGCCGGAGTTCTTATTTGGTCAGGGACCGGGCGATCTGTTCGTGGTGCGCGTCGCCGGCAACATTCTCCAGGACGAGGGCCTGGCCAGCCTGGAGTACGCAGCACAGTTTCTGGGTTCGCCTCTGATCTTCGTACTCGGGCACAGCAACTGCGGCGCGGTCGAGGCAGCGATCAAGGTGGTGAAGGACAACGCAGCGCTGCCGGGTCACCTGCCTGGGTTGATCGATCAGATCAAGCCAGCAGTGCTCGCGGCGCAGGCGACGCAACCGGCGAACCTGCTGAACGCCGCGATCGCCGAGAACGTTCGCTTGACGACCCAGGCCGTTGTCACGGCGCAGCCGGTAGTGGCTGCACTGGTCGCTGCCGGCAAGGTGAAGGTCGCCGGAGGTGTCTATGACATCGCCACTGGTGCGGTGAGCCTGGTCTGAGCGCGGTCATCCGGTCCTGGGTCGGCGCCGCACTTCGGGACGCACATAGCGGAAGTTCAGGATCGCGGGATCGGCCACCACCGGGCCCGGCGCAACTCCCACGATGATCCTCTCTGCGATCGGCGCAAAGTCTGCACGGAAATGCACTGACGACTTCAGTACCAGGATCGGACACTCGCTCGGCTCAACGCCGACATGGCGCAGGATCGCCTGATCGAGCGCCTGCATCTTGTGCGACACCACCATCACCCGCACGCCATCGATGTCGATCAGCGCGCAAGGACCAAGGTTGCCGGGATTGCCCGCGCCCATCGGCCCGGTCAGCGTGAACCGCCCATCCGTCAGCTTCAGCACGCGCGCGGAGCACTCGAACGGCAACCCGTCGGACTTGCCGCCGAGCGCCAGCGCCAGCGTACCGCCCTCACCCGCGGCCGCACATGCCGCGACACTCGCCGCATCGTTGATCAGGCACAGCACCGCACCTTTCGCCTGCTGCCGCACGAGTTCAGCGAGCAGCCCGGTCGTGTCGCCATGCCCGCCGCCGCCTGGATTGTCCTGCGTGTCGGCGATCACGATCGGCTTCGCTGCACGCGCCGACAACTGCTTCGCCTCTGCCACCGCCTCGGCCGCGGGCAGCAGGTCCTGCACGAACTCGGCCTCGCGCGCCGCGACATGGGCCGCGAACGCGTCGGCCGCAGCATCCGCCCTCGCCTGCGTGTCGGCGAAGGCGGCGACCGCTGCGCCGCAGTCAGGAAAATCGGCGTAGGGAAACCCAAAGCAGAACGCCAGCTCGGCGACTTCCATTCGATCGGCGAGCGACGTGCGTTCGGCCATCACCTCGCTCATGGGCTGCAGCAGCGTGCATTGGCTGCCGAGTGGCAACCAGAACTCAAGCTGACGATACGCGCGCGCCCATGGTGTCCCTCGCGCAATCCGCCGCAGCAGCAGGCGCATTGCCTGCGCGCCGGCATCCTTCATGTCGATATGCGGATACGTGCGGAACGGCACGACCGCGTCTGCCAACGTCACCATGCGCGCCGTCAGGTTCGCGTGCGGATCGAGGCTGATGGTGAGCGGCAGATCGCCAACAATGGCCCGCACGCGGCGCAGCAATTCGCCTTCCGCATCAGGGAAGCTCTCCACCACCGCGGCGCCGTGCAGATCGAGGTACACGCCATCGAGCGGCGCCGCGTCGAGCGCACGCGACAGCGCCGCACAGATCAGTGCCGCGATACGCTCGAACGCCTCGTCCTGCACCGGCCCCGCGGGATTGGCGAACGTCCAGGCGAGTGGCACCACCGTCGCGCCCTCCGCCTCGGCAATCGCAAGCGCTCCTGCCGCCGGCACCGACGTGCCCCGCACGGCATCCAGCATCGCGTCGCCCTCGGTCAGCGGCGGGAAGCCGGCGGAGCGCACGAAGTCCGCGTAGGTGGTCGGATTGGGCGCGAAGGAGTGGCTCTCATGCAGGAAGCCACCGATCGCAATGCGGGTCATGCTTGCACTCCTTGTCCTCGCAGCCTTCCGTCCTGCCGGGCAGCATGGCAACGTCGATCGAGATACATCAAGGGGAGGAGGACGCCACCATGAGACTGGCAGGCAAAGTCGCCATCGTAACCGGTGCCGCTTCGGGCATGGGCGCCGCCACCGCACGCATGTTCGCCCGCGAACGCGCCAAGGTGGTTATTGCGGATGTGCTCGAACATGAAGGCCGGCAGGTGGCCGATGCAATCGGGCCAGACGCGCGCTTCGAGAGGCTCGATGTCACTGACGAGGATAGCTGGGCCGCCGTGGTGACAGCCACCAGGCAACATTTCGGCAAACTGGATGTGCTGGTGAACAATGCCGGCGTTTCCGGCAGCGCGGAACAGGATTTTTACAGCACCGAGGCCTGGCATCGCATCATGGCGATCAATGCGACCGGCGTGTTTTTCGGCATCAAACATGCGATCCCGGCGATGCGCGCGGCCGGCGGCGGGTCCATCGTGAACCTGTCCTCGATCGCGGGCATCATCGGCAGCGAACACGTTCATATGGCCTACAATGCCTCCAAGGCTGCGGTGCGGCTGATGACGAAAACGACGGCGGTGCAGCACGCGAAGGACAAGATCCGCGCGAACTCGGTGCATCCCGGCATCATGCCGCCGATGCGCACATCGGGCCGGACCGCCGATCCCGCCGTGCGTGCCGAACGGATGCGCGTCATTCCGATGGGGCGCCCGGGCGAGGTTGACGAGGTCGCCTACGCCATTCTTTTCCTGGCCTCGGATGAGTCGTCCTACATTACCGGGTCGGAAATCCACGTGGATGGCGGCGCCATCGCGATCTGACTGTTACTCGTACCGTCAGCTCGCGCATCCTTGGTCCCATGGCGTTTCGGCAGCCGCATTGCGGCCTGAGACACGGCCGAATGCCAGGCACTCGCCGATGTTGCCGGTGCCCTGGTACAGGTAACTGTAGATGGAGCCAAGTTCTCCGGCGCTGTACAGCCGTGGGATGGGAGTGCCATCGGGCCGCACTATCTGCCCCTTCTCGTTTCGTCGCGGGCCGCCCTGGGTATTGAGCATCGAGGGCAAGAGCTCGACAGCGTAGAACGGCTTCTCGACGATCGGTGCCAGCATCAGACTGCGGCCGAAATCCGCGTCATGCTTCGCGTCGCAGAAGCGGTTCCATCGGCTGACCGTGGCCTCCAGCGTGGCGGGGTCGAGCCCCATCAACGCGGCGAGAGAGGCGAGGCTGTCGGCGGTCTTGATCCAGCCCTTGGCAAGCTCCGCACTGTTGTCTTCGCTCCAGTCGTAACGCTCGATGATCTGCGTCCAGCCGTGACTTGGATGCTTGTCGTATAGCGGGCCAGCCGAGAACAGGGTGTGATCACAGATCAGATACATCGGGCAAGGCGTGGACAACGGCAGCCAGCGTCCGTTCACCAGTACCTTGCCATGACGCGTCTTGTACTTTTCGTCGGCGAAGCGCCTGGCGTCGGGACCCACCACGATCATGCCGCCGGGCGTTTGCTTGCTGTAATGCAACGCCTGCATTGAGAACGAGGTGCGAATCTCGGGGACTTTCAGGGCCATCGAAGGGCCGGCGTAGTTGTTCATATGCCAGAGATCGGCACCGACCGACATCGCCATCGTGATGCCGTCACCTTCGTTGTATGGCGTGCCGGAGGTGTAGCAACAGGGGATTCCGGGCAGGTAGTCGCGGATCATCTCCTGATTGTTCTCGAAGCCGCCGCAGGTCAGCACCACCCCCCTGCGTGCCTTGACGGTGATCGATCGGTTGCCCCGCTGCGCGCGGACACCGAGTACTTCCTTGGTAGTGTCGTGCTGGATCAGTTCGCGGCCCGGCGTCTCGTACATAATGTCGATGGGCCGCTGTTTGACCAGGTGCTCGAACAGTTTCCAGGTGTATGAATAGCCGTAGGTGGGTCCATCGTGGAACTTGTGCACGCAGTCGGCGCCGGGCAGATCGGGAAACTCGATGCCGACCGGCGGATGCTGGTGCTCCTGCGGATCGCCGCCGAGACTTTGGAGCCAGGCATTGTTCTGGCACATCTCCTCCGCCCACACCCTCACCATGGCATCCGGCACGGTGTACGGCCCGCACAGGGCAGTCAGATAGGCGATGGCTTTGTCGACCGATGAGGTGTTCAGGTACCCCTGGCCGGCGACGCGCGTATTGCCGCCTTCCTGACCTTCGGGCGCCTTTTCCAGGATGACGACCTTGGCTCCCAGTTCGTGTGACGTGACAGATGTAGCTACACCCGCCGCCCCGAATCCGACCACGACAACATCGGCTTCGTAGTCCCAGGTGTGCGGCATCGAGGATCGGTGCTCCGTGCTGTCGTCTCGCCTGCGGAGCCAGTCCGCTCGTTTCCAACGCTAGCACGCGAGTGTTTCGGCGGGCAATTCGGGGCCGGCAATTGACGCGAAGGTACCCGCCGGTTCTATTGTGTACCGAAAGATATCGCGTGTCAGATCTGCGGAGGGAAGCAAACGCCATGCTCAGGCCCATCATGATCATGTATCCCGTCATTCCCGCCCGCGACGAGGAGGAACGGGCAGCGCTGCGCCCGATCGGACGGCACCGCGAGCGGTACCAGGACGCCATCTGCGGCATGACCGACATCATCCAGGCAGCAGACGAGATGGGTTTTTGGGGAGCAGCGACGCCGGAGCATCACTTCTGGTCGGAAGGCTATGAGGTCGCGCCGTCGCCCGGCGCCACCAACGCGTGGTGGCTGGCCAAGACCAGGAACATCCGTATCGGCCCGCTGGGCTATGTGATGAGCACGCACAATCCGATCCGCGTGGCCGAGGAGGTCGCGGTCATCGACCATCTGTCGAAGGGCCGGACGTTCGTGGGCTTCGCCCGCGGTTATCAGTCCCGCTGGACCAACACGTTCGGCCAGCATTTCGGCACGCGCGCCACCAAGTCGCCGAACGCCGCGGTCTACAATGCGCAGACCGTGCTGGCCGGCTTCTCGCAGGAAACGCAGCTTCAGAGGGACCAGGACGACGACGCACATAACCGGCGCATCTTCGAGGACAACATCGAACTCGTCGTGAAGGCGTGGACGCAGGAGAGCTTCACCCATAAGGGGCCGGCCTGGCAGGTGCCGTATCCGTATGAGGCCGGCATCGAGGACTGGCCGCTTGCCCGCGCCGGCGTCACGCAGAAATTGGGCGCGCCGGGCGAGGTGGACGAAGCAGGCGTGTGGCGCCGCGCCTCGGTGGCACCGGCCCCGTATACACAGCCGCATCCCAAAGTGTTCGTCGCTGGCTCCGGCAGTCCGGAGACGATCGAGTTCTGCGGCAGACACGGCTTCGTGCCGACCTATTTCGCTTCGATCGCCGCCGCCGGTCCGCTGTCGGAGCGCTATCGCACCGTTGCCGCGCAGCACGGACGCAGCTTCGCGCCGGGGCAGAACCAGTGCCTGGTGCGCTGGATCCAGATCGGCAAGACCGAGGAGGAGGCGCTGGAGAAGATCCGCGCTTACGATCTGGACATCTGGAAGAACTTCTATGCCGCGATGGGTCGGCGCAAGGTCGAGGGCAACGATCTCTTCGGCTCGCTGGTGAATTCCGGACTGTTCGTGTTCGGCACGGTGGACAGCGTTCGCGCACAGCTTGTCGAGCAGTGGAAGGTGCTGCCTGGCGAGCACATCGCGCTGGTCAATCATTACGCGCAGATGCCGAAGGATGCGGTGATCGAGACGATCGATATCTTCCAACGCCAGATCAAGCCGGCGCTGGACGAGGTGATCGACAGCTCGTTCCGCGTCGCGGCGGAGTAAAGGGATAGCGACTCCCGCTCCCCTTGCGGGAGGGGGTTGGGGGGAGGGGGCAGTGCCAGTACCGCGGCCCCCTCCCCCCATCCCCCTCCCGCAAGGAGAGGGGGAGTTCTGGACGGCAATCGATGAAAGGGATCGGAGACATGGCCAGCGAATTCGACATCGTCATACGCGGCGGCACGATCATGGACGGCAACGGCGGTGCGCCATTTGTCGGCGACGTCGCGGTG
>Ga0210390_10002669_pt1 | contig 15652 bp, 28 predicted proteins | sample IncBWH11OmetaG_FD_161050 | JGI IMG/M metagenome (GOLD analysis project Ga0210390, IMG submission 161050) | Forest soil microbial communities from Barre Woods Harvard Forest LTER site, Petersham, Massachusetts, United States - Inc-BW-H-11-O ... | reverse complement strand
CGCAGTTAACGGCTTCGCAGCATCTGGAATGGCTTATCAAGCACGTGATTCCGTCACGCGGTCTAGTAGTTGTGTATGGTGACCCGGGTTCCGGCAAGTCGTTCTACGTGCTGGATATGGTGTGCCACGTCGCGCGCGGCGTGGAATGGAACGGCAAGAAAACCAAACAGCGGACGGTCGCGTACATCGCTGCGGAAGGCGTGCAGGGTTTCTCAAACCGGCTTGCCGCGTACGCCAAAGGGCATAACGTGGATCTTTCGGCAATCCCGCTTTACGTGCACGGCGGCTCGTTCATCCTCAAGCAGCAGATGCTGGAAGCATCCGATCTGGTCAACAAGCTGGAAGATGTCGGCATTGTGGTGATCGACACGCTCGCGGCTGTCACGCCTGGCGCTAACGAAAACACGTCTGAAGAAATGGGCGCCGCCATCGACGCTGCGCAGCGGATCATCGAGAACACCGGCGCTACAGTCATCCTGATCCACCACAGCAACAAAGGCGGCGACATTCGCGGCTGGTCTGGTCTGAAAGGTGCCGTAGACAACCAGTTGCGTATCGAGCGCAAGGACGACTCCCGCACGGCGCACATCGAGAAGATGAAAGACGAAAAGGACGGCGGCGCCTACGGATTCCGGCTTCGCATTGTCGATCTCGGTGAAGACGAAGACGGCGATCCCGTCACCAGCTGCGTAATCGAGGCTGCGGACGAAACTGTGCCTAACACCAATGGCAAGAAGTCTTCAGAGCGGAAACCGACCGGCGGCGATTTCCTGACCAGTGAGAAGTATGCCAAGGCTCGCCATTACCTGCACGTGATCGAGGAACTTGTCGGTTTGGGCGACGCGAACATCGATGAATCGGAGGTCGTTACTGCAATTCAGAGCGATAAAACGGTCAATCCGCTATGTGAGCAGGACCATCCCAAAGCCGGTAACATCAAGCGCACTTTGCTCACATTAGCCGAGAAAGGAAAGATTCGCAAAGAAGGCCGCTGGATAAGGCTTTGCGGTTAGTCTGCTCACATTGCTCACATTGCTCAGATCACATGCTCAGGACTCTGCTCACATGCTCACTGCTCACATCCCATCCTTAAGGATGTGAGCAAGTGAGTAATCTGAGCCTGACGAATTGAAAGGAAACAGGAAGTGACGAAAAACGATTCGGTTTTGTGCCCTTCGTGCAGGCAGGAATTCACGATGCCGCTGGTCGAGATGGTGCGCCGGCAACATCGGTGGGGCGATTCGTGTATTGGGTTTGCGGATCAGAGGCTCAGCGAGGCCCTTATTCGCTCGACAGTGGGCTTGCGGGAGGATGAGGAGGGGTTTGTGTAGGGTGGAAAGCGAAGCGCCCCTCGCGGGGCGTTATTTGGGGTTTAGGCTGCTTTGATCGGTTTGAGACTCCCGTGGTAGCGAAGACGCCTCGCTTTTTCAGCCAGGAGTGACGCTTCCCTATCCATTTCCCGAACATACGCCATCGCGAGCGTGTCATGACCCTTCGCTGCCGATTCGCGGATCTCAGACATTTTTTCGTGGCCTCGACCCGCGTTGATGCAGGCTTCGTTGTACTCGCGCACGATTTTGTCCTGCGCTTCAATGATCGCTACCAACTTGTTTGCGGGGATTTTAGTGAAGTCGTCCATTTGTTCTCTCCGGTTTGTGTGCTGCGTTTCAGTGACTCCAATATAGCAATTGCCGAAACTTAAAGCAAGCACGAAATGGAAAATTTCTCCAGTTCGAGGGTTTTCACTTACTGCAAACACACCCGCGAATAGTCAACCGTGCGCCGGATGACCCAATGCCGCTTCTGCTCCGGAAGCCACGGATCGATGCAGCACAGTTCCATGTACGCGCTCGCAAGCAGGACGATTACGGTATGGAGTGTCACGATAACCTCAAGGACGAGTGAAAAGCAGGATACAGCCTGCAAGCACGAACAGGGCGATCAGGTCAGGAACGTCGAGCACGTCAGTTCTCCAGATACACCCGGGCCGCAACTACCGGGTCGGGTTGCGTTGCGTACAGGCTATCGATTCGGGTATGATCGAGCCCGAAACGCAGGGTAGGTGACTTCGTGAGCACGACCCGCAGGAAGCGGGCCAGCCAGAAGGACTTTGCGAATGATGGGTCTATTACGCGCGCCACGAGATCACCGTGCCTGCGCGGTTGCGGAACAGGATGACAGCATCAGCCGGATAGCAGGAAGCCCACTCCAGAGCTTCTACGCGGTTCCAGCACTTGTGGATTGATACACCGTCCATCCAGTCGGCGCAGACTGAAATGGGAGCGATTCGGGTCAGCAGTTTGCGGATCATGTTGTTCTCCTCAGTTAGCGCCCCTTGCGGGGCGCGATTTGGGGTTTAGAGGTACTGCGCCAGTACGGAAGGAGGAAGACTCCGAGCTATTGTCGTGTCTACTACCAACTCTGAGAGATCCTGCCCCATGAACTTGTGTGAAATTTCGTATTCGATACGAACCACTTCACCCTTGCTGTTCACCGTGGTCAGGATGTCAGTAATTGTGTTTTCGCGTGCCACTTTCTTGCCTAGAGACCGCGTGAAGGTAAGACCAATCGGGAAGCGGGGCTTCTTGCTCATTTTATATCTCCGGTTTGTGTGCTGCGTTTCAGTGACTCCAATATAGCAATTGCCGAAACATGACGCAAGGACTTTCCGAAGAAATCGAGAAATTCCATGCGTCTATTCGCGCTCGCGCATTGCTCATTGCTATCACCTGGGCTGGCTCTGCTGACGCCCTTGCGCGCATGGCTGGACTCTCACGCCACACAGGCCAGAAGTGGACACAGAGAGGCGCTATTCCGCCGCTTGCTGCGTTATCTCTGAGCCGTATCAGCGGCTTCCCGCTTACGTTTCAGGAGATGTGTCCTAGTGTCGATGTAAGGACAATAACGGCCCGCAGATGCCCTCATTGCGATCGAGAGATCCAACCGCCTGATACACGGACATCCACCCTGCCTCTTTTAAGGCGTCGTTCAGAACGCTCCGCACGTGAGGCTGCGCTCCCTCCTAAATCGAAGTCTAAACCGCGAACAGCGACTCGCAAGCTGTAAGCTTTGGGCTCTCATAATCGCTGTTCACAGTTCACTACTAGGCTTTGAAGCCCGCCCAGCAAGGCTTTGAGCGTTAGCCGGGTATTGGACATAATATAGTTTATCCACATTTCAGGCGATTGGGACCGGTTCCACGGCTCGCGGTCCGCGATTGGCCGGTGCCGGAGGGGTAAATCGCCGGTAACCGTTACGGTTACTACCCTGTTTCTGGCGCTGCGCAATTTCTAAAGGGCCAATCGCGAACTGGAATTTTTCGCCAATCCTGGTTCAGGATTTACGTTCCTCAAAGCGTTTGCTGCGAACTGGAATTTTCCGCCAACTCGCAAACCGTAAACACCAAATCACAAAACACAAAGTGAGCGCTCACTAACTTAAGGCTGTCCGCAAAAGAAAAACCCCGCCGAAGCGGGGTCTGTCAATCGTCCTTTCGTGAACTGCACCACGGAACTCGCGTAGCGTCTATCAGCCTTTGGATCGCAGCGGCTTCGTTCTCCGCCGTGGCCGGAACCATGTCCACGCCGTCCGGGCCCAGCACGTAACTGGTCGGCCCTTCCTCGTTCTTCCTGAGATCCCAGCGGAGAAATACGCGCGGCGCCCACCGGTTCAGCACCTTCCACCGAACCCGGAAGTACAACCGGCAGTCACCGCAGAAGAACACGGTACGGAACCAGCCCGGCGCCTTGTGCCAGTTGACGCCCTTCTGGTAGGCGCAACCCTCCGGGGTCCGGTGGAAGAGTTTCATCCCATCTCCGCGTAAAAACGATCCAGTTCGATAAGCGTTTTCGCCTGCCATTTCAGGTACGCGCGCCGCCTGTAAGGGAGCAAAGCAGCGGCGTATGCTTCCCGAGTACGGGTCAGGTTTGAGCAGATGGCTACGAACCGAAGAAGGTCTTCTTTCACGATTCGGCCCGCGCCTTCACCGCTCGCGCGATCTCGTAAAAGCGGCTCATGCCGATCATCAGCGAGTGCTGATCGAACCCCTGATGGATGTACTGGAAGACGTCGTGCAGCGTGGTCGCGACTTCGACCGACAGGGTGGCCACGCTCTCAGCTTCGGTTAGCGGCACAGGTGCATATTCCGCAACAGAGGCCGGCGCAGCCGGTTCGACGCTTGGGACTTCAGCTACCGGCGTTTCGACAACCGGAGTGGCCGGAACTTCAACGGGAGCGGCTTCGGGAATTGCATTTTCTTCGGGCATGTCTGTTTCCTTGTAGGTGTTCACGGTGTACTATCGCGAATGATAAACGCAAAAGGCAAACAGTGGCCAGACTTCCTTCCAATGTGACTCCCGGCAAGCAGATCGATCTTGCGCCTGACGAAGCGCGGCGCGAGGCATTCACGCTCGCCTACTTCGAAAGTGGAAACGCGAAAGAGGCGGCGATCCTCGTCGGCATCCACTACAACACGGCGATGGAGTGGAAGCGCAGCAAGTGGTTCCCGGTTGCGATCAGGGCGTTGCAGACTTCACTGGACAAGAAGCTGGACGGGCGTATCACGAAGATTCTCGCCAAGACGCTGGACTGTATCGAGGACCGGATCATGAACGGGGATGAGCGTGCCTTTGCGAACAAGGATGGCGTAACGATGAAGCATGTGCCGGTAAGCGCACGCGACCTCGCCGTCGTCACCGGCGTGCTGTTCGACAAGCGAACACAATTGCGGAAGGAACCGGAACCGGACGACAGCGCAAGCAGCGCGCTCGACCGGATCGCGGATCGCCTGCGGCAATACGCAGTCACGGAGAAGTTGCAGAAAAACGAGGTGGTTGACGTGGAAGTATTGCCGGCTGACGGGAGTGATCTGGTATGACCGAACCCCTAATCGATTACAAGGGCTTTTACTCGGAGCGCGGCGCTATCGTGCTGGCGATCGGGGAACTGATGCGGCTCGCAAACGACGTGCAGCAGATCCAGATCAATACTTCGGCGAAGCTCTGCGTAGACTTCGCAGGTATCCTGGAGGACATCGCGCTTCAGGTTGAGAAACTTCGTGTACGGGCGGGAATATGACCAATGTCGTTGAACTTCGCGACAGCAATCCTATTCCGTCTCTTTTGCAGGACGATTTGTTGACGGTCATAAACAGCGACAGGTTTGACGGCCTGTCAATCTCCCAGGTTGTCGGCGTATTGGAATTCCTGAAGTGGAACCTGATTAACCGGAGCGATTGACATGGTGACGACGACAGGCACCAATCCCAAGGCGCTATCCGGCAAGAAGTGCAAGCCGACGCGCGGCGCTAGGAAGTGCGTCCACACGACGGCCAAAGGCAAGTTTGTTGGCAAATCGAAAGGCGGTAAGAGTTCCGGACACGGGGGTAAGTGATGTATAAAACGGAGAAGTGCGACTTGTGCGGAAAGAAACCCGTGGAGGGCTGTTCGCGGATCGACTGCGCTACCCGCAAGGCAGTCACCGCCCAGCCATCTGAAGGACGAGTTCGCCTAGGCGTTATCACGTCCGACGACTTCGCCGAATGGTACGTGAAAGGGGTCCGAGATGCCGATGAAGTCTAAGGCGCAGAACCGCGCCATGCATGCCGCTGCTTCGGGCAAGTCCACGCTCGGCATTCCAAAGAAGGTGGCGAAGAAGTTCGTCAAGGAACAGCACGGCAAGAGCGTTAAGGGGTTGCCTGAAAAGAAGAAAAAGAAATGACTTACATTCCGGTGTTCCGCGTGAGTAGCCACTTCCGCCCTGATCCGCTCTATTTCCGGCTCGCCGCCTGGGAAACCGTTCAGTAATGGCGGCTCCCGCGAAGCAGACTCGCAAACTGGACGCCGCACTGGTTGAGGGATTCCAGCGCCACTACCTGATGGCTGGCTTCGACGAAGCCGCTTCAGTTGCGCCGTTTCACCGCACGATGTGGGGGGAAGCGTGCGACGAAAGCAAGAAGCATTGCGCATGGGCCGCCCCGCGTCACCACGCCAAATCGAGCGCGGTGACGCTTACTTTTGCGATGGCGGCGATCTGTTTCCGGTTCCGGGATCACATTCTGATCCTGTCGGACTCGGAAGGGCAGGCCGTTGCGCAGTTGAAGGAAATCAAGAACGAGTTTGAAGAGAACGACGAGCTAAGGCAGGACTTCGGTTTTCGCGCCTTCCTGAAGGAAACCGATACCGAAATCATTCTTGAATTCACGGACGGCTATCAGGTTCGTCTGCTGGCGCGCGGCAGCGAACAGCGCCTGCGAGGTATGAAGTGGCGAGGCAAGCGTCCGAATTTGGTCCTGTGTGACGATCTGGAATTCGATGAGATCGTTCTGAACCCGGATCGTCTGAAGAAATTCGTCGACTGGTTCTATAAGGCCGTCCTGCACGTCGGCTCGATGAACTGCCTGTTCCGCGTGGTCGGAACCATCCTCGCGGACAACTCGCTGTTGTCCAGACTGATGAAAGACAAGTCGTGGACCGCGCATCTGTGGTCCGCGCACCGGGCGTTTGACGATTTCAGCGGAGTCCTGTGGCCCGACCGGTGGCCAGAAGAGAAGCTGCGCGCGGAGCGCGAACTGGCGATCACCGCCGGCAAGGACGACGCCTATTCTCAGGAAATGCTTAACAGGCCTCTCGCGGACGGCAAACAGCTTTTCCTTGAAGATGACATGATCGAGATCCCATTCGCGCACTACCGCGACTGGGAAACGAATCCCGGCGTGCGTCCAGTGGTATTCTATACGTCAGTTGACCTAGCGGTCTCGGAAGAGTCGTCGGCTGACTTTACGTGCTTTACCACGGGCGCAACGGACAACGATCGAAACCTCGATGTAGTGGACGTAAAGAAAGACAGATGGAATTCTCGGGATACGGTCGACAAGTTTTTCGAGGTCCACGAAGAATATGAGCCCGAAGGGTTTATCGTAGAGAAGGGCGCGATTCAGAAATCCATCCTGCCATTTCTGAACGAAGAAATGGCGCGGCGGGGCGTCTATCTCACCTTGTATTTCGTCACGCCAAGCAAGAGCAAGGTGGTTCGTTCGAAGTCGATTCAGGCACGACACAAGGCACGACGCGTGCGCTACGACCACAGCGCCGAATGGTGGTCGGCGGTGAAGCAGGAGATGACCCATTTCCCGCGCGCACCGCATGACGACTTCGTGGACACGATGAGCCAGTTTGGTCTGGCACTTGATGAGATAATTACGCCGCCGACCGAAGAAGAGGAAGCGGAAGAGGAATGGCAGCGCGAAAAGGCGCAGAGCGATCAACAAGGGCGAAACCGTGTCACAGGATACTAAAGGCTGGATCGGCGTCGATCTCGACGGCACGCTCGCGCACAGCGGTGATCTCTACGACGGCGAAATTGGGGAACCGATTCCCGCCATGGTCGATCGCGTGCGTGTATGGAAATCCGAAGGCAAGGATGTGCGCCTGTTCACCGCTCGCGCGAACGGAATCGGAATCAAGGAAGCGGTCGCGATTGACCTGTGGTGCCTCGATAACATCGGGTATCACCTTCCGCTCACCTATGAGAAAGACAAATATATGACCGCCCTGTATGATGATCGCGCTATTCAGGTAGTGAAAAATACAGGCGAACTGGTCGGCGAGGCCCACGATGCAATTTGAACGGCACCTTTCACTTGAGACGATTCTCACGTCCAGTAACCTGGTCGATGAGATGGACGCCGATGACGTAAAGAAAATCGGCGAACAGATCCGCGTCAACTATGAGAACGACAAGCAGAGTCGTGCCGAATGGGAGGATCGTTATGCGGACGCTGAAAAGCTCGTCATGCAGCTTGCCGAAGAAAAGACATTTCCGTGGCCTGGTGCGTCGAACGTTCGCTTTCCGTTACTCACTATCGCCGCGCTCCAGTACCACGCGCGCGCGTATCCCGCACTGGTACGCGGGACGCAGCCTGTTAGCTGTCGCGTCATTGGAGAAGATCCGCAGGGCACCAAGTCTGCGCGCGGCAAGCGGGTTTCGCAGCATATGTCTTTCCAGGTCATGGAAGAGGACAGCCAGTGGGAAGACGCGACTGACAAGGCCTTGATCGTGCAGGCGATCATGGGTTGCGCGTTCAAGAAGACGTTCGATAGCTCCAGCCTGCACCATGTGCGCAGCGAACTGGTGATGCCGAAGGATCTGGTCATCCCCTACCACGCCAAGTCGCTGGAACTGGCACCACGCTTGACGCACACGATCGGCCTATCGCAGGACGAAATCGAGGAGCGCATTCGTCGGGGCCTGTTCACACGTCCAAAGAACGAAGACGCGCCGGGCGATTCGGGCATCCCGATGCCGCGCGAGCAACTGCCGATCGGCGTAGTTGAAGCCGCCGAGAACGACATTAACGGCATCCAGCCGGCGGCGACCGACGAAGACACGCCGATGCTGTTCCTTGAACAGCACCTGTGGCTGGATCTCGACGGCGACGGGCTGCGCGAGCCGTATATTGGCTTCGTGCGCCACGACGACTCGGTTCTATACCGCCTGGTTGGCCGCTTCGAGCGGGACAAGATCGAGCGCAACGAATCCGGTGAAATCGTCCGGATCGAGCCAGAGCACTACTTCACGAAGTACGAATTCATCCCGGCGCCGGACGGCTCGATCTACGGCATGGGCTTCGGCATGCTGCTGGGTGCGACCAACCATGCGATCGACACGCTGATCAACATGCTGATCGACGCCGGCCACATGAATAATCTTCAGAGTGGCTTCCTCGCGCGCGGCATCCGCGTGCGTGGTGGCGATTACACCTTCCGCCCGAACGAATGGAAGCGAACCGATTCCACTGCTGCAGATCTGAAAAACGGCATTTATCCCCTGCCGACCAAGGAGCCGTCCAATGTCCTGTTCCAGTGCCTTACTTTGCTTATTGATTGGGGGTCCCGGGTTGGCATGGCCACTGATGCTGCTACGGGACAGAATCCGGGACAGAATCAGAAAGTCGGGACAACGCAGGCCGTGATCGAGCAGGGTGAGAAGGTCTTCAACGGCATATACAAGCGTACCTACCGGGCGATGAAGAAGGAATTCCGGCTGATCTATCGCCTGAATTACCTCGCCAAACCGGCTACGGGGAAATTCGACTATGCGGACGAATCAGGGCAAGGCGGGTTTGCACTGTGGACCGACTACTTCGAATCAAACAAGGCAATCGTACCTGCTGCGGACCCTACAATTGCGTCAAAGGAAAAGCTCCTTGAGCGCGATCTGCGCGTGTATCAGATGTCTGGCGCGCAGCCGGGCTTCAACCGGTACGCCGTAACACGTCGCGTTCTGGACGACATGGAAGTCCCGAACATCGATGAGATTTTCCCGAAACCGGGCTCCCCCGGCGCCGCGCCGCCTTCCCCGCCGCCGCCGGTGCAGGTGGCGCAGATCAAGGCACAGATCGAGCAGGCCAAACTGCAATCCGCTGACCGCCGGCACCAGCTTGAGATGATGGAAGAAGCGCGCCTGAATCAGGCCAAGATCCTGAATCTGGAAGCGCAGTCGCTGAAGCTTCGCACGGAAGCCGGCGTCATGCAGAACGATCAACTGATCCAGTTGATGGACCAGGAACTGAAAGCAGCAAAGCAGTTTCAGGACCAGTTGACCGGGGCAATCGACAGCTACACCAAGGCTTTCGAAGCAACAAACCAACCGCAAGGAGCAGGCAATGGACAGGGAAATTCTCCGCAAGGAGGAATGGGAGGCATGGCGCCGGGAGGATCTAACCCACCGGGCGCTGGTGGTTCCCCTGCAAGCGCAGGTGGACAAGCTCAAGGCTAGCTGGCTGGCCGGCGAGCTTACTTCCCCCACGATGTCCGCAAACGAGATCGCTGTGGCCAACATGGCCGCAGTCGAAACCGCGCAGTTCGCAACGTACCTCATCCACATGACATATGAGGATTATCTGACCGCAATGGAGAAAGAGTAAATGCACTTACACGGAATGCTGCTATTTTTCGCGCTGATGATCGGGCATGCAGTAGCGGATTACCCGCTACAAGGTGATTTTCTGTCCAAGGCAAAAAACCACAAACTGCCGATTCCGGGCGTGCCCTTCTACCAGGCCTTGGGTGCGCATGCGCTTATGCATGGCGGAATGGTTTGGGTAATCACTGGCATTTGGTGGCTCGGCGCTCTCGAAACGGTGGCGCACGCCGCAATCGACTATCTCAAGTGTGACGGGAAAATTGGCTTCAACGCCGATCAAGGGTTGCACGCAGTGTGTAAAGCAATTTGGGCTGTTGTAATCTAACTGCAAGGACTAAGGAAATGCAAAACACCGATGTAGTAGCGCCGAAAGTCAAAAAACCGCGCAAGCCGAAGAAACCCGCGCACCCATCGGGCTTCTGGCCGCTCGGTCACCGTCTGCTTGTGCTTCCGGACAGCGTTGAGTTGAAGACCAAAAGCGGCATCGTACTGGTAACGGAAACGACCGGGCGCGAAGAAATGGCGCAGGTTAAGGGTACGCTTGCCGCAGTCGGCGACGGCTGCTGGAAGGATACGCCTACGGCGGATTGGGCCAAAGCAGGCGACCGCATCGTGTACGGCAAGTATGCGGGGCTTCTGTGGGAAGGCGCTGACGGACGAAAGTACCGGATTCTGAACGACCTGGATGTGGTCGGCCTGGTCACGAAAGAAAACGTAGTCTGCGAAGTTGTCGAAGCGGAGCCGGTAGAAGAACCGACTCCGTTGCTTGAAAATTCGCCGACTGAATACGCGGGCCTGATCCAGATTGCAAACGCAGAAGATGAGGCGAAATATGGAACTGAATGAAGAAGTTGTTGACAACGGGGAAATCCCCGAGTACCGTCCCAACAGTGAAGTTACCGAACCGACCAATGCGGGCGGTGACGACGTTGAGGAACAGGCGCGCGCACTAGGCTGGAAACCCGAAGACGAGTTCGAAGGGAATCCGGGCAAGTGGACAGATGCCGAAGCGTTTCTCGAACTCCACAGCAAGAATAACGGCGCCTTGCGCAAGGCAGTCGCCGCGCAGCAGAAGCAGCTTGAAGATCTCAAAAAGCAGATGTCCGGCATGGACGCTGCGCACAAGAAGATCTTCGACATGCAGATCAAAAAGCAGAAGGAAGAATTCGACCAGCAGGTCGCGTTCCTGAAAGCACAGAAGCGGGAAGCATTGCGGTCCGGCGAGCACGAAACAGCAGCGGATATCGATGAACAACTCGATGTTCTGCGCGAACGTGGCCCGGAACTCCCTGAAGCGCCCGAAACCCCCCAAAGCACAGCACCTGATCCGAACGACTGGAAAAAGAACCCAGTTATGGTGGAGTGGGCGTCCCGCAACCCGTGGTTCACCACGGACGACGAGATGACGGCTACCGCAGGTGGAATTGGAACAGCGTTGCGCGCGAAAAATCCGACCATGGACTTCGCGAAGCTGCTGGAAGAAACCACGCGACTCGTTCGCAAGGCGTTCCCGGAGAAATTCGAGACGCGCCGTGCCGCAGGAGTCGAGGAAGCCACGCCAGGCGCTACGCGCGCCGCCACCGGCGCCAAGACGTACGCGAGTTTGCCCAAGGATGCGCGGGCAGCGTGCGACGAAGCGGTTGCGGAAGGTGGAATTACGCAGAAACAATGGGTGGAGTTGTATTACGGGTATGACGATCGGAGGAAACGTTAATGACTAGCCGCAGCAGGGAACGACTTGAACAACTGGCCGCAGGTGTTGGCGATAACAGCGATCTCGTGGGGGATCGCGTCATGCGCAACCAGAACGAACGGGATATTCCGCGTACCGCAGTGCGTGAACGCGGAGTGTTCAACGGAACCACCAAGAAGCTGTCAGTCAACACGGAAATTCCGGGTTACCAGCTCCGGTGGTTCAACGACCAGGATGGCCGCGTAGAGGCGGCAGTCGGTCGCGCGTGGTGGGATTTTGTGACGCAGGACGAAGTAGCGCTCCAGGACGGCAACAAGGTTCTGGAACGCAATTCGGATGTCGGTAGCCGCGTGCGCGCCATCGTAGGCACGCTCGATAACGGCGAACCGCTGTACGCGTACCTGCTGAAGATCAAGAAGGAATGGTTCGAAGAGGACCAGCAGACTGGAGCGAAGCAGATTCGCGAAAGCGAGCGTGAAATGATGAAAAACGGCGGTCTCAACACCGATCGTATTGCAGAGAAGTACATTCCGGACGAGCGGAAAAAGGCTCTGGATATGAAGGTTGGCGAATTCCGGCAGGCAGGTTAAACAGGAGCAGAGAGCATGGCAAATCCCATCGGCCCGTTCGGCTTTCAGCCGATCCGTAACAACGGAATGTATACCGGGCAAGTGAACATGTATTACATCCCGTCGTCGGATGGCAGTGAGTACAGCATCGGCGATGCTGTGAAGACGGTTGCCGGTGGCGATGCGAACGGTATCCCGCAGATCCAGAAATCGACGGGCGCGAACAGCGAGTATCAACGTGGCGTGATCGTCGGCTTCGAAGCTGTTCCGGCTGTCGGCCAGAACGGCTCGATTCAGGGCTCGCCGCTGACGCTGGAAGTGATCAACGCGCCGGCTACCAAGTCGCGTGCGTACTACGCCTGGGTGCTGGACGATCCGAACGCGATCTTCATCATCCAGGATGACGGCCTGAACGCGCTGACGGCAACGTCCTGCAACAAGAATGCGACGTTCACCGTGGCGAACAACGCGAATGCGCTGATCCAGATCTCGGCTACGACCTTGACGACCGGCACCGTGGCTACCACGGCGACGTTCCCGCTCAAGATTCGCGGTCTGTATCAGGCAGTCGCACCGGGCGGCGGCAACCAGTTTGGCGTCAACGCCAAGTGGGTTGTCTCGTTCAACTTGCACGAACTCAGCGCGTCCGGCGTCGCTGGTTACTAATTAGCCCAGGCTATCAGGGAGAAATAATATGGCAGGCGGCGTAATCACAACTGGTTCCGAACCGAAACTGCTGTGGCCTGGGTTGTTCGCAACCTTTGGCCGCAGCTACAACGAAACGGCTCAGGAATGGAAACCGCTCGTGGACGTTTTCTCGTCCAAGAAGCAATACGAAGAAATCGTTCAGGTGGTCGGCTACGCGCCGGCGCCGGCGAAGCCTGAAGGCACGCCAACCCAGTACGATTCGGAATGGCAGGGTTTCATCACCCGCTTCATCCACATCGCGTACGGCCTCGGCTACATCGTGACGCAGGAAGAAATCGACGACAATCTGTATCCGCAAGTCGCGGCAGAACGCACGGAAGCTCTCGGCTTCTCGTTCCGCCAGACCAAGGAAACGATCGTCGCGAACTTCTACAACAACATGCCGACCGTCAACGGCTCGGATGGTGTTCCGTTCATCTCGGCGGCTCACCCGCTGCAAGGTGGCGGTACGGGTTCGAATACGCTGACTGTTCCCGCCGACTTGTCGGAAGCGTCGCTGGAAGATCTGATCATCCAGATGATGTACACGACGGACGATCGCGGTAACCGGATCGCGTTGATGCCCCGGTCGTTGATCATTCAGCACTCGGAAATGTTCAATGCGCAGCGGATTCTGAAGTCAACGTTCCAATCGGGAACCGCGAACAACGACATCAACGCGCTGAAGTATTTGAACATGTTCCCGGAAGGCATCAAGATCAACCGATACCTGACGGCGCCGCATACGTTCTTCATCCGTACGAACATCATGGCGAAGCAAGGGCCTATTTTGTTCCAACGAAATCCGATTCGTTTCTCCGACGACGGGGATTTCGACAGTTCCAACCAAAAGTATAAGGCGTATGAGCGTTATTCGGTCGGAATGTCCGACTGGCGGGGTGTTTTTGCAAGTGTTGGCCCGTAGCCCTCCGGTCTGCCATGAAGAGGGGGCTTCGGCCCCCTAGTCGCATAAGGAGAGGTAAAATGGTGACGAAAAAGCGCATGACGGTTGACCACAAGCCGAAAAAGAACATGCATCCGAAAGGCGGCATCAGCATGAGCGGCCCGGAAAAGCTCCTGGCCGCCGGCAAGGGCGGGCGAGGCGCCGCGAAGGCGACTCCCTCCAAACGCGTCAAGCACAAGAAACAGGTGTACTGATGAGCAACAAGAAAAACGCTCCTGACGTGCTGCGCGACGCCGCACGCATTGTTGGCGGCCCTGACGCGCGCAAGGTGATCGAGGCGCCGTACGACCAGATAATCAAGGATCAGCCCAGTATTCCCGGCCATGATGCCGCGCAGCACTCGCACCTGAACGGCGCAGGCAAGAAACGATTCCCGCTCAAAGGCAAGAGCGGCTGGTAATTACATACGGAGTAAAGCATGGCATCTAATTCCCAACCGCCGGTCCGCAACCCCAGTGGCAACGCTACCGACCAGCCTTTTGGCCCGTTCGCGGACTGCGGCAACGGCAATCCGGCGTTCTACCACCAGTTTTTCGATGACTTTGACGACGCGTTTGGTTCCAGTACCACAGGGTTATGGGTAGTCACGCCGGCATCGTCCGTCGCACATACGGCAGGCGACGGCGGCCTAGCCCTGTTCACGACTGGCGCGACAGCAGGCTCCCAAGCGGAAATCCAGTTGCCGGCGGCGAGTTTCGTAGCTTCGGCAACGCAGAAAATGTTCTTCGAGTGCCGCATGCAGGTGGCCACTCTGACGACGAATGCCTGGGTTGTAGGACTGATCGACACGACGGCCACCCCTTTCACTGCAATTACTGATGGTATTTACTTCAGCAAGGCGGTGGGTACGACCACGATTAACCTGATCGTGGTGAAAGCTTCGGTTGTGTCGGCCACGATTCCGATTCCGGCAAGCGCGATCGCGAACTATGCGATCAATACGAACTTCGATCTGGCATGGTATCTGGATCGGCACGGCGATATCCGGATCTTTGCGAACAACCAACTGGTCGGCTGGATTCCGGCATCTGGCACCGGCAGCACTTCGCCGTCCACCGCCGGACTTGGCCCGTGCGCGCGAGCAACCGCACCGACCTTGCCGACCGTCAACCTGAACGTTACAGCCGCTTTGTCTAATGGCGTGACGGCTTCCGCAACCACGATGATCGTGGACTTCATCTGCTCGTCCAAGGAGCGTTAAACCATGGCCGGCGCAGCGATCACAATCCGGATCATGGAGGACGGGCCACGTAATGCGGTCCTCCTGATCAACGGTACCAACGGGGTATCTGGCGGCGCGGGCGGCACGGATCTGGCGTATCAGCAGCTGATCCTGCCGTCGCAACTTGGCTACGTGGACATCACGCGCAAGCAGCGTTGCGCGGCTTTGCGTGTCGATACGATCGAGTGGGACGTGCAGGCGGAAGCCGGTTATCAGGTTGATTTGTACTGGGACGCGACGACCCCTGTCGATTTCTACAACTGTATCGGTCGCGCCAACAAGTTTTTCAAGAACTTCGGCGGGCTGTACCAGCAATCGGGTCTCGCGGGCTCCACCGGCGGGATCGGCATTGCTACCCAAGGCGCTAGCGCTTCTGTGCTGGAAAGCTGGACGATCACCCTCTACCTGGTGAAGCTTGGTCTGAACCCGGCCTAAGGAGGCGCCATGGGCCGCGCAGATTTCTACAAGAAAGGCCAGTTTGACGTAATCTGCGACATCTGCGGAATGAAGTACCATTCCGGCGACCTGAAAGAACGCTGGGACGGCCTGATGTGCTGCCGGCAGGACTGGAATATCCGCCAACCGCAAGACTT
>Ga0210390_10002667_pt1 | contig 15658 bp, 8 predicted proteins | sample IncBWH11OmetaG_FD_161050 | JGI IMG/M metagenome (GOLD analysis project Ga0210390, IMG submission 161050) | Forest soil microbial communities from Barre Woods Harvard Forest LTER site, Petersham, Massachusetts, United States - Inc-BW-H-11-O ... | reverse complement strand
TTGTCCTTTGAAGCTGTCGATCACATCCTTGGGAGCATGGTGCGGGGCATGGGCTGTCCCCGGCGCGAAATAAGCTAGCCAGGGCTTGTCAGGAGCGACGGCGTGCAGCATTTCAATGCGGGCGATAGCATGGTCAGCCATGTCGTGATCGAAGAAGTAGTCTTTCTGATCGTGAGGCGGTTCGATGGGCTTGATGCCCTCAAAAATGGCGGGTGCCCACTGACTGGTGTCGCCACCGATAAATCCGTAGAAGTATTCGAAGCCCAGCCCGGTGGGCCACAGATCAAATGGCCCGGCCTGGCTGTTCTGCCAATCGGGCACGTTGTGGTTCTTACCATACCAGGCCGTGTTGTAGCCGTTTTGCCTCAGCACTTCTGCGAAGGAGCCGTTACTCTTGGACATGAGTGAGTTGTAGCCTGGAAAGCCCGTGCCACCTTCCATGATAATTCCGGTATTCGCGGAGTGATGATTGCGGCCCGTTAGCAACGCTGCGCGTGTGGGAGAACAAAGGGCCGTGGTGTGAAATTCCGTGTAGCGCAGGCCGTTCTTGGCGAGACGATCGAAAGTCGGTGTCGGAATCGGACCACCGAATGTGCTGCTGGCTCCGAAGCCCACGTCGTCAGTCAGAATAAGCAGGATGTTTGGGGCTCCCTTAGGGGCTTTGACCTCTTTAGGAAAATCTTTCGTGGATTCCTGGACCGTGCGCCCGATGTGGCCTCGGAATGGCGGCTCGGGTCTCGGCAAAACTTCTTGGGCACTCAAAACAGAAACACCAATGAACGCATGAAGAACTGCCACAACCCAAACTGCGAGCACCATTCTAGAATTAGGTTTCATGCGGGGATCTCCTTCAGTCTTCCTGATTTCGTTTTGAGAAGAAATGCAGTCTCAGGCTTCTTTTAAGGCGAACTGATACTGGCACAATCCACGCAACCGCGACAACATGAAAGCAAAAACCCACATCTGGAAATGGACCACGCAAGCGATTAGTCGCGCTAACCCCATTATCGGAGAAGTTCGATCCGAGCGCTCACGCCTCTACCCCGAGGTGTAGCAGTTTCCCCTCGGTGCGTAATACCCCGCCAAGAAAACCCGGGGTGGAGTTACAGGGCGGGGAAAAGTGATACACCCATCCCCTGGTTGAAAATGGTTCTTTAAAATTTAAGGGTATTTTTGTCGAACGCGAAAAGTACGACACGATATTTCATACAATTAAATTTTCGCACGTACCCTTAGCTGGTTTTTCCCGCGCATTCGCGATGTGATATTCGCAAAGGCGAAGTTTTTTTGCCATTCGAATCAGGATAATTTAAACACGCGTGTGTTTTTACTCTCTTTCGGGATTATGATCCCGACTTGCCGGAACTCTGTTACTTTTGACAATAGCTGCCCATACCCCATGGACATACGCTTCCTCCTCAGAACCCTTAGGTATTTGACACATTTTATTGTGTATGACGTGCAGCAACCGTCCATATGATGGAGAATCAATGAAACTTAGGTTGAACGCTGTTCATCATTCCTACCTTATTTATATTTGCGTCGCGGCTGCGATAGTCCTTCCGATCGGCGCGCTCCTCCAACATGGGGAACAAAAAGAAATCGAATGGACCCAGCCCTTCCGGCGTGCCTGTTACTGGACAATTAACTGCTCAACTATGTGGGCGCCCCGACCAAGCTGTCAAAATCCCGTTCTTTTGCATATTTTTTCACGCCTAACACCCCATGTCCACGTAGCCTGGGGCGCGTGAATCGCTAGTTCGCCTGCGGAGCGGGATAGACCTTGATCCAGTGACTGCGCATTTGGGCTTTGATTTGTTTTTCCGCGACGTTGGAGATGATCAGGTTGGAATCTTGGACGGGCATGTGGCAGTCGACGCAGTTTTCGCGGATTTTGGGGCCTAGTTTGGCGAATTCGCCGCAGTCTTTGTCTTTGTGGCATTGCAAACATTTTTCGGAGTATGCGGCGGCGGGCCGTTCGGCGGCGTGGACATCGTGGCAGGTGGTGCATGTCATTTGCGAGGATTGGTAACAGCGGCTTCTTTGCGTCAGCGCGACCTGGTTGCCGTGCACATCCACGCGCGCGTCTTCGTCGGGCCGTTGTAGCTTGATGTACTTTTCCAGCGGCTGGCCGGGGACGTAAGAAAACGCCGGCTCCAGCGATTCGCCGATTCCGCCATGGCATTGCGCGCAAATCTCCATCTGGCGTTCGCGCGTAAGCGACGCGGGATTCACCATCGCGCTTTTGCCAGCGAAATCGGAAGTGCCAGCCAGGCGTTTTTGCCGCACATGTTCGCGGCCCAGCCCGTGGCAGCGTTCGCAGGAAATGCCTAGCACGAAGCCACTCTTGCGATAAAAATTTTCCGCTTTGTCCGAAGGCTCGGAAGCAAAATACGTTGCGTGACATTCCAGACAGCGCGGCACGATTCGCCTGTTGAAGTCCGCGACGCCATCTGTGAAACCGGGGCTGTTGACCCACGCGTGCAGATCGGTCCAATACGAAACGGGCAACTGAAAAAGCTGGTTCCCGCGCCAGTACAAATAAGTCTGACCCTTTTCCCCGGAACCGGTGACGAAATCCATGCGTTCCGAGCGCATTTTCTGATCCGGCGGCTGCCAGAACACGGCCGTCTGGTAAAAACTTCCGCCGCGAGCTTCCATCAGGAAATGCAGATCGGGATTACCGGTCTTCAGCACATTGCCGTTCGACGCGAAGCTGCCGGAAATGGAATCTTTCGTGGGAAGTTGCGAGGTGAGGTGATGCGTCGTGTGAAGATACGTTTCGGCGATTGCGCCGTGACATTCCTTACAAGCCGAATCGCCAACAAAGTTTTGCCGAGCGGCCTCAGCTTTCTCCGTGGCAGAGTTGGCACCAGCAGAATGCGCCGGTGTGGCACGTTGCCCGGCGAGCGATTGCGCAACGCAAAGGGCAAGCAACGCCACCCAGATCTGTTTTGCCACGCACACGATTATCTGACGCTGCATCCGCAGCCAAGCGTTCCACAAATATTCTGCGCGACAGGTTCTTACTGCGCCGCAGCCTTTTCCCTGGCTGCATCCGAACGCACCTTCTGCCAGTCGTACACCGGATATTTCGGCCGCTTGATTGGCGCGATCGGATGTTCCTTCAGATCGGTCAATGCAACGGACACGGCCTTTTCCAGTTGTGGGTCGTGCCCTTGGCGCCAAAGCGCGGGATCGAGATCGACCTCGATGTCTGGCGAAACGCCAATGTTTTCCACGTCAAACTGCCCGGTCTTCGGATTGAACAAGCCGAATCTTGGAGCGGTGATCGCGCCGCCATCCATCAGCGTGGGATAACCGCCGATGCCAATCAACCCGCCCCAGGTGCGCGTGCCGATCAGCGGTCCGATATTGAGCTGCTTGAACATCCATGGCAGCGCATCGCCGCCGGAGCCGGCGTATTGGTTAATCAGCATAACCTTGGGGCCAAAAATCACCTGGGGCAGAACCACGTCTTTGCCTTCGCGCGTCATGGCGGCCATCAGCAACGGGCGGTTCAACCAGTCGATGATGTAATCCGCGAGCCAGCCTCCGCCATTGAAGCGTTCATCAATCACCGCACCCTGCTTGTCGTTTTGCGGAAAATAGTAGCGGTTGAAGTTGGTGTAGCCGCCGATAAAAGTATCCGGCAGATAAACGTAAGCGAGCTTGTTGTCGCTCAACTCGTCCACCTTGCGGCGATTGCCGTCCATCCAGTCGCGCAAGCGAAGATTGCGTTCGCTGCCGACGGGCACAACGGTAACCACGCGAGCATTTTTTCCCGAGGGATCAGGTCCCACCTTCAACTGCACTTCCTTGCCTGCGCGTTCGATGAAGAAGCTGTAAACATCGTCGCTGCCATGCAGTTCGCGGCCATCCACAGCCAGGAGATATTCGCCGTTTTGCACGTTCACCCCCGGTTCCGTCAATGGCGCGCGCAAGTCCGGATTCCAGTTTTCGCCAAAATAAACTTTGGCAAAACGGTAGCGATCGTGATCGATGGAGTAATCCGCGCCCAGCAATCCGACATTCACTTGCTTCACGTCAGGGCGATCGCTGCCGACGATGTACACATGCTGCGCCGTGATTTCGCCCAGCATGTCACTGAAGATGTAGGTCAAATCGGGCCGGCTCATCACGTTGTCCACAAATGGCTGATAGAAAGCGATGAGCGCGTTCAGGTTGGCGCCATGCAGGTTGGGATCGTAGAAGAAATCGCGCTCAATGCGCGCCACTTCGCGAAATACCTGCTTCCATTCGGCGCGCGGATCGACGTAGATCTTCATCGCTTCGGTATGCAGTGTTCCATCCGGCTTGCCCGGTTCCGAAGGTTTTCCAAGGCCGTCGACGGGCTTGATGGACCACTGGCCATGCGGAGGCGGGCCACCGGCCGGCGCCATCGGATTCGGCGGCGGCAATTGTTCATATAGCGCCTTTTCGCCGTTCGAAGAAATCACGAACCCGCCGACATTGTCGAGCAGCTTGTCTGTCTTCCGGGTGCAAACGTCGAATTTGTGCACGATGTGGCCGCTGGCAGTGCCGTCATTCACCAGCGGACTTTCGAGCAAGTACAGCACGTGAGTCTTTCCGGCAATCAAAGTGTCGTAATTGTTCGCCGGAATCGGCAGTGCCAGGATGCGCTGGTTAATATTGTCGAAATCGATCTTCACTTCGACGGCTTTCGCTCCCTCTTTGGCCGTCTGATCGGTTTTCTTTTCGTCCTTCTTTTCATCTTTTTTGTCGGCGGACTTGTCGGCAGCGGGCTTCTCTTCCGGCTTGCCTTCGCCTTCCGGCTTGCAATCGTCGACCGGCGCGGACTTGTCTGACGCGATTTTTTCTTCATCGCTTTGCGGCGCCAACGGCGATTTCATATCTTTCCGCAAAACCACAACGTATGCGCTGCGGGTCACCGGGACCTTGTAAGCGCCCATGCTGCTGGAGATCGTGGGGCCAAAGTCCGTGCTCGCAAAAAAGTATAGATATTTTCCGTTCTTATCGAAGGTTGCCGACGCGGCGTCGCTCAATCCGTCCGTGACCTGATGAACGGTCTTATCTTCCACACCATAAATGAAAACCGCGTGCACGGAGCTGTCGAGTTGACGCGTGTACGCAACCCAGCGGCTATCCGGCGACCAGACGGGATTGAAATTCGCGCCGTCGAACGCATTGGTGTCGATTCTTATCGGCTTGCTCACGTCGATGTCCAGGTACCACAGGTTCAGACGTTTATCGCTGAATACGATCTTCTTGCTGTCCGGCGACCATGTTGGCGAATAGAAAAACGACGGAGGCTCGCCGAGGGTGATTCTGCGCACTTCGCCCATGCCATCTTGCGGGCTCAGGTGCAGCGCGTACTCGCCGGTCTCATCGGAAAAATAAGCGATCCATTTCCCGTCGGGAGACCATGCGGGGTCGCGATCTGCAACGCCGGGCGAATTGGTGAGATTGCGGACGTCGCCATGTTCCACCGGAACTGTCAGGATCTCGCCATGGGCTTCAAATACCGCGCGCGCGCCGCTGGGAGAAATATCAGCGGCCTGGATCTGGTCGCCAACATCCATGTAATGCGGCCGCACGCTGGGAAAGTCGCCAGTCACGCGAATATTGACGGCGTTCTGTTTGCCCGTCGCCGGATCAAACACATGAAGAGAGCCAAACTGTTCATAAACGATCGCGTCCGGCCCAGCGGAAGCAGACTTAATGTCCATTCCGTTGCTCTGCAGTGCCAGGCTCACTTTCTTGCTATTGGATTCGTAGACATACAACGACACCGGCCCATCGCGATCCGAAAGAAAATAAACTTTATCGCCGACCCACATTGGCGCGGAATCATTGGAATTGGTGCGAGGAACTTTTTCCACTGAGGAGTCCGCAAGCTTCGCGATCCAGATCGGCGAAGCCGTGCCGCCGCGATAATGTTTCAAGCCGCGTTGGAATTGCCAGGACTCCCGGAAATTTGTAAACGGCACGTAGGCCAAGTGTGAACTATCCGGCGAATAGGAACCTTCATACGCCATTGGCAGAGGTAGCGGCTCCGGTAAACCGCCGGAAACGTCCACGGTGTAAAGCTGCGTGAAGCCGGCATAGCTGCCACGCGGCGAGCGAAACAGGATGCGTTTGCCATCGCGAGTCCAACCGACCACTTGGTCGCTGCCGGGATGCGAGGTCAAACGTTTCGGAATGCCACCGGCTGTGGGAATCACGTAGACGTCTTCGTTGCCGTCATATTCCCCGGTGAAGGCGATCATCGAGCCGTCGGGAGAAAAAATCGGATCGATCTCGATGCCAATGTCGCTGGTCAGACGCCGCGCATCTCCGCCGTTGCGATCCACCACCCACAAATCACCGCCGTAGCTGAAGGCGATCTGCGTCTTGCTGATCGTGGGCTTGCGCAACAGCGCGTACTGGTTGCTGGACTGCGCCATCGATTGCGGCGCGGCAACTAGTAGCGTGAATACACCGAGCAGGATAGATGCAGTCAGAAAGAAGATGGGCGAGCTGAATCTTCTCGTCATTACGACCTCCAAAGAGAAAAAGAGCTTTGCATGTTGGACGGTTGACCCCGCGCGTGGACAGGAGTCGATATGTCTATTCAGACGTAGAATCCCTGGTAGAGGTTCCGTGGCCGCGCCATGAATTTGAAACAAATAGAGTGTTGAACGAAATGTGCGCCGGTCCAACGAAACTGCCAGCAGGAGTCTACCACAGGCTCTGCATAAGAAATCGATCAATGGAAACACGTGGAACGGCAGAAACGTCCAATTTCCGATGGACACTTGCTTGTCAGTGCGATATGGTGCGGATTCCGAAGTTTTCTCTCCGGGCGCGATAGGCCGTCCCCACCACCACAGGAAAAACGCGCCGAAGGCGGGACCGATGGGCAGAATCACGCTCGCCGCGCTGGCTACAATTGTATTGGTATTTGGTGCTGCGACCTGCTACGCGCAATCGTCCCCCGGCCAGCAAGTTCAACAGCAACCGGCCAGCCATGCGCAAAGCTCCACGACTCCGTGTTCTGAAACGCCCGCCGGAGACCGGGTGCGTTTCGTTTGTCCCGCGCCCACGTTTTTGCCGGACGAAGCGGAAACAGAGGATGATGATTCCACCGATCAAGCCATCCGCGTTGTCTTGAAGCTACCCGAAGGAACGGCACTGCGCGTCGAAATCGACCAGCGCACACGCATTTCGCACGTTGGCGAAGCGGTGCAAGGGCATGTGGTGCAAACGGTTTATGCATTTGACCAGGCGGTGATACCGGCGGGAACAATGGTGACGGGCCATGTCACGAAGATTGTTCCGGTCGAGAAACTGCGTCTCTTGGAGTCTTATGCCAACGGAAATTTCTCTCCTTTTCGCCAATATGAGGTGACCTTCGATCGCCTGTTGCTGGCCGACGGGCAGGGACTCGCCATCGAAACCACTGTCGCGCCAGGCGCCGCGGAAGTTGTCCATGTCGTCAGCAAGCCGGAGCGAAACGAGGATGACAAAGAGGCTCAAGCACAGAAAAGCGGTGCTGCCAGAGCGGTCGGCGCTGCCAAGCAGGGAATGAAAGAGACGGTGCAGGAAGCAAATGCCTCCGCCCACGAAGCGGCAGACGAAATTCGCAAGCCCGGGAAGTGGCACCGCGTGAAGCAATTCATGGTGGAGCAGTCGCCCTACCGGCGGCAATATGTGGAAGTCGGAACGCGTTTCAGCGCATCGTTGAATCAGGGGCTGGATTTTGGCTCGGAGACGCAGACGCAGGATCAACTGTCGCAACTCGGCAGCCTGCCGCTTGCAAACACGATTCTGCATGCGCGATTGCTGCTGGAGGTAAGTTCGGCAACGGCCACACGCGGAACGCCCGTGGTCGCGGAAGTAACTCAGCCGGTGTACTCGCGCGATTATCGCTTGCTGCTGCCTTCGGGCAGCCGGTTGATCGGCCAAGTGGTGGAAGCGCGGCCGGCGCGTCGTTTGCACCGGAACGGCGAACTGCGCGTGATTTTTGAGCACATCGAACTGCCCGGCGGGAATCTTCAGGAAGTACAAGGCACGCTGGAAGGGATCGAAGTGGACAAAAGGGCGCACATGAAACTCGACGAAGAGGGCGGCGCGCATGCCACGGACAGCAAGACGCGTTATTTGTCCTCAGGCATTGCGCTGTTGATGGCCGCGCTTGCCGCGCATCCTGATATGGATCGCGGGACCACCGTTGATCCTTCGGACGATGCCGCCGTGCGCGCGGGGGCTGGCGCATCGGGATTCGGTTTGGCAGGCACGCTCATTGGACTGGCGGCGAAATCCAATGCGGTCACGATTGCTTTTTCCGCGTACGGAGCCTCGGCATCGATTTATTCGAATTTTCTGTCGCGCGGACGAGAAGTGGTGTTGCCGAAGGATGCGCCGCTGGAAATTGGCCTGGGCACTCGACACCCGCACGCGAAATCCAAAGCGCACTAGCGCGACGCCAGATTCCGCCTCTTTGGTCTACGAGTTGGCCAGCACAAGAACGAGCGCAAATCCATCGTAGCCCTTGCTGCCGACGGTCTGGATCTCGGTGGCGCTCACGCGAGGCTCCGCGGCCACACGTTCATTGAATCGGCGCACGCCTTGCACGTCGGCATCTTTGCTAGCGGCGTCCACCACCGCGCCGGAGCGGATCACGTTGTCCGCGATGAGCATCGTGCCCGGCCGCGAAAGTTTCAGCGACCAATCGAAATACTCCGCCATCGTGGATTTGTTGGCATCGATGAAGATCAGATCAAATGCGCCGCGGTTTTCGGCGGCCACATAAGGAAGAGTGTCCAGCGCCGGGCCCAACCGCAGCTCGACCATTTCCGCCAGCCCAGCTCGGGCAACATTGGCGCGCGCCACTTCCGCATGCTTGGCATCCGCTTCTAGCGTGAGCAAGCGCCCGCCCGCGGGAAGCGCTCGCGCCATCCAAATGGTGCTATAGCCACCCAGCGTGCCAATTTCCAGAATATTGCGGGCCTTTATCGACCGAGCCAGGATATGCAGCATTTTCCCCTGTGGGGGAGAAACCTGGATCGGGGGCAGCCCTGCCGTTTCGCTGGCCTGCAACGCGGCTTCCAGGATGGGATCGCCGGAAATCAGCGTTTCGTTGATGTATTGATCCACGGCGGTCCAGAGTTCCTGCGTCATGAAATTCTCCAATTGCCGGCGCGCGAGTTAAAAGCGCCAGCCATAGCCAAGCATGAGTTGAATGCTGTGTTGCATCTTTCCGCCGGGAACGGAGGTGGTCTCTCCGTCAATCGTCAGGGCGCGGGTGCCGAAGAACAGGTGCGTATCGCCGATCTCAATGCGCAAGGTGCTTTTTTCATTGGGGTACAGTTCGACAATGCCGCCAAGATCGAGAGCGAAATTCGTAGAGCGGCCATAAGTATCGGTGGGCGCTCCTCCCGTGTTGGTGGTACTCGTCAGCGCAGCGGAATAACTGTTAAAGCCCGGGCGCACTTTACCGAAGAAGCCGAAATGGTTTCGCCGAATGCCGCCCTTCAGACCGAACAGCCCCTGCAGAATCGTGCCGCCATCTTGCGGGCTGGAAGAATTGGCGGTGCCGCGCGGAAAATAAAGCAGGTCGCCATCCAGGTAGAAAACGCCATAGAAGCGATAAGAAGCGTAGCCGCCGACGCCGGGTTCGGTGCGCACATTGTCCGTCTGCCCTTCGCGCGAAATCATCAGTGCGCTGAAAAGCGGGCCAAACTCCCATCTGCCCGGCACATTCGTTTCCGGCTCGTTTTCGATCAGCGCTCCCGGCCGATAGGCAACGCCGAAGCTCAGCCGCGTGGTGTCGTTTATCTTTCCGGGGAGCACTGCGCTGCCGCCAGGAGAAAAAAACGCGGGCACGCGGTAAGGGTCGCCTTCGATATCGGCGCGCAACACCCATCGCGGAGACGCGTAATATTCGATACCACCGCCTAGATTCAGCACGAAATACGTTGCTGGCTGCACGGCGTAGGAAATGCTGGGGCCGCCGGCGAGCACTCCCACGCCGGAAAAGTGCAGCAATCCCGGACGCACAAGTCCGAACACAGACAGACGCCGGGTCTGGAGCACCTTGGCGCGAACGCCAAAAACGGCTTGGAGCGTTTGACCGCCCTGAACCAAGGAAAGCGGCAAGCCATTTTCCGGGAAATAATCGATCTGAGATTCGAAGGCCAGCCGCCGGGTGAGGTTCCAGTCGAAACGGCCACCGAATCCGGAGAAATTTTCCCCTTCAAGAGCGTAATTGGTTTCGCGGATCGTCGAATATTGCGCGCCCAGTTCAAATTGCGTGGAAGTGTCTTGAGCGCGGTCAGAGGGTGCCAGCGAGAGCGAGAAGAGTGTCAGGAACGAGCATAAAAGCAAAGTCTTGCGAACCATGGTTGAGAGCGAGCCCGTCCTTTTGCCGCTGAAACAGAGATGCCGCGAGCGCAAAAAAGTATGGCACGCGCCGGAGCATCTGGCCAACCGCTCGATATCCAAAGGGCGCGGCTTTAGGGATGGTAGGGCGGGCGTTATACTGGCAAATCAACGTGGGCCGGAGTGGGGGATGATTTTTCGTAATAGCTTCGGTGTCGTGTGTGCTGTCGCCAAGACGATGGCGCTGTGCGCTGCCGTTGCGCTCGCCGCTTTTGCGCAGAATCCGCGCGGATCGTTGCGCGGCACTGTGCAGGATGCCAGTCGCGCGCGTGTAGTGGGCGCGAAGGTTGTACTGGCAAGCCCCCAATTGTCGATCACGCGCGAAACACAGACGGATGCGCGTGGCGAATTTCGAATCGAAGAGCTCACGCCGAGTCCGTATCAGTTGAGCGTGAAGGCCAGGGGATTTACGGAAGCGCGCTCGACGGTAGTGGTTGCAATTAGCACCGTGAAAGACGTCAACGTCATCCTCCAGCCAAAATCGGTTGCGGAAAAAGTGCTGGTGAATGCGGCAGCGCAATCGATCACCACGGAGCCGCTGGATACCGCGGACGCCGTGCATCAAGCCGTAATTTACCGGCAAGATCTGGACACGATTCCGCTGGCGGCGCGCAGTTTTGCGAATATCGCGTACCTTGCGCCGGGCACGGAACCGGTTGAGCCTTCCGATCCGACAAAAGCGCGCATCACGGCCGTGTCCACCGGAGGCAGCTCCGGATTGAACAATGAACTTTCCGTGGACGGCGGCGACAACTCTGACGACTATATCGGCGGATTTCTGCAGAATTTTTCGCCCGACTCCATCCAGGAATTCGCCTTCCGCACAGCGCAGGCGGACGCGGATACGGGCCGCACTACTGCGGGTTCCGTGGTGATCACGACGCGCAGCGGCACGAATACCTGGCATGGGGAATTTTCCCTGTACGATCGCGCCGCTGCGCTCAATGCGCGATTTCCGATCGACAATCCACCGCCGAATCCGAAACAGCCCTTCTCTCGCCGGAATTATGTGGGCACGCTCGGCGGCCCGATCGTGCAAGACAAAGTATGGTTCTTCACTTCGCTGGAATACGTACACGAAGACGCCAGCATTGCTTACAGCAACGCGAGCACGGCGCAGTTCAACGCGTTGGCGCAACTCGCAGCGATGGGTCTGATTCCAGGAGTGAGCTCGATCGCGGTGCCCAGCAGCGTCCCAGTGCCCTTTCGCGATTATCTTGGCACGATCCGGTTTGATTGGGCGCAGTCTGAACGCTCCCGCTGGTTTCTGCGTGGCGCGGTGGACACCTACACAACCAAAAATGCGTTAGTACAGCAAGGTGCACTGCCTTCCACCGGCGTGACTTCTCACAATAATTATTTCAATGCCGTTGTCGGCCAGCAGCTTACCTTCTCTCCGGAATGGATTGGTTCGCTCGTACTGGAATTCAGTGGCCTTCATCTAACGCAAACGCGCAACTCCGATTTAGGATTCGCTCTCGCATTTCCCTTCACCACCACCTCCAGCGCTATCACCGGTTTCGAAACCTATGGAGACAATCAGTTCGTCACAGGCATCGCGGATTTCCCAGTGCTGCGAAACCAGCAGAAGTACCAGGGGCGCTATGACGTGACGCACATCATGGGTCATCATACGCCGCGCTTTGGTGTGAATTTCATACACGAGCCGGTTCTCAGCGGCGCGCTCACGGCCAACCCCGAAACATTGGTCACGTTTCCGCAAGATCCCACGTACTATCTGGCAAACCAGGCGCAATTTCTGATCGATTACGCCGCGGGAAGCGTGTCCACACCCGCCAACGACGGAAGTTTTTCGCAGAACGTGCAGCGCCTCGGGCTTTACGCGGAAGATTCCTGGCGCGTCACGCAGTCGCTCACTGTGAATTACGGCTTGCGCTATGACACCACGTTTGGCTTGTTCATCGCGTCCGGCCGCAACCAGGGCTTCAACCCGGCATTGAGCACCGGCCTGGTCAATGGCATTCCTCACGATTACCGCAAAGCCTTCGCGCCCCGCTTGGGCATTGCGCAGGCCTTGGGCGCTTCGCAGAAAACCGTGATTCGCGCAGGCGTCGGGCTGTACTTCAACGATTTGGCGCAAAATGGCTGGGTGACCGCGTTTCAATCCGTTAATGCGGGCAGCCTGCAAAATGGACCGGTTACTCCGTCGCTGATCGATCCGAACTATCACACGCCTTATGCGCTGCAAGCGACGGCGGGAATTCAGCATGCGTTCAACGCCAACTGGATGATCACCGCGAACTATACGCGCGAGACGGGAATGCATGCTTACCGCAGATACGATTATCCCGAAGCCGCCGTGTTCCGGTCGGACAATCGCTCCGCTTACGACGGGCTGTCGCTGCGCGTGCAAGGAAATGTGTCTCGCAGGGTGAACCTCACGGCGCATTACACACTTTCCTCGGCGAAAACCTGGGGATGCGTTTTGGGCGAACTGTTCGACTATGTAAACGGTGTTTGCAATCCCTACAATGCATTCGCTCCCGGCGACTACGGCCCATCCGGCGAAGATGTGCTCAATCGTTTTGTGTTTGTCGGCAGATTCCGTTTACCGGCGGGATTCGAAGTTTCCATGCTCGGCCAGGCGGAAAGCGCGCGGCCGTTCACGATGACCACGCCGGACGGCACGCGCGCCGTAATCAATGGTGTGGAAACCACTCTTGATGAATTTCGCGGAACGCCCTACATCCAATTCGATATGCGCGTCAGCCGCCCGTTCACAATTCACGAGCGCTGGTCGATATTGCCCTTCGTGGAGTTTTTCAACCTGTTTAATCGCAACAATCCCGGCGCGTTTTATGTCACCAACCTTGCGGCTCTACCTACGCCGGTGAACAACCTCGCCGATGCCACGGCGTTTTGCCTGAATCCTTCTTGTACGCAAACGGAGCCGATTACCAGCCTAAATCAATTGCGTTATCCGGCCGGGGCGTTGGGAGATTTCTTTGGTCCCGGTACAACCGTGGGCATACCGTTCGCGGCGCAGTTGGGGATTAAAGTTGCGTTTTAGGTTCGATAGAAACGAAAGGCCGGCGCTTACGCATGCTTACAAAACCGCGTTGGATTTTGTATCTCGAAGGTGCGGCAATCCTCATTGTCGCTTTATATTTCTATGGCGCCGGGCATTATAGCTGGTGGCTTTTCGCGGCGCTGTTTCTGGTTCCGGATTTATCCATGATTGGCTTCGTGAAGGACGCCAGGTGGGGGGCGGCAATCTACAACCTGATTCACACACTCACGCTGCCGCTGCTGTTGCTCTGCGGAACGCTTATACTTGGCGGGCCGCAGTGTATTCCTTACGCGCTCATCTGGCTCTCCCACATCGGACTCGATCGCGCGCTCGGATACGGCCTGAAATATCCGACATTTTTCAAGGATACACACCTGCAACACGTCTGATCAGTCTTCCAATACGCACAAAGCCGTGTCCGTCGAAGACACGGTTTCTCTCAAGGCGGTACAATGAAGGGGTTGCTTAAAGGGCGTTAACACCATGTTTGAGAACCTGACAGATCGGCTGCAACGAACATTCAAGAACCTGCGCGGGCAGGGCAAGCTCAGCGAAGAGCACCTGGACGTGGCGCTGGCGGAAATTCGCGACGCGTTGCTCGAAGGCGACGTCAACGTCGGCGTTGCCGATGAGCTGTTGGCGAACATCCGCAAAAAAGCGCTGGGCAGTGAAGTGATGCTGCAGCTTTCTCCCGACCAGCAAGTGGTAAAAATCGTTCGCGACGAATTGCTGAATCTGCTGGGCAAGCATGCGAAGCCTCTGTTTGCGTCGCGGCCGCCTTCCGTGTGGATGATCGTCGGCTTGCAAGGCTCGGGTAAGACCACTACCACCGGCAAATTGGCGAAATGGCTTTCGCAACACGGGCACCGGCCTATCGTGGTTTCCACAGACGTGTATCGCCCCGCCGCGCGGGAACAGTTGAACCAGGTGGCCAAATCCATTGGCATTTCGCTTTGGCCCGGCACCGGAACGGATAAGCCGCTGGAAATCGTGCGCGGCGCCATAAAGGAAGCGAAGCTTTCGGCCAGCGACGTCATCCTTGTGGACACGGCCGGCCGTCTGCACATCGACGACCAATTGATGAACGAGCTTTCCACGCTCAAGAAGGAATTGCAGCCCACGGAAATGCTGTTCATCGCCGACGCCATGATCGGGCAAGACGCGGTGCGATCCGCGGGCGAATTTCACAAGCGCCTGGGACTTACGGGTGTGATCCTGACGAAGCTGGACGGCGACGCGAGAGGTGGCGCGGCGCTCTCCATCAGCAAAGTTTCCGGCGCGCCAGTAAAGTTCGTAGGCTTGGGCGAAAAATACGATGCGCTGGAGGGATTTTATCCGGAGCGAATCGTCTCGCGCATCCTGGGAATGGGCGACCTCCTGTCCCTGATCGAGCGCGCGGAATCGGCGTTCGACAAAAAAACAGCGCTGGAGCTGGAACGCAAGCTGCGCAAGGAAGAGTTTACGTTGGAGGATTTCCGCGACCAGTTGCGGCAAATCCGCAAGATGGGGCCGCTGGATCAGCTTGTAGACATGCTGCCAAAGGTTGGGCCGCTGCAGAATCTGCCGAAGGACGCGTCCGTGGACGAAGGCAAGCTGAAGCAGGTGGAAGCCATTATTAATTCCATGACCAACGAAGAACGCCGCGACCACAACGTCCTCGACGGCAAGCGGCGCAAGCGCATCGCCAAGGGCAGCGGCACCACCGTGCAAGACGTGAACCAGGTGGTTAAGCAATACCTACAGATGCGCACCATGATGAAGCAGTACGGAGCCATGGCCGCGCGCGCCAAGATGAAAGGCCTAGGCAAGCTGGCAGGCTTGGGCTAGAGGCTTTCGCCGTGCACATCTGCTTGACGATAAAGGGAAGATAGTCCGCGCTTGGTTCGTACGTTGAGATCCTTCGACGCGGGAAAGCGCCTCGCCTCAGGATGCCGGGTGCTCCGTTGACGAACCGAAACATTTCCGACAAGAAACGTAGGCCGAAGAGTCGGCGACGGCCGAAAGTTCATGCGAAAGTATCGCAAGACCTTCTCTGAGCTGGCAGTTCCGCAAGTCAAAATCTAGTGCGTGCCTTGCTGGAACAACAGGTCGGCGACTTTCAAGGCAAGCTCGTTGGGATTTAGGTCGGTGCGGTTGCTTAGGACTACGACTGTGAAGTGATCGTCGACGAAGCGCTGAATCGTGGTGCGAAAGCCCATCGTGCCGCCATCGTGATAATTGCGG
>Ga0210390_10002661_pt1 | contig 15675 bp, 12 predicted proteins | sample IncBWH11OmetaG_FD_161050 | JGI IMG/M metagenome (GOLD analysis project Ga0210390, IMG submission 161050) | Forest soil microbial communities from Barre Woods Harvard Forest LTER site, Petersham, Massachusetts, United States - Inc-BW-H-11-O ... | reverse complement strand
CGTAGATTTCCATACGGTAGCCGCTGCCCGCGAACGGGATGGCGGCGATATGCGATGACGCCACCGCCCCGTTGGCGAGCCGGCCGCTGACCAGCACGTTGTCGGGCGAGGTCACATCCAGCCAGGTGTTGGCGCCGGTGTCGAGCCACTGCTTCGCCTGGGTCGTCACTACCGCGCAGAGCCGGCTGAAATCGCCGGCGACAAAGCGCATCGCGTCGACCGTATGGCCGTTGGCGATGGTCAGGGTGTTGGCGCCGAGCTCGATGTCGCGCTGCCAGGTGCGGTGCGACGGCCGGGTCAACACGCCCTCGCGCATCAGGCTGACGTGGATGGCCATGACCTCGCCGACAAACCCGGCCTCGACCAGCGCCTTCATGTGCATGATGGCGGGGTTGACCCGCGCCTGCAGGCCGACCGCGGTGGCGAGCCCCTTGGCCTTGGCGAGCGCCGCCAGCTCGACCGCCTCGGCCGTCGTCCGGCCGAGCGGCCATTCGCAATAGACGTGCTTGCCGGCCTCGAGCGCGGCCTTGGTCGGCGCATAGTGCGACGGCACGCGCACGACCACCGCGACCGCGTCGATCTCGGGCGAGGCGACCATCCGCCGATAGTCGTCAAAGGCGAGCCGGGCGCCCCAGGCCTGGCGCGCCGCCTCGGCGCTGTCGGCCCGGGTGGTGCACACCGCGGTCAGCTCCGCCTCCGCGCTGGCCCGCAACGCCGGCAGGTGCGAGCGGGCCGACCAGGTGCCCCGGACGCTGGCCCCAATCAGGCCAAGCCTAATCTTGTCCGCCATCTTCCTCTCCTCCCGGTCAATCCGCCGCGGCACCCGCCGGCAGTCCTCGCAACAGCGGTCGCCAAAGGCGGGGCGGCGCCGCGGGCTCGGTCGGACTCCCGCGTCCAGAGCCGGCGTTGTCAGTTCATGCCGTAAAACGCGAGCGCGCCACCGGCGAGCACGCCGCGCTGGGTCGCCGGCGAGGTGCCCCTCAGGCGCTCGCGCACCATTTCGGGCGCGCCCGGGAAGAACCCGTCCTGATGCGGATAATCGGTCGCCCACATGATCTTGTCGGGCCCGATATAGTCGGCGAGGATGGCAAGACTGCCCTCGACCGGCTCGAACGATATCCAGCAATTGCGTTGGAACAACTCGCTCGGCCGCAGTTTGGGGGCGGACTCGTTAAAGCCCTGGTCGTCGAAATGCCGGTCCATGCGGTCGAGCCAGGGTGCCATCCAGCCGCCGCCCGATTCAAGGAACGCGACGCGCAGCCGCGGGTGGCGGTCGACGACGCCGCCCCAGATCACGCTCATCGCGGCCAGCATCATCTCCATCGTGTGGCTGATCATGTGGCGGGCCGCGCGGTCCGCCTCGAAGCGGTCGACGCCGACGGTCGGCATTGCGGTGGTCGAGCCCTCGTGAAATCCGATCGAGAAGTCGAGCTCCTCGGCCATCGTCCAGAACGACTCGTACATCGGGTCGCTGATCATCTTGTTGCCGTGATACGGGTTCGGCCGCAGGAAGCCGCCGCGCATCCCGAGCGTTTCGCGGGCAAAGCGCATCTCGTCGATCGCGAGCTCGACCGACTGCATCGGCAGCATCGCGACCCCGAAGAGGCGCTCGGGGTAGGGCTTGCAGTAGTCCGCGAGCCAGCGGTTGTAGGCGCGGCACATGGCACCCGCGAGCCCGGGGTCCGCGACCGCGCCGGCGAAGAGGCCGAGGCTCGGGTAGAGGAACGCGGCGTCGATGCCGTCGGCGTCCATGTCGACGATGCGGGCATGCGGGTCGAACCCGCCCTTTTTCCCCTCGGCATATTTGAGCGTGTCGGGCTTGACCGCCCCCTGGCGGACGCCGACCGCGCCGAGGCTGCCGATCCCGCGCGGGTTGCCGAGCATTTTGCCTTCGACCTGGAGGCGCTCCTTGCCGTTCTCGTCGATGGCAAAGCGCGGCCGGCGCTCGCGGAACGCCGGGTCGATATAGTGGTCCCACAGATCGAGCGGCTCGAGGATGTGGCCGTCGGCGTCGACAACGTCATAAGCGCGGGTCATCGGCATTCCTCCCGAACATCGGATGCTGCGGCATGCTAGCGCAGCAGCGCCAATCGCGCGAGCGCGATTGGCGCTGTTCAGAAAAGCGGATGCGAGCCCGCGGATCGCCGCGACGATCGCGCGTTAAAACCGGATGTCCTGTGGCGGAAGGCCGAATTCGGAGCGGGCGAAGATGAAGGAGGCGCGCTCGGGGTTGTTGCCGGCATGCGCGCGCATCGCGTGCACGTCGCGCCAGGCGCGCTGGATCGGGTTGTCGAGAAAGAGCGCGTGCCCGCCGCTGGCCTCGAAGAGCCGGTCAACGGCGTTGACGCTGCGGTCGACTGCCTTGCCCGAATCCCAGCGACAGCGGGCGCGCATGGCGAGCGGGATCTCCTTACCGGCGCGCGCGAGGCGCATCATCTCGGCGAAGTTGGCGAGCATGCGGTCGCGTGCCGCGTCGATCTCGGCCGCCGCTTCGGCCAAGCGATATTGCATGAACGGGTCCTCGACCGCGCGCGAGCCGTCGCGCACATTGATGCGCCTCAGCGCCTGCTCGCGGAACGCCTCGAGGGCACCCGCTGCGGCGCCGATCGCCGGCGACACGATACCGTAGGTAAAGACCAGCCCGAACGGCAGCCGGTAGAGTGGTGCCTTGTTGACGGCCGCGCCCGGATGGTTCAGCGCGAAAGCGTCGCGGTAGGAATGGGTGCGGTATTCGGGGACAAACGCGTCCTCGACGACGATGTTCTTGCTGCCGGTGCCACACAGCCCGACCACCCGCCAATTGTCGTCGATCGCATAATCGCGGCGCGGCACCAGGAAAACGCGCGGGTCGGGCGGCTCGCCGGGTCTCGCAGCCGGGGCGTTGCCGCCGAGCACGGCCCATCGGCAATGGTCGCAGCCGCTCGAGAACGACCAGCGGCCGCGCAAGCGATAGCCGGCAGGGGCGCGTTCGACGGTTCCGGTCGGTGCGAGCGACGTCGACAATTGGACGCTGTCGTCCTCGCCCCAGACATCCTCTTGCGCCTGCGGCTGCAAGATCGCGACGTGCCAATTGTGGACGCCGAGAACGCCCAAGACCCAGCCGGTCGAGCCGCACACGGCGGCGACCTCGGTCACAGCCTGGTAGAACACGCCGGGGTCGAGCTCAAAGCCGCCATAGCGCTTTGGCTGCAGTGCGCGGAGCAGCCCCGCTTCCTGAAGGTCGGCAAAGGTCTCGTCCGGCAGCCGGCGCAGCTTTTCCGCGTGTGCCGCGCGCTCGCGCAACACCGGCAACAGCGACCGCACCCGCTCTAGATATGTTTCGGGGCTCATCGTTTTAGCCCGGGTTTCTCACAACGGTAGGTGCATGGGGATTCTGGATCTGAGAAAATCGAGTTGCGCAAACGGTTCATCTCGGACCCGGGGAACCCCGATGCAGACAGAGTGTAGCGCGCCTCTATTCGGTTGTGCATCTGTTGAACGGCGCAAGGTGTTGGCCGGTTTTGACGGCGGCACGGATGCGGGTGTGGGGCGCTGATGATGCGATCGTCGAAACCGTTGAGCCGGGTCTCGCCATTGGAGCCGATTTGCGGGCCGCAATTGCCGTTGCGGTCGCGCGGCACCGCAATCTCGATCGCGCCATCGTCGCCGATCACGGTTTTGCTCGAATAGCCGCCGCGGCTGTCGCCACTGCTGCGGCCGGCCGGCTCACCCTTCTCGTATCCCAAAGGCGCGCTTAGACTCGGCGCTGAGCGCCCGCTCCAGCAGGCGCTGCTTCTCCCTGGCGGCGAGCCGGCGGCCGGACGACATTGTCCTGCTCGCAAGATCGCCGGTGTGGCGGAGGCGATCATCGCGCCGGGCGCCCAGCTCCTCGATCTGCCGCCCCTGACCCCAACCGATCGAGCGGGCTGTCGCCAAATTCAAAGCGGCGCGGCGCAAGGCCGCCGGGCGCATCCGCGAGGCCTTCGGCAGAGCGTCGGGCGAACCCTCGACCGCTACCCGCCGCGGCTGTGCGACGCTTCTTTGACCAAGCCGGCTCCGCGACCTGACCGGAAGCCGCTCTAGTTAGACGCCCTTCGGGGTGCGCCGCTATTTGCCGCCGCTGCTGCCGGTCGTGAGCGTCACGGTTCCGTTGGTTCCCAGCGGCAGCTCGGGCGGCGCCTTCATCTCGTCCCACAACAGCACGCGCGGATGCCCGGCCTGGTCGCCAAGGACCGGCGCCGGCTGCACCCCGGCGGCACTCTCCCGCGCCATCGCCGTGTCGGACAGGGTCGTGACGCTCGCCAGCACCTCGGGCAGACCGCCGGGCCGGGCCGGGCCGAGCGGCTCGGCTGCCCGGCCGGAATCCGGCAACCAGGCAAGTCCGAGGACCAGCGCCAACACGCCGAGCAAGGCCCGCGGCCCCGCTGTTCGGAAACGCTCTGTTCGCTTCTTCAAGGTTCTCACAACCTGCCCCCCGTCTGCTGTCGGCCGGCGCACCTGGTCAACAACGATGCGCTCGCGATTGTCCCGGTGAGGTTTCGCCCGCCGATGCCCGAGATAGTTCGCTCCCCCCGATTTCGCCTCACCGGAACCCGTTCGGGCCGGCGAGCCGGTTCATCACCGTGGACGCCACGCTCTGCTGCATCAGCTTCGATAGCCCACTGACCCCGATGTCGACCGTCGTCAGCTGCTGGATAAGCTGGTTGCTGGCGGTATTGGCGACCGTCGTGGTTATCCCGTTGTTGGCGCCCGCACCAGTCGGACCGACGACGGTCGCCAGCCCACTGCTGACCAGCGCCTGCAGCGCCTGGCTCGAAACGCTGACCTGCGTCTGCACGCTGCCGTTCGCGACGACGGTGGCCGAGCTGATGCCGCCGGCATTGCCGACGCCGGGCGACGCGCCGGCGATGCCGAGCCCGACCAGCGAGCCCACGCTGACGTTCGGGCGGGCGGCCGCGCCGGCCATTGCACCCGACGCCGAGCTCGTCCCCTGGCCCGGCGCGATCGTCAAGGTCGGCACCACGATGTTCTCGGTCAGGTTGTGGTTGACAAACGTCGCCTGCTGGAAGGCGAAGTTCAAGGTCACCCCCGAGCTCGTGTCGTAACCGCCGCGAATGTCGCTGAGCTTTGCGTCGTCGAGCGCGACGCTCGCCAGCTGCTGGTCCAATTCGCGGTTCGCGACGACTGGAGCAGGCGCCGGCTTGGCTGGAGCGGGAGCCGGATTGGCTGGCGCCGCGCGCGGCTCCCGAGCCACGGTCGCGGTTGGGGCCGGGGCCTTGGCAACCGGGCCCGCGGTGTTGTTGACGGCATTGAGCGAGCATCCCCCGATCAGGCTCGCTGCGATCACGGCGCACGCCGCGAGCAGCGTAAACTGGCAGGTCACTTTGCCCTCCCGTGGGACACATTTTTCAAAACCGGGTCAAGTTCAACAGACCCGGTTGGGCCAACTGAGACAGGTCGAGCGCGTAGCGGGTCAGATCCCACGGAGGACCCGGCGCCGCCGCCCATTTCTGACCACTGTTAAAGCTCTTCTGGCCCTCCGCGACATCGCTGGTGATCAGGAAAAAGATGCCGCTCCATTCCGCCTCGAACACGCCCTTCGGCTCGCTTCGCATGCCGTTCGCCGGGTCGGCGAGCAAAACCCGCCCGTCGACGATGCCTTCGAGCACGACAAAGTGGCGATAGCCACGGACGTTGAGCAATACGATCGCCGGCAGCCGGACCTCCTCCAGCTTGCTTAAAGGTGCGCGAAAGCCATTCGACTCCAGTCCGTTGCGCTGGAGGTAACGTTTGATGTCGAGCAGGGAAAATCCCGATTCGCTGATGACCTTCTTGTCGCCGTTTAAGATCATGTCCTTAAAGACTTCGGTCTCGCTGACCGGCCGGCCGTAGTTAAAGCTGAGCAGGGTGGCGAGCGCGGCGGAGCCGCAGGAAAAATCGTGCTCCTGCGCGATTGTCTCGCGATACTTCTGCTCCTGGAAGCTTTCGACGTGCAGCGACATAGCGCCGCCGCCGAGACCGGCACCGACATCGAGGTAAAGCGAGCCCGCCTGAGCGGGCAAGCCGGCGGTCGCAGCGAGGACCATGATCCCCGCCGACAGCGCCGCCGTCAGCGCCGGGTGCCGCGGCAGGATCGGCCTCGTCATCACACGATCCCTTTTTTTCCCAATCCCGTGTCGCCTGCCTACTTGGAGACCGTGATGTTGATCGTCGTGCTGACCTGCATGACCGAGTTGTTGCCAAAGTTCTGCAAGACCGAGGTGATGCCGGCGTTGTTGTCGATCGAGTGATCGTTGCTGATGGTGCCGGCGATCGGGCTGCCGATCACGGCGTTGTTGGCGCTGGTGCCGGCGCTGGTCGCCGCACCCGTGCCGGCGTCGACGGTGATGCCGCGAGCGCGTTCCTTGCCAAGCTCGGCAATTGGCACCGCGGTTCCGGCGAGTGCGCTCAGCACCGCCGCGGGTGATCCGGTCGGCACCTTTAGGTCGGCTGCCAGACAAGAGCCGGAGACGCCGACGGCTGCTGCGAGCACAGACGCGACGGTCCAGGCGGCGGATCGTTTCATGGTGTCAAACCCCGTCAAAGTCTCTCGTTGCGAAAGCGGGGCCCGCACCGCCGAACGTTCGACGGCGCGGGCCGCTCTAGTCGAGCGAGCCTTAGTGCAGGGGGCCCGTCACCGTCGGGCTGAACCCGCTCAGCCCGCCGCCGTTGCCGCCAACCGAGGAGGTAAGCGCGACGGAGTTCTGCTGGGAGGCGCCGACGCCGCTGTTCATGTTGGCCTGCAGGATGCCCTGGCCGCCCATCGAGTACGACATCGACACATCGCCGTTGTAGCCGCCACCGGCCCCGTTCTGCTTCAGGTGGTTGCCGTTGATCGTGGCGCTGGAGATCGCCGACCCGGCCCCGCTGGTGATCGTCGTCGTCGGGCTGTAGGTCGTCGTCTGCGTCAGTGACCCGCTGCCCACGACCGAGTCCTTCAGCGACGCCATGATGTCGGTGTTGCCGCTGTCGATGGTGTGGGTGCTCGAGTCGGTGTGGGTATTGTAGCTGCCCGTCGTGTGGGTGCTCGAGTCGGTGTAGCTCTTGCTGCTGGTGTTGAAGCTGCCCTTATTGTGGGTGCTCGAGTCGGTGTAGCTCTTGCTGACGGTCGTGGTGTTGCCGCCATTGTTGATGTTGGTCGCCTTGCCGCCGTTCGTCGCCGACGCGGTGCCGCCGGTGCTGCCGGTCGATGCCGCCGAGTCGTTGGTCGTGGTGGTCTTGGTGTTGGTGTTGTACGACCCCTTGACGATGTTCTTGCTGCCGTTGTTGGCCGCATTGCCCCCGGCGCCGGTCGCCGAGGCGGTGCTGGTGTTGGTCGTGGTCTTGGTGTTGGTCTTGGTCGTGGTGTTGCCGGAGAGCAGGCTGTTGCCGTTGGCCTGAACCGCGGTGCCGTGGCCGCCGGCATTGACGCCGCTGCCCGACGCCGAGCCGCCCTTGGTGACGGTCGTCGTCTTGGTGTTGCCGCCGTCGTTCGACGCCACCGTGTTGCCGCTGACGTTGGTCGCCTTGCCGCCGTTGGTGGCCGCCGCCCCGGTGCCGCTGTTGGTCGTCGTCGGCGTGCTGGTCGAGGTGTTGCTGACCGACACGGTCTTGGTGTTGCCGGAGTCCTTGTTGATGGCGGTGCCGCCGTTGTTGGCGGACGGGCTGCCGGTGCCGCTCGTGCTGATGTTGCTGGTGTTGGTCTTGGTGTTGCCGTTGTCCTTGGAGACCGCGGTGCTGCCGTTGTTGGCCGCCGGGCTGCCGGCGCCGGTCGTGCTCGCCGTGCTGGTCTTGGTCGTCGTCGTGGTCTTGGTGTTGCCGGAGAGCAGGCTGTTGCCGTTCGCCTGGACCGCGGTGCTGCCCTTGGTCGCGGCGGCGCCGTTGTTGGTGGCGGTGTTGGTGTTGGTCTTGCTGACCGACGTGGTCGTGGTATTGCCGGATTTGTTGTTGAGGGTGTTGCCGTTGGCATTAACCGCGGTGCCGCCCTTGCTGGCCTGTGCGCCGCTGTTGGTCGGGGTGACCGTCGTGGTCGTGGTCGTGGTATTGCCGGATTTGTTGTTGAGGGTGTTGCCGTTCGCCTGAACCGCGGTGCCGCCCTTGCTGGCGGTGGCGCCGCTGTTGGTGGTGGTCGGCGAGACGGTCGTGCTCGTGCTCTTGGTGCTGGTCAGCGTGTTGCCGTTGGCCTGAACCGCGGTGCTGCCCTTGCTGGCGGTGGCGCCGCTATTGGTGGTGGTGGGCGTGACCGTCGTGGTCGTGGTCTTGGTGTTGCCGTTGCCCTTGCTGACCGACGTCCCGCCGTTGTTGGAGGCGGCGCTGCTGGTGCCGGACGCGGTCGCGGTCGGGGTCTTGTTGGTCGTTGTCGTTTTGGTATTGGTGATGGGGCTGGCGCCGGCGGCGTTCTGGGAGCCGTTGTTGCCCTTCTGCGCGGTGCCGCTGGCGTTGGCATTCGTGCCGGAGCCACTGCTCTGGCCACCGGTCAACCCGGTGCCGCCGAGGGTCCCTTGGCTGGAGCTGTTGCTGCCGCTACCTTGGGCGGCGTTACCCGTACTGCTGCTGGTGGTCGTCTGGGTATTAGCAGCAAACGCGCTTTGGCTGATCGCTCCGCCTGCGCTCAGGGCGAGGACGGCGCAAGTTGCTAACAGAATCTTCTTCATAACCTCTTTCCTCTTCCTTTCCCCGCCCCTGCGGCGGACCTTGCAACACGCCTGCATGCGCCAGCACGGAGCCCTCGGCGACGCCGAGCGCCGCGTAAGGTTCCCGTTCCGGTTTGCATGCCGACCCCTGGTGACCAGCAATCGACATGCCAACAAAATGCTTGTCGAATTGCCGGTAAAAACCGAACGTTCTCAGTACGATAGTAAGACTTTGTTAACACCTGCCGGGTGGCGACGGCGGATTGAGACAGTTGACGCGTCCCATTGCGAGACGGTTGTACTGTCCCGCCGTCGCGACCTGGCCCAGGCGCGGCCGCGTGCCGGCGCAGGACGCCGAGCGCGATCGCGGCGAGGATGCCGCGCGGCGACGACCGCCCGCCCGCGCCGATTCCGCGACCCTGGCTCACAGCCCGGCCTCCGGCTCGGTCGGCTGCACGAGATAGTGCTGGCCGAGCTCGATGCCGTTGCGCTCGAGCATGCGGTAGAGGGTGGCGCGCGCGACGCCGAGCAGCTGGGCCGCGCGGGTCATGTTGAAGTTGCTGTCCTGCAGCGCCTGCAAGATCGCCTCGCGCTCGCCGTCGCTGCCCGGCTTGGGCCGGGAGACGGCGCGGGGCCGGGTCTGGCGCGGTCCGGCCCGCACCGGCGACGGCGGCCGGGCCGGCGCCGGGTCGAGCCGCAGATCGGCGACATCGACGAGCGGGCCGTTGGCCATCACCACCGCCCGCCGTATCGTCGCGATCAACTCGCGGACGTTGCCGGGCCACGGATAAGCGACCAGCGCCGCCAGCGCCGCCGCCGTAAAGCCGCTCAGCTCGCGCCGCAGCTCCTGCGCGATCTGCCGCAGAAAATACGTCGCCAGCACCTCGGCATCGCCGTCGCGCTCCCGCAGCGGCGGCAGATGCAGGCTGAGCACGTTGAGCCGGTAGTACAGGTCCTCGCGCAATTTGCCGGCGGCGATCGCGTCGCGCAGCCGCACATTGGTCGCCGCGACGACGCGGACATCGACCTTGAGCGGGTGGCGGCCGCCGACCCGCAGGATTTCCCCCTCCTGCAGAAAGCGCAGCAGCAGCCCTTGCAGGTCGATCGGCATGTCGCCGATCTCGTCGAGAAACAGGGTGCCGCCGTGCGCGTGCTCGATATGGCCGTGCTTGCGCGCGTTGGCGCCGGTGAACGACCCTTTCTCGTAGCCGAACAATTCGGAGGCGATCAGCGTCGCCGGCACCGCGGCGCAATTGAGCGCGACATAGGGCCCGACCGCCCGCCCCGAACGTTCATGGATCGCGCGCGCCACCAGCTCCTTGCCGGTGCCGCTTTCGCCGGTGATCAGCACCGGCACGTCACAGGCGGCAAAGCGGCGCACCTGCTCGAACACCTCGAGCATTACGGCGCTGTTGCCGACCATGAACAGAGTGGGCTGATCTGCCGGCACTTCTCCCAGGGACTCTCGCGTGGGCAGCGGCATGCTCGCCGGAGCTCGCCCCCATCGCCGCACGTCGCCATGGAGTTGCATGACCGTCTGGCTGCTGCTCATCAAAGCCCCTTTGACCGATTTACATCATCGAGCGCTCTTCGCACCCGAAGGCTCCCGAGCCGCTTGTGCGGCCTGTTAACTTTTCCCCCAGGTAGCGATCTGTAAAAGCCGGGCTGTGATTAACCTCCAAGACGTGGCGACAAATGTGCTGAACCCGGTTAAAGTCAGGCGGTTTCAGACGATGGACGGTTACCGAAGCGAGCGCGCCGTTAGGGCGCTCGACACTAGCCCAAGCAAGCCTTGGGCCAAGCGCCGATCCGAGCCAAAATCAATAACTTGACTGCCGTTCCCGTAGGCAGGGAGCAAAGAAATGTCAAATACACCGACGCTTGTCGCGGCTGTTAGCGCCGCCCCTGGGCGTCTGATCATAGTTAAAATGTCCGGAGCCGATGCCGGTCGATTGCGTTGTCAAAGGGTTAGTGAAAGCGACCTCCGATTGTGCCGGAAATTCCGTAAAAAAATCCGACATTCGTGTGCGTAAAATATTCCGACAAGGGCGCACCGGTTGTTTAACCGTTTCGCGCAATGAGAATGGCAACAGGTCGCTGGCCGTGTCCGTGCCGCCCGGCGCCAACCAAAAGCTGAAAACCGCGGTCTGGTGACGGGGGCAGCCGGCGTCACCGCGTGGGGCGGCCGCGGCACTCCTCGGGGCTCAGCAGCTGCCGCAATTCGCCGAGCCAGGGCTGGTAATTCCGCCACCGCCCGACCGAGGTGGCGTAAACCGGCTGGCGCACCTGCCACAGGCTCGCCGTCGCAACCGGCCGGCGATTGTGCTCCGGAGAAAGGCAGGCGTCGTCCCATTCGAGGCCGGCGAACTCGACCAGTCGGCGGGTCACCGATTCGCGATCCGACACCAGCGCCTCGTACTCGATGTCGATCAGCCGGTCCGGCGGCAGGACCGCGCGCCAGTGATCCATCAGCCGCGCATACTCGCGGTAAGCCGTGACGAGAGCGCCACGGTTGCTGACAAACGGCATCGTCTGCTGAAAACGCGTGAAATACAGCGACAGGCAGGTGTCGACCGGATGCCGCCGGCATTGGATCACGCGCGCCTTTGGCAACAGCTCGTGAACGACCCCGAGGCAGAGGACGTTGAACGGCAGCTTGTCAGTGACCCGCGCGGCGTTGGGTGCGATGCGGCGCAGCAGCGACAGGTATTCTTGCGCCAGCGGGCGCCCCGCCTCGGCGCTCGGGACGGTCGGGCCCAGCCACCGCGGGCCGTGGGCCTGTTTAATCCAAAAGTCGAGTTCGCCGCCCGCTGCGATCTGCGGATGGCGGGTCAGGATCTGCTCGACGAGGGTCGTGCCCGACCGCGGCAGTCCGACGATCAGCAGCGGGATTTCGGCATTGTGCCCCGGCATCGCTCGAGCCTCGAGAAACTCGCGCGTGAAGCGTTGTCTCAGCCGATCGAAAAAATCCGCGAATGCGACGCCGTCAAAATTTGCGTAGCGCTCCCGGATGCGGTTGGCGGCGTCAAAATGCTGGATCGCGGCAGCATAGTCGCCAAGATCGTCGAGCAATTTGCCGGCGGCGAAATGCAGGATCTCGTGGTCCTCGTCGCCGAGCGACGCATCGCCCAGCGCGGCCAGCATCGGCGCCAGTCTTGAACGATCGGCCTCGGTGCATCTCCTGGCCTCGACGATCCCAAAATGGGCCGCGACCTGGCGCGGATTGAGGGTCAACGCGCGGTCAAAAGCCACGACCGCCTCGTCGAACCGCCCTTGGCGAACGAGCACGGAGCCGAGCAGCTGCTGCACCCGGTCGTGGTCGGGGTTGAGTGCCGCCGCGTTGCGCGACGCAGTTTCGGCGGCCGCGAATTTTCCCTCGACAGTCAGGGCGCGGGCGAGGCACAGGCGCGCCTCCGCCGAAGCCTGCCCGAGCGCCGCAGCAGCGCGCAGATGTTCGGCAGCTTGCGCGGGTTCGCCAGCGAGCTCGAGAAGATCGGCCAGCCCGACATGAGCCTCGGCCAGAGCCGGTGCCAGAGCGACGGCCTGCCGGTATGCCGCGACCGCCTCGTCATTGAGGCGCTGTTGGCGCAGCGCCAGCGCCAGGTCGCAAAACGCCGCCGCGTCGTCCTCTAGCGCGGTCGCCCATCGTAGAGTCTCGGCTGCTTGCCCGGCGTTGCCATCTTGCAGCAAGGCGCGACCGAACGCCCGGTGAGCCGCGGCATTGCGCGGATCGAGCCGGGTCGCCCGGGTAAAGGCCGAAATCGCGGCGGCGCGCCGGCCCGCCGCAAACAGGCTTTCGCCGCGTCGATAGTGGCGCTCGGCCATCACGGCGCGTTGACGGGGGAGCGGGTTCGCGCCCGTAGCCGCGGTCGGCAGGTCGGGCGACATATGCCCGAACCGCTCGGCGGCGCGGCGCAGGCCGCCGACCTCGGTCAGGGGCCCGAGGCCCGGGACGCCGCCTGCCGGCGACGGCATGCCCCACGACGCGGCGTGCGAGGCTGTCTCCGGCGGCGGGGTGGTGGTGCCCGCGCCTCCTCTGACGCCGCAGCACACCTTGAACTTGCGGCCGCTGCCGCACGGGCAGGGCTCGTTGCGGGCCGGCGCTGCGGCGCTGCGGCCGGCGGCGCGGCGCGTCTTCACGACCAATGCCGATTGCGCGAGACCGCCCGCAACCCGGTTCCGCCGCCATTCCGCGACGGCGCCGGCGGGGCGCGGCGGACACTCCTTCGCGGATGTGACGAGCGCGGATGAGCCGCGCGAACCACGGAGCGGGGCGCTGTCGCCGGTGTCGGGCCATCGGGTCGACCAGCCCGCGCCGTTGGCTCCGCGGCGCTTTGCGGATCTGTCGGGCGCATCTGTCGAACCGGCTGGTCGGGCCGGCTACGGCGCTGGCAGCGACCGAGAGTGGGTCCGGTCGCGGATAGCGGCCAGGCCGGCGCCCACGCCTGGTCTCAGCCGCGCCGGCGGCGGATCACGGCGAAGGCGCCGAATGCCGAGCCGAGCACCGCGAGCCCGCCCGGTTCGGGGACGCGCGGCGCGGCATCCGAGCAGCCGGGGAAGCCCGGCGGGCAGACGCACAAACCGTCGCTGCAGTCAAATCCGGGCATATGGGTTTCCTGATTGTTGGCGAAGCTCAGCGCCACCACGTCGCCAGTCAGGTCGTGGCTGGCCGTCACGTTGCCAAGCGGGTCGAGGATCGAGGCGGTCCATACATTGCTGACGTCGACCGCCACGTCGTCGTCAAAGTTGACGATCACGTTGGGCAGGCCGTCCACCATGCTGGAGGTCGGGAACTGGAAACCCTGTTTGAGAGTGCCGGCGCCGGTCACGTCGATAACCGCGGCGCACGGGCCGCCGGGGTTGGTTGCGGCGAGGCATCCTTCCAGGCTCAGCGTGCCCTTGAAGTTCTGGAGCTGAGACAGGGCGATGTCGAACACGGCGCCGTTCGCTCCGGCGACGCCGGTCAGCACGCCAGTGTTCGGGTTGAACGTGCTGTTGGCCGTCAAGGAGGCAAGATGGGCTGACATGGCGGAGAGCGGGGCCCAGATGTCGGTCTGGAAGGTCGCCGGGTTGGTCGCCACGGTGGAGCCGGGAGGAAAGGCGTAGCCGCCGAGCACCGATCCCGCGCCGCGATTGCTGAGCATCCCGTTATTGGCGCCGCCGATATCGGTCACCGAGTTCATGACGCTCGCATTGCTGCCGGCGGCGACGTTGCCGAACACGTCGACCTCGCCGTAGCCCGTGATCGCCGTCGTCCCCGCGGTCGCGCCAAAGACGACGTGCCCCAAATTGAGCGGGCCGTTCGCGGTCAGATTGCCGCCGACCAGCACCGCGCCCGCGATGTCGTTTGAGTTGCTAAGGTTGCCGTCGACGATCACGCCGAAGTCGGCGAGCAGCTGAGCCGGGGTCGCCGAGGTGATCGGGATCGACGCCGCGTGGGCGCCGGCCATGGCGACCAGCGACCCGATCGCGGTAAATATAACGGCGGTCCATCGGCCCATCGCCAACCATCCTGTGCTTGAGATTCCAAGGTTAACCGGCAATCTTTGTGCCAATCAACAACGCGGTTTAGCTTTGAAAAAGCTATTAGCATTCAACCAGTTGCTCGTCCAGGATTTTCTACTCGGCAAGATGAGACACGCGGCGCAGCGACAGTGAGACATTTGTCGTGTCTCAAACGCGGGCCGCGGCGTGTCGCCGCCGTCAACGGGGCGGCGTCGTCGGGGTCTCATGTGCGGTCCGGCGGAGCGGGCGGCGCCGCGGGCCTCGCGCCCACTGAGAAGTGTGTTAAAAAACTATCGGCATCTCCGCCGTCGGTGCCCGCTCGCCACCCGATGATTATTTCACGGTGACGGTCGCCATCGCGGTCACCGGGTTGGCCTTCCCGGTGCAGGTGAGCGCGTAGGAGGTCGTCACGCGCGGAAACACCAATGCCCAGCCCGATGTCCCCGACGCGGTGAAGCCGCTGCCCTTGCAGGTCGTGGCGTTGGCCGAGCTCCAGGTCAGCTTTGACGCGATGCCAGGCAGCGGCGTCGCCGGCGGGCTCGCCGACAGCGCGGCGCTGGCCGCCGGGGCGGGCGGCGCCGCCGCCGTGGTCGATGCGGTCAGCGCGGGTGGCGAGGCCAGCGCGCCCGCGGTGCACGGCGTCAACGCACCCTTACCCCAGCACGTGCTGAAGATGTTGCCGTCGACGGGCCCCGAAGGGTTCGAGGTTTCGCCCCACGGATCGGCCGCGATCACGCCGTTTGCCGACAATGACAGGTTCGGGTTCGCGCCGTTGGCCTCGACCGGGTCGAAGGTGGCACGCCCGTAATCGGCGAGCGGCAAGATGCCGCCGTAGTAAGGCGGCTCGGTGATCCATTCCGCGGATGCCATGCTGGACTGGTATTGAAAGCTCTGCGTCCACGAGGAGTTGGCGGTTTCGTCGGCCATCGTGAGCTGCCAGGTCTGCACTTGACCCGGCGAGCACGCGGCGGTGCAGCGCAGCGACGCGGTGACGATGTCGCCCGGCTGCACGCTCAACGCAATCTCGTTGTCGTTGGCGGGGTAGAGCTCGTACCAGGCGTAAAAAAACACCGCACCCGAGGTCGAGACGATCGACTCGGTCCCAAGCTGGATCAAGGTGGCGTCGGTGTTGCCGCCGATCCCGACCCAGTTGAACACGTATTCGTAGCCGTAGGGCGTGGACCCGCCGTCATAGGTGACGTTGGGCACCTGCCAGGTCGCCGACGCGCTGGTATAGGGCGAGCCCGCGGTGACCGCGTACCCCGACCAGTTCGTCGTCTCGACGACGCCGCGCAGGCGGGTAAAGCTGCCGTCGGGATTGTGGTACGGCTCCATCGGACGGTGCTTGACCCAGCCCGACGAGCCTTGGGTCTGGGCGATGGCGGGGATGCACGCGACCGCCGAAGCAAAGACGGCGGCGCACCAGCCCTGCGCTAGTGGATGGCTTCTAACGCTTGTCTCCCACGATCGACGGCGGCGAGGATGGCGTCGGCAGATTTGGTCCACACGAACGGCTTGGGTTTGGCGTTGGCGTCGGCGA
>Ga0210390_10002659_pt1 | contig 15684 bp, 11 predicted proteins | sample IncBWH11OmetaG_FD_161050 | JGI IMG/M metagenome (GOLD analysis project Ga0210390, IMG submission 161050) | Forest soil microbial communities from Barre Woods Harvard Forest LTER site, Petersham, Massachusetts, United States - Inc-BW-H-11-O ... | reverse complement strand
ATGCCGATCTCGCCGCCGGCCAGCAAGCCTATGTCAAGATCGTGTCGCTGCCGAGCTGGGTCGAATACGGCAGCCGCGGCAGCTATGAACGGCCGACGTTCTACGCGTGGCTGATCCCGCCCAAAGCCGCTCAAGCCGATGTCGCCAATCTCGCATTCTACGGCGGCGGGTGAGCGGCGCCGCCGGCCGATCGCCGCGCCGCGCACGGAGGTGACCCGATGCCGTTAATTCTCGGCGCTCGCCGGCGCCGGCTGTGGCTGGCCGCAGCTTCTTCGCTGTTGCTGGCGGCGATCGGCGGCTGCGCCCCGCGGCCCACGGTCGGCTCGGTTTCCGTCCCGCCGATCCCGCCGAACGAGGGGCGGGTCTGGGTCTACCGCGATTATATTCCGTCCGAAAGCCTCAACATGACCGAGGTGACGATGAACGGCGTTTACGCCGGCTATTCGCAGCTGGGTGGCGCGTTCTATCGCGATCTTCCGCCCGGCGTCTATCATGTTGCGGTCGAAAGCTACGGCAAAGACTTCGACCAATCGACCAATATTGCTCTGGTTCCGGGCGAGCAGGTGTACATCAAAATCGAATCCTTGCGCAGCTGGTCGAGCTTTGGCCTTAGAACGGAAATCGGGCGAGACACGTTCTACGCCCGGCTGATCCCGACCGAGCTCGCCCGCGCCGAGATCGGGCAAAGCTTTTTCGACGGCGGCAGCTGAGCGGCGGCCGGTTGCGCGCCCGGAAGTGGGCGATTGCGCTGTGCCCCCGTCGCGCCGATGATGTCGCGCCGATTGCTGTTGGCGGCGGCGGCGTTTGCTGCCCTGAGGGTGAGCGGCTGCGCGCATGGGCCGACCGTCGCCTCGGCGAGCATCCCGCCGATCCCGCCGGGCGAGGCCCGGATCTGGATCTATCGGAATTTCGACCCCTCCGAGAGCCTCAATGCCGCCCCAGTCAGCATCAACGGGGCCGTCACCGGGTACGCGCAACCGGGCGGCGGCGCCTTTTACCGCGACCTGCCGCCCGGCCGCTACCATATTGCCGTCGCCAGCTACGGCATCGATTCCGATCAGTCTTCGAACGTCGAGCTCGCGGCCGGCGAGGAAGCGTACGTCAGAATCGAGACCTTGAACGCGTGGACCACCGGCGGCGACTTGAATTCGTTCAAGCGCGACACGTTCTATGCCCGGCTCGCCCCGGCCCCGCTCGCCCGCGCCGAGATTGCCGGCAGCCGGTACTACGGCGGCAGCTGATCCGGATTTCCGGCTCAGAAATTTTCGAGGTTCAGCACCTCGCTGTCATAATTGTAGGCAAAGATTTCGGCGTGTCGGCCCCAGTTGATCGCGGTCTCGAGCACCCGCTCGGCCTCTTCCTCGGAGAGGTGGTCCTCGAGTTCGCGCAGAAACCGCGCGGCCGGGGCGCGATGGCCCGGGCGCTCGTCGAGAACCCGGCGGATATGAACGGCGAGCGGGACGTGCTTGAGCAAGGCCTCGGCAAAGAGCTGCTTGCGGGCCAGCATGTCGGCATCTGCATAGGCGCGGCCGAGTGCGGTTAATTCGATGTCGCCGCCGCTGACCTGGGCAAAGCCCAGCAATTGCAAGGTTTCGATCAGCGGGAACAGTTCGTCGATATCGAGGTTCTCCTCGTCGGCCAGGTGCGGCAGGTCGGCGCGGTCGTGATAGGGCGCCTCGGTCAGGGTGTCGATCAGCCCGGACAGCTGCTGGACCGAGGCATCGGGCAGGCGATAGCCGATGCCGATCGGTTCGGGCTTGGCGCCGCGTCGCCCGTCGCGCCCGGTCTCGGTCAACAGGGTGTAGACCTGGTCGACGATGTGGCGGAACCCGGCGCTCTGGGCGTCGCGCGGGCGCGGCTGCGCGATCGGGATATCGGCGCGGATGCGGCCCGGATCGCTGCCGAAGATCAGCACCCGGTCGGCAATTTCGACCGCCTCCTCGATATTGTGCGAGACCAGCACGATCCCCTTGGTCGGAATCCGGCGGTCGTCCCATAGATCCAACAGATCGCCGCGCAAGGTTTCCGCGGTCAAGACGTCGAGCGAGGAGAACGGTTCGTCGAGCAGCAGGACGTCGGGATTGACGACCAGCGCTCGGGCAAAGCCGACGCGCTGGCGCATGCCGCCCGACAGCTCCTTTGGATAGGCGTTCTCGAACCCGTCGAGCCCGATCAGGTCGATCGCCTCGACCGCGCGCCGCCGCCGCTCGGCGGCGGACATGCCCTGCGCCTCGAGGCCGAGCTCGACATTGCCGAGCACCGTCAGCCACGGAAACAGCGCATAGCTCTGAAACACCATCGCGATGCCGTGGACCGGTTGGCCGACCGGCTGCCCGCGATATTCGACGATCCCGTCGCTCGGCGGCACCAGCCCGGCGAGGATGCGCAGAAAGGTCGATTTCCCCGAACCGGACTTGCCGAGGATCGCGACGATCTCGCCGTCGCGCAGCGCGAAATCGACATGGTCGAGCACCAGCCGGCCGAGATGATCCGGGGTGCGGTAGGTCTTGCAGACCGCGGCGGCGCGCAGCAGTGCAGGAGGGCCGGTCACTGTCATCTCTCTGGATCCGATTTGGTGCCTAGATCCGTTTCATAGCGCCGTCGCCGGTTGCCATGACCCCTCTCAATCGAGCCGCAACCGTTCGGCGGCGATATTGTAGAGCCGCCGCCACAACAGCCGGTTGAAGGCCAGCACGTAGAGGCACAGCACGCCGATCCCGAGCGCGATCCGCGCGCCGTCGCCCGACGCGGTGGTCTGGGCGATATAGGCGCCGATGCCGGTCGCGGTCAGCGTGGTCTTGCCCCATTGGACGACCTCGGCGACGATGGCGGCGTTCCACGACCCGCCGGCAGCCGTCACCGCCCCGGTGACATAAGCCGGAAAGATCGCCGGCAGCATCACCCGCCGCCACCATAAGAGCCGCCTGACCCCGAAATTCTGCGCCGCGCGCTGCAATTCCGCCGGCAACGCCGCGGCGCCGCCGATGACGTTGAACAGGATGTACCATTGGGTCCCGAGGATCATCAGCGGGCTCAACCAGATCTCGGGGTTGAGCCGGTACCGCAGGATCAGCACGACTGCCACCGGAAAGAACAGATTGGCCGGGAAGGCGGCGAGGAACTGGACGATCGGCTGGACCCGGTCGGCGAGCTTGGGGCGCAGGCCGATTCCCACGCCGATCGGGACCCAGATCAAGGAGGCGACCGCGATCAGCACCAGCACCCGCACCGCGGTGATCATCCCGAGCACGAACACCCAGCCGATCTCGGCCGCACCGACATGGGCCCGGATGAAGACGACGATCCACGCCGCCGCGCCGAGCGCCAGCGCCAGGACCGTCAGATCGAACAGCCGTTCGAAAAGTGGGCGCGGCTGCGGGCGCGCCGAGGGCAAGCGCAATCGCATTTCCGACAGTCCGGCGATGGCGCCGTCAATGCCGCGGGTGGCCCCGAGCAGCCCGGCCTGGATCAGCGCGAAAATCCGCGCGCGCTGCAGCATCAGCAGAAACCACGGTCGGACGTTCTCGTCGTCGGCCGACGATTCCGGCTGGAATTTGCGCGACCAGGCGAGCAGCGGGCGGAACAGCAGCTGGTCGTAGAGCAGGATCACGACGAACATGACGAGCACGGCCCAGCCGATCGCAACCAGGTTCTTTTGCTCGATGGCCACCGCGATGTAGGAGCCGATGCCAGGCAGCAGGATCGTGTGACCGGCGACGGTGATGGCCTCGGAGGCGACGACGAAAAACCAGCCGCCGGAGACCGACATCATCATGTTCCACACCAGGGATGGGATCGCGTGCGGCACTTCGAGCCGCCAGAACCGCCGCCACGGCGACAGGTGGTACATGCGTGCCGCTTCGATCAGTTCGCCCGGCACGGTGCGCAGCGACTGGTAGACGCTGAACGCCATGTTCCAGGCCTGCGAAGTGAAGATGGCAAAGATCGCGGCGCATTCGACGCCGAGCAGCCGGCCCGGAAACAGCGCGATGAACCCGGTCACGGTGATCGACAAAAAGCCGAGGATCGGCACCGACTGGAGCACGTCGAGCAGCGGGATCAAGAGCTTCTCGGCCTGCCGGCTCTTGGCGGCGAGCGCTGCATAGGCCAGGCTGAAGACCAACGAGGCGACCAGCGCCCAGCCCATCCGCAACACCGTGCGCAGCGCGTATCCGGGAAGCCGCCACGGGTCGAGGCTGATCGTCAGCGGCTGGCCCAGATGGTAGCGGGCGCTCATCGCCAGGCTGCCCCAGGCCAGCAGCGCCACCAGTCCCAGCACCAGCGGCAGCGCCACCAGATCCCAGGTGTTCGGGCGCAGCCGCAGCGGCCAGGCGAGGAGGGGCAGGCCCCAGCGCTGTTCCATGCCCCCTCTGGCGTTCGTTTGCGGGTGCAGCGAGGTCTAGTCCTAACCCAGCCCCGCGCGGCGGCGAAGGGCTTATTCGCCAGTCGCGGTAAAGAGCCGGCCCGAGCCCCTGCCCACTGCTGGCGAGACTTGCGCCGGCGGCGACGATCGGACTATTCAAACGGCTGGAATTCTGGAGGCTCTTCTGACGGTTCTCGACCTCGACCGCTTGCACGCCGCGCCGCTGGAGCGTGATCCGTTCGATTTCGTGGTGGTCGAGGATTTTGTCGATCGCGACCTGCTCCCGGCGCTCGTCGCCGACTTCCCCTCGGTCCGCGGCTCGGGCAGCTATCCGGTCGATGGCCTCGAATATGGGCCGGCGTTCGGCGATCTCGTCGCGGCATTGACCGGGCCGGCTCTCGCCGGCGCGATCGGCGTGAAATTCGGCGTCGATCTGGCCCGCCGGCCGACCCTGTTGACCGTTCGCGGTGTCAGCGACGGCAGGGACGGCCGCATCCATACCGATTCGGAGACCAAGATCATTACCTTGCTGCTTTACATGAACCCGGTCTGGACCGCGGCAGAGGGGCGGCTGCGCCTGCTGCGCGGCCCGGGCGATCTCGACGACTGCGCGCGCGAGGTGGCGCCGCTCGCCGGCGCGATGCTGGCGTTCCGGCGCAGCGCGCGGTCGTTTCACGGCCATCGGCCGCATGTCGGCCCGCGCCGGGCGCTGCAGCTCAACTGGGTGACCGATTGGAGCGTGGTCCGGCGCGAGCTCGGCAGGCACCGCTGGTCGGCGCGGCTGAAGGCGCTGAACCCGTTCGGCGCGGCGCCCTGACCCTCCTATAAACCGGCAAATCTGGAGCAGGATCTGGCAATGGCGGTGCTTCGTGGCGTGACCGCGGCCCTCGTCCTCCTCGTCCTGCCGGTCGCGGCGGCGGCGCAGACCCCGGTCGCCGGGACGACGCCTGCGGTGACAGTCGGGACAGCGCTCCCAGTGGGCGCCGGTGCGGCGCCTGCGGCGGTCGCCGGGCCAGCCGGAGCCCCGCCACCCGGAGCCCTTGCCGTGGGAGAGCCCCAGCCGCCGCTCGCGGCGCTGCCGGCGCCGATCCGGTTCGTCAACGAGGTCAAGATCGGCGTCCTCGCCAACGACATCGCCTTTCTCGGACGCCATGTCGAAGCCGGCACCGACGTCAATTTGGAGCTCTTGTTCGACTCGCCTGCCCTTTTGAAGGTAATCGGCTCGCCGCGCCCCGACCTCGGCATGACCATCAACTCGGCCGGGGAGACCCAGCGCGGCTATGCCGGGCTGACCTGGGGCGTCACCCTGATCCACAGCCTGCTGCGTCCGGATGACGGGATCTTCCTCAACGGCAGCCTGGGCGGCGCCTATCAGGACGGCTACACCAACAGCCCGGCCCCCCAACGCAAGGAGCTCGGCTCGCCGGTGCTGTTCCGTGAGAGCATCGAGCTCGGCTACCAGGCGACGGCGAGGCTCAGCCTGTCGGCCTTCATCGAGCATATGTCGAATGCGGACCTCGCTCCGCACAATGACGGCATGACTGACGCCGGCGCCCGGATCGGTATCAAATTCTGATCGATATCGCGCGTCGCGCTAGCGCGATTCGGTGCAATTACGGCGCTGCTCAAACTACCTCCCGCTGGTCATATTGCCGAAATATCTTACGTTATTTTAAATAGTTATGACGTGGTGTGGCATCCCGGACACGCTGCGACGAAAAGACCACGTGGCGGGCAGAGCGTGCTTGCTTGAAGCCGAAGCTCCCATATTATGACGCGAGAGCAACGGGTGTTTAACGCTCGGCTGACCGCAACCTTTGATTTCTCGGGGGGAGCAATGACCAAAAAGCGAAATATCGGCAGGGTGGCGGCGATCGGGGGGATGACCGCCGCCGTCGTGGTGCTGGCGGGTCTCCCGGCGGCGCGCGCCGACGAATTGGCGGATCTGCGCGCCAACCAGCAGCTGCTCCAACAGCGGATCGACCAGCTGGCCCAGGCCCAGGCGCAGATGGCGCCGCTGGGCGCGCCCGGCACCACTGGCGGGGCCGCCTACGGCACCGCCCCGGCGCCCGGCGCGGGGCTGGTCGGCGGCAGCTTTCCGCGATCGTTCCTGATCCCGGGCACCGACACCTCGATCCGGGTCGGCGGGTTCGCCAGCGAAGTGCTCGATTACTGGTTCCAGAACGGCCCGACCAACGGCGTCCAGACCACCACCGTCGGCGTCAACGGCAATCTAACGACGCAACCGCTCAACTTTACTGGGCAGAAAGTGCCGGGGTATCCCGGCGGAGGGCCGGTGGCGACCGGCGCGAGTTCGCGCGGCAACGGCGTCTTCTCGCAGAGCCCGCGTGAATCGCGCCTCAATGTCGAAACCCGCACGCCCACCGCCTATGGCGAGGCGCGGACCTTTATCGAGTTCGACTTTGCCGGCGTCAACGGCTTCAGCTCGACCGCCACCGGTCAAACGGCCGTGTCGGATAATCTAATCCCGCGCCTGCGTTACGCCTACGGCACCTTGGGCGGGCTGCTCGCCGGGCAGGCCAACTCGAACTTCTCCGATCCTGACGCCAACCCTGAAACCATTGATTTCGGCGGCCCCGTCGGCGAAGCGGGCGTGGTCCGCATCCCGCAGGTCCGCTACACCTATGCCGGCCCCTATGGCAGCGCCTGGTCGGCCTCGATCGAGACGCCCGAAACCGACGTGCTGACGCCGGCCGGCAAGGTGTCGTCAGACGGCAGCGCCCAGGTCGTGTCCCCCAGCAGCAGCCTGGTCTTTGCCAGCAACAGCGTCGGTGGTGCGACCAACTGCGTGGCCAATGGCGTGACCATATTGAGCGGCGCCTCCCAGTGCACCCTCTCGGGCAATCCCACTGTCGCCAAGGCGCCCGACATCACCTTCGCCTCGTACTGGTCGCAGCCTTGGGGCCATGTCGATTTCAGGCTGGTCGGCCGCGATCTGACGATCAACGACGGCAAATTCGTCGATCGCAGCTTCTTCGGCTATGGCGGCGGCGTGTCCGGCGACGTCAAGCCTGCATGGTTCGGCTGGGGCAAGGATGATTTCCAGTGGCAGTTCACCGTCGGCAACGGCATCGGCCGCTACCTTAACGACAACACCGACGCCGGGCTGGCGACCAACTACCTGGTTACGCCAGGCACGGCTGCCGCTGCCGCCCTGGTTCTGGTCAAGCCGATCTTTGAAGTTGGCGGCACCGTCGGCTACCAGCATTGGTGGCTGCCGAACCTGCGCTCGAACGCGGTTTACGGCTATGCGCAATATGCCACCTCCTCGCAGCTCATCGGGCCGGTTGAATCGACGATCGCAAACCGGCAGCTGATGACTGCGCACTTCAACCTGATCTGGAGCCCGGTCGCGTTCATCGACACCGGTGTTGAATATATGTGGGGCCAGCGCGAGGTGGTCGCCAATATCAAAGGTACCGAGCAGGCGCTGATCGGTCTGTTCCGCGTCAAGTTCTAAAAACAATATCCGGACTTAGGGGCCCGCCGGTCATGCCGGCGGGCCTTTTCTTTTTTGCTCTTCGTCCTATAGCGCGCGGCGACCGAGCCTGGCCGCTCAGTAATTCGAAATCTCTATCAGGTTCTGGTCGGGATCCCGGATATAGACCGACTGGATCGTGCCAATAGCGCCGGCGCGGGGACCTGGCCCGGCGACGATCGCGACGCCGCATTCGGCCAGATGTGCAATCACTTCGGCGAGCGGTGCCGCCGTGATAAAGCACAGATCGCCCGAGCCCGGGGTGGGCCGGTCGGCGACAAGACCTGGAATCTTGTCGGCCGGATGGAGATTGATCTTCTGCTGGCCGAATTTGAGCGCAGTCCGGTTCGCGCCGAAGTTCACGACTTCCATTCCCAACACCCGCGTGTAGAACGCGCAGGTGCGCGCGACGTCGGCGACGGTCAGGACCAGGTGGTCGAGGCGTTCGATCTGCATGGGTCCTCTCCAGCCGTGGCGAGCGGCCGAGATTGCCAGGTTTGCCGGCGCCCGGCCAGGCGCCTGTGGCAAGCGCGGTTGACGCTTGGCCGCAGATGCGCGCTCAGCGCAGCTTGCGATCGGCAATGGCGGCGCCGAGGATCCGGCCGTCCTTCGCCTGAACAAGGACGGCGATGCGATCGGCCTGCCACGGCGCCGGCGCCTTGATCGTGCCCGCCGCACCGGTATAGCTGCCGATCAGACCAAAGCCGCGGACCACGTCGGCATGGGCCAGGGTCCGCCCGGCGTTCTCGCCGCGCGCGACCGTGTCGACGCGGCGGCGGTCGAAGCCGATCAGCAATACCGCGGCCGACCCGGCGCCGGCGTCGGCGCCCATCTCGATCCGGGCCTGCCCGTGATCGAGGACGAGGGTTATCGGCACCGCGGCACGCGCCGGTCGGGCCTGGTCCAGCGCTTGCGCGACGGCCGCCCGATCCGAACCGACCGCCTCCCACGTGCCGTCGACGACGATCTGCGGCGTGTAGACGGTTTCGAGACCGAGAAGCCAGGCGTATTGCCGCTGCCGCGCGGTCGCCTGTGGGCTCGAAAATGGGTCCTTCCAGCCTTGTCGATCCCAGTAATCGACATGGAACGACAGCGCCAGCACGTCGGGACGGGTCGCGAGCTCAGCGAGCAGGGCGTCGGCCGGCGGGCAGGAAGAACAGCCCTCGGAAGTGAACAATTCGACCACGATCGGGCGTTCGGCCGCTCGTGCCGGCGGCATGACCGCCGCGAGCAGCAGCGCTGCGAGGGCGAAGAGTGCTTTGATCATGCCGCGAGACTACGGCAATGCGCGCGGGGCGCGGATCAACAGAGCGTGAGGTCGGCTCGGGGCTACCCGACCGCGGATTTCGCCGGTTCGAGGCGCCACCAGGCTTCGAGCACGCAGGCGACCGACCAGGCTTGCGCCGGGCAGCCGCGCGGCGTGTGCGGCGGGTCGCCGTCGAAGATCTCGCTGACCTGGCCGAGCCCGGCGTCGGCCAGATGATCGCCGATCGGCTCCAGAAAGCGCTGCGCCGCGGCGGCGTCGCCGTGGACGCGGTAGTGGGCGAGCGCCCACGGCCCCAGCAGCCAGGCCCACACCGTGCCCTGGTGATAGGCGCCGTCGCGCTCGGGCACGCCGCCGCGGCAGGCGCCACAATAGGCGCTCTCCTGCGGAGCCAACGAGCGCAGACCGTACGAGGTCAAGAGCGCGTCGCCGCAGCGCCGCAGCACCGCGCGCTGCATGGCCGGGTCGAGCGGGCTCGCCCGGAGGCTCACGGCAAAAATCTGGTTCGGCCGTAGGCTCGGGTCCGGCCCGTCCGGCCCGTCGATGACATCGTAGAGACCGTCGCGGTCCGGCAGCGCGAAGCGGGCAAAGCCTTGCCGCGCTGTTTCCGCCGCGGCGCGATAGCGCTCGTCCGGCATGCCGATCTGGCGGGCCATAGCCGCCATCGCGGTCAGCGCATTATACCATAGAGCGTTGATTTCGACCGGTTTGCCGATGCGTGGGGTGACCACCCGATCGCCGACGCGAGCATCCATCCAAGTGAGTTGAACCCCCGTCTCGCCGGCCCGCAACAGCCCGTCGGCGGGATCGACGCCAATGCCGTAGCGCGTACCCTCAAGGTGCCAGGCGACGATCTCGGCCAGCATCGGAAAGACCCGGCGCAGCGCCGCCTCGTCGCCGGTCAGCTCGACATAGGCGCGCCAAGCCTCGATGTACCACAGGCTCGCGTCGGCGGCGTTGTAGTCGGGCGTGGCCCCGGCGCCGGGAAAGACGTTGGGCAGCATGCCGCGGTCGACAAAACGGGCGAAGGTCTCGAGGATCAGCCGCGCCTCATCGAACCGGCCGGTCGCCAGACACAGCCCGGGCAGCGAGATCATCGTGTCGCGGCCCCAATCGCCGAACCACGGATAGCCGGCGATCACCGAGCGCCCTTCGGCAAGCCCCGGCAACGGCCGGGAAATTTGATAGAGATCGGTCGCCAGCACCAGACGCTCGACCCAGCCCGGCGCCTCGGCAAAGACCGGGTCGGCGGCGACCGCCCGTTGCAGCACGGCGCGATCATGGGCCCGGCGGCGTTCGAGGGCGGCGCCGAGATCGGGTGTCGTCAGCGGTTCGAGGCCGGCGGCAAAGCCGCTCCAGATCCCCAGCGCCAGCGGCAATTCGAGATCGCCGACATGCAGATGCGAGTCGTGCGCGCCGAGCCCGCGCTCCCGCTCGACCGGCAGATCGAAGTCGCGATACCAGTCGTTACGCGCCGCGAACGCGCCGCCGGTCGCGGCGACATGCAAGGCGAACCGGTTCGTCACCGTGGCCGTCAGCGACGTTCCATCGGCGGCGATCTGCGGCGCGAAACCGGGCGGCCAGGTGTCGCCATGATGGTCTCGCCCATTGGCCAATAGCGCCACCGACAGATGGGCCGCCTCGTCAGCCTCGCCTTCGAGCCGCCAGGCGACATAGACCCGATCGGCGCCGAGCTCCATCCAGATCCGCTGCTCAATGGCCCGGCCGCCAAACGCGAAGCGCCATACCGGGATCGTGCCGTCGAGGTGGAAGCTCTCGAGCGCCAGATGGCCCTGGGGTGCCACGGCGCCGCTCGCCCAGCGGTTGGCGAACAGCGGCTGCGAGACGCCGCCCTCGACAAACCATGCGTCGGCCTTGGCGAGAACCAGGACACGGCCGAGCGGCGGATCAATGGGCGCCACCAGGAGCGCGTGATAGCGCCGGGTCAGGCTCTGCGCAATCGTGCCGCCGGCGTAGCCGCCGCGGCCGTTGGCGATCCACCATTCGCACCGCTCGGCGGCGGCGAGATCGCCGCAGATCGCGCGGCCGAAGCGGATCGGCGCCAGCCGGGCGAGCGGGTTTGGCGCCATCTTTCAGCGCACGCCGGTCAACGCGCGCCGGCCGGCTCGGGCAGGACCGCCTCGACCGCCGGCGGCGGCGCCGCTTCGGCGGCGTGGGCGGTCGGATAGATGCGCAGCAGCAGCGCCGCGAGAGCGGTCCAGCCGGTTTGGTGCGAGGCGCCGAGACCCTTGCCGGTCTCGCCGTCGAAGAATTCGTAGAACAGTAAATTATCGCGGAAGTTCGGATCGTTCTGCTCGATCGGCGAATTGCCGAATACCGGCCGATGCCCCGCCTCGTCGCGCAGGAACAGCCGGCACAAGCGCCGCGAAAGCTCGGCCGCCACCTCGCCCAAATTCAGCATCGTGCCGGACCCGACCGGACATTCGACCTTGAAGTCGTCGCCATAATAGCTGTGGAATCGCTGCAGCGACTCAATGATCAGAAAATTGACCGGAAACCAGATCGGGCCGCGCCAGTTCGAATTGCCGCCGAAAACGTCCGAGGCGCATTCGCCTGACGAATACTTGACCTCGATCCGGTTGCCGGCGTGCTCGAACACGTAAGGATTGTTTTCGTAGTATTTGGACAGCGAGCGCACGCCGTAATCCGACAGGAATTCGGTCTCGTCGAGCATACGGTTCAACAACCGCTTCATCCGGTGGCCGCGCAGCAGCGACAACAGGTGCAATTCGCCGGCGTTGGCGTCGCGCCAGCGCGAGACCAGCAGGGCGAGCCGCGGGCGGTGCTCGAGAAACCAGTGTGCGCGCGCGCTGAATTGTGGCAGGCGGGTAAACACCGAGGCATCGAGCACCTCGACTGCGTATAGCGGGATCAGCCCGACCATCGAGCGCAGCCGCAACGGTATCCGCTCGCCGTCGGGCAAGTGCAGAACATCGTAGTAGAACTCGTCGGCCTCGTCCCACAAGCCGATGCCCTGGCCGCCGATATTAGTCATCGCTCCAGCAATATAGAGAAAATGTTCAAAGAATTTCGAAGCGATATCCTCATATACGTGGTCTTCCAGGGCGAGCTCGAGAGCAATGCGCATCAGATTGAGCGAGTACATCGCCATCCATGCGGTGCCGTCCGACTGGTTGATCGCACCGCCGGTCGGCAACGGCGCGCTGCGGTCGAAAATGCCGATGTTGTCGAGACCGAGAAACCCGCCTTCGAAGATGTTGCGGCCGTCGGCATCCTTGCGGTTGACCCACCAGGTGAAATTCAGCATCAGCCGGTGGAAGACGCGTTCGAGAAACGCACGGTCGCCCTGGCCGCCATGCTGCTCGCGATCGATTTCGTAAACCCGCCACGCCGCCCAGGCGTGCACCGGCGGATTGACGTCGTCGAACGCCCATTCATAGGCCGGCAGCTGGCCGTTGGGGTGCATGTACCAGTCCCGCGTCAGCAGCACGAGCTGGCTCTTGGCATATTCCGGATCGACGCGCGCCAGTATCACGCTGTGAAAGGCGAGATCCCACGCGGCGTACCACGGATATTCCCACTTGTCGGGCATCGAGATGATGTCGGTGTTGTTGAGGTGGCGCCAGGCCGAATTGCGCCCGTGCCGCCGCGGTTCGGGCGGGGCCGGCTGGAGGGGGTCGCCATCCAGCCATTCGGGGATGTCGTAGTGGTAGAATTGCTTGCTCCACAGCATGCCGGCGATCGCTTGGCGGTGCACCCGCCTGGTGTCCGGGTCGTTCATATCGCATTGCAGGGCGTCATAGAATTCTTCGGCCTCGGCCCGACGCCTGCGAAGGATCTCGGCGAAGTTGGCGAACCCCGGCTCGTCGCTGCCGGTCGCCAGCCGCAGGCGCAAGCGCGCACTGCCGCCCGCGGGCAGGGTCATGCGATAATGCGCGGCCGCCTTGGTGCCGAGGCGCGCCGGATTGACCGCATTGCCGTCGGCATTAACGATGTAATCGTTGATCCCGTCCTTGAAATATTGACCGGGCGCCTCCATTCCCCATAGCCGCCGCACGTTCGTTTCGTTCTCGCAAAACAGAAATTCGGGCTGGCCCTCGCAGACGAGCCGCATCGGCGGCAGCAGCGGGTGATCGACCGAGATCGCATTGCGGCCGCGCGCCAGCAGCCGCGGCTTCATCGAATCCGGCTGCCACGACCAGACATTGCGTGCCCAGAGCTGCGGCAGCACATGCAGCGAGGCTGCCTCGGGGGCACGATTGTGCACGGTGACCTGCATCAGGATGTCGTCGACATCGGCCTTGGCATATTCGATCTCGACATCGAAATAACGGTTTTCGGCAAATACTCCGGTATCGATCAGCTCGTATTCGGGCATGTCCCGGCCGCGCCGCCGATTTTCCTCGACCAGCTGAGTATAAGGGAAGGGCGCCTGCGGATATTTGTAGAGCATGCGCATGTAGGAGTGGGTCGGCGTGCCGTCGAGATAATAATAGAGCTCCTTGACGTCCTCGCCGTGATTGCCCTCCGAATTGGTCAGCCCGAACAGCCGTTCCTTGAGGATCGGGTCGGTGCCGTTCCACAGCGCCAAGCCGAGGCACAGCAGCAGCCGCTCGTCGCCGAATCCCCCGATCCCGTCCTCGCCCCAGCGATAGGCGCGGCTGCGGGCATGGTCGTGCGGCAGGTACTCCCAGGCGGTGCCGTAGGGGCTGTAATCCTCGCGCACCGTCCCCCATTGCCGGTCGCTGAGATAAGGCCCCCAGCGCCGCCACCTGACGCCCTTGCCGATTTCCGCCAGCCGCGCCGCCTCGGCGGCGGCCGCCGCGACCCCGCCTTGCCCCCGATCCGGTTTCGCCTCCATCGCCCGCTTTCCTTCGCATCCGCGGCGCAAGCTATTACGTCCTCGCGGCGTAACCAATTGCTTTGGCGCAAAGGCCGGGCCCGGACGATCTCCTCGCCGATGGCGGCGCTGGCAGGCCGACCCCCCGCGCTCCTGCGCCCTTCAGTTCTTCCGAATCAGTTCAGGCGAACATACTCGTAGGCCGGTGAAAGATTGTTGATGCCGCCTTCGGGCGGCGCGATCCAGCCGGCCATCCGCCCGGGCTCGGTCACCCGCTGCATCAAGGATTTGACAAAGGCGCGGTCCTCCTCGCTCGGCAGCCACTCGCGGCATCGCGCGGTCCACGCCTGCGCGCCGATTGGATTGCCCTGCGGGTCGGCATGGGCGCCGGCCCAGACGCCGACCGCGCGGTGGAACCGCGGGCTCGGCAATGCCAGCCGGATTTCGTAGCCGGCCTCGGCGATCAGCCGGTTCCAGCGCTGCACCCCGATGTCGCAATCCTTGATATAGGCGCCGCGGGTGACCTCGTTCATCGCGTTGCGCAGCGGCACGGGTTCCTCGGCCACCCCGCCGTCGCGATCCGGCACTTGGAGCCGCAGCTCTTGGCCGAGGGCGATGTGATCCGCGAACCGCGCCTCGTCCGGGCGGCCTTTGATGCCGGTGGCGAAATAGTTCGCCGCGTTCGACGAATTCTCGGCGCCGAACAGATCCAGCGACGAGCTGAACCAGAAATTGATGTAGCGCTGCAGGGTCGGCAGATCGATCGCCCCGGTCCGGCGCAGATCGGCCGGGTCGTCGTGGCCGAGCGCCTGCATCTGTTCGAGGGTGCGGCGGACCACGCGGGTGATCCCGCTGGCGCCGACGAACATGTGATAGGCCTCCTCGGTCAGCATGAACCGGCAGGTGCGCGACAATGGGTCAAAGGCGCTCTCGGCCAGACTTTTCAACTGATAGCGGCCGTCGCGGTCGGTGAAATAGGTGAACATGAAAAAGCTCAGCCAATCCTCGATCGGCTCGTTGAAAGTGCTAAGGATGCGCGGCTTGTCGGGGTCGCCCGAATGGCGCCCGAGCAATTCCTCGGCCTCCTCGCGGCCGTCGCGGCCGAAATAGGCGTGCAGCAGGTAGACCATCGCCCACAGATGGCGGCCTTCCTCGACATTGATCTGAAACAAATTGCGCAGATCGTAGAGCGACGGACAGCAGAGGCCGAGCCGCTGCTGCTGCTCGACCGAGGCGGGCTCGGTGTCGCCCTGGGTCACGATCAGCCGGCGCAAGGTCGAGCGATATTCGCCCGGCACCTGCCGCCACACCTTATCGCCAAACGCGTCGCCAAAACCGATGCAGCGATCGGGGATCGGATCGGCGAGAAAGATGCCCCAGCGGTATTCGGGCATCCGCACCATGCCGTAGCTGGCCCAGCCTTCGGCATCGACCGCGGTCGCGGTGCGGAGATAGACCTCGTGGTTTTGCGACGCGCTCGGCCCCATCTGGCGCCACCAGTCGAGAAACTGCGGCTGCCAATGTTCGAGCGCGCGCTGCAAGGCGCGGTTGTCGCCGAGCCCGACATTGTTCGGGATCCTCTCCGAGTAATCGATCGCCATGCGTTCCCTCTGAATCTACACCCGCTCGCGGTCGAACCGCGCCTTGGCGCCGCTGCCATAGCCTTTGAGCGCGCCATGCTCTCCGGTCGCGTTCGGCCGCGAAAAGATCCAGTTCTGCCAGGCCGACAGCCGGCC